>Ga0209518_1001258_pt1 | contig 28295 bp, 12 predicted proteins | sample RifGroB1_FD_183993 | JGI IMG/M metagenome (GOLD analysis project Ga0209518, IMG submission 183993) | Groundwater microbial communities from Rifle, Colorado, USA - Groundwater B1 (SPAdes) (version 2) | ecosystem: Environmental > Aquatic > Deep subsurface > Groundwater | place: Rifle, Colorado...
CCGCTGCCGCCTCCGCCACCCACGCCATTTCTTTAAACCGCTGGAATCATGTAGCCATGGGATACACTGATGACTCCGATGATGAGATCACTCTCTACGTCAACGGCCAGGCGGTTGGCTCCAGTCCCTCAGGATCCGGTTCCCCCCCGGCCGAAACCAACGACCTGCTTTTAGCTTCCACTTTCACCGGCTGGGTAGACGACATGCAAGTCTTCCCGTACGAAAAGACCGCCGCCCAAATGAAAGTCCAGTATGCCGGCGGGTCAGCCGCCTTTGCGCCAGTGACCTCCGCTTCCACCGAAGGTTTGTCGGGCTACTGGAAAATGGACGAGACCAGCGGCAATGTTTCCGACGCCTCCGGCAACGGTCTGACTCTGACCAATAACGGTACTACCACTTTCGTGGGTGGTAAATTCGGTAACGGATCGGAACACGTCCCGGCTTCCACCCAGTATTTCTCTACTGCCACCACCATCAACAATGTTAAATCCGTCTCCTTCTGGACCAACCCCGACAATACCACCAATTATTATATCAACCTCACCGCCTCTGCCAATATCCAGTCCGCCGGCACCATTTCCACCCCCGGTTTCACCAACCCCAAAGTATATGTCAACGGAATGCAGACGAATGCCGTCACCGCCGACACCTGGCAACTGGTCACTGTCACTTCCGACACCGCCATCACCGCCGACAACTTCTACATCGGCCGCATCGGTTCAAATTACTTCGACGGCACCTTGGATGAGGTGAGGCTATATAACAGGGTTTTAACCCCGAGCGAAGTCTCCCAGCTCTATAACTGGGCTCCGGGACCGGTTGCTCACTGGAAGATGGATGAAAATAACGGAACCACTCTCAACGATTCCTCCGGCAACTCCAATACCTCAACCAGCCCTTGGACCGGCAATCCTACATGGACCACCGGCAAATACGGTTCCGGCCTAAATTTTGACAGCAACAATAGCGTCGTCCGCATAGTAGAAAGTTCAACCACCGACCTCGGCACCACAACTGATTCGTATACAGTTGAAGCTTGGATTAATACGACAACAGATTTTTCAACAAGCATAAATACTATTGTTGCGAAAGAAATCGGTGTTGCCCCAATGCCTTTCAGGTTGTATCTAAATGTATCCGAACAAGCCTGTTTTAGATTTTCGTCTTCCAGTGAGTCTCCAGGTCCCGCATGCGGGTCTACGGCATTAAATGATGGCAAATGGCACCATTTGGTTGGAGAAAGAGATGTGGCTTCTGACTCTATGTATATCTTTGTGGACGGAGTAAAGATAAATTCTGTAAATGACTCATCAACAACAACCTTAGCAAATGATGCTAATGTTTCTATAGGTAACAGCGGGAGTTCATATACCACTAATGACTTCACCGGACAGATTGACGACGTCAGAATCTACAACTACGCCCGCACCCAAGCACAAATCATTGAAGACATGAATGCCGGGCATCCCGCTCCCGGCTCTCCCGTCGGTTCAGCCACCGCCTACTGGAATTTTGACGAGGGATACAACTCCACCGCCAACGACTCTTCCGTCAACAATCTGGACCTGACTCTTTCCACTGCCTCCTGGACCAATTCCGGAAAATTCGGCAAAGCCTTCAACGGAGCTACCAATATCCGGGCCTCGATTGCGGATAATCCCGCACTGGAACCGAACTCGCTTGAAGACTTTGCCATCAGCACCTGGTTCAAATCGGACGGGTTAAATACGGCAGCCACAGAGTACGTAATCAGCAAGATGAGTTCCAGTGCAGGTTACCAGATGTACTTTAATACCTCCGGGTATCTGATCTGCGGAATTGATGATGATGCCTCCGGTTTCCCGGAAGATTCGACTACAACCGGAACGGATTATTACGACACCACCTGGCACCATGCGGTATGTGTCAGGGATATTACGACTGACAAGCTGTTGTTGTATGTGGATGGTGTATTAAAAGCTACCGACCCCGACCTCTCCGCCACCGGTTCACTGGCCGGAACCAACATCACCTTCTACATCGGTGACCAGAATGGAACGGATGACACGGATGAGTTTCTGGGTGATGTGGACGATACTAAATTCTTCCGTTCCTTGATTACCGCTGACCAGGTAAAATTGCTTTATAACCAGTCCTCTTCATCTATTATGGGATCGGTATCTACGGACTCCTCCGGCAATCCCAGCTGGTCAGCCACAAATGAATACTGTCCCCCGGGACAGGGTACTGCCTGCGTCGGACCGGTTGGACATTGGAAAATGGATGAGAAAACAGGGATATCAACAATTAACGACACTAGTGGAAATGGTAACACCGGGACCATGAATGGCAGTATGACAGAAAGTGACTGGGTTCCCGGTAAATTCGGAAGCGCACTGGATTTTGATGGGAGTAACGATTATGTATCAGTGAATTATGATGTTGGGTCAACAATGTTTGTAACTCTATGGGTAAAACCAAACGCGTTAGGAACAAAAAAAGTAATATTCTCTTGGAAAAATGTTTACTCCGAGTCACTAATGCTTTACGATGACAGATGGAATTTTTATAGTAACACTTCTCCTGTTATTGACATATTTCCGGTGTCACCCACCCCAACCGTAGGCAAGTGGCATCACATCGCGTTTGGCTATGACGCAGGTGTTGTTGCCCAATTATATGTTGATGGTGTACTCATAGGCTCTACCACAAATCTCTTAACACCGGATACAAGTACGGTTACAATTGGTGGAACAAGTATTGGGGATTATTTCAGTGGCGTTATTGATGATGTCAAAATCTACGACTACATCCGTACTCCCGCACAGATTGCCTGGGAATTCAACCGCGGGGCGCCGGTTGCATACTGGAATTTTGACGAATGCTCGGGAAACCAAGCTTATGATACCGCTCCCAAAGCCGACCCTCGCGCAACAGGACTAAACGGTACAATTATTCCCGGAGGAGCGCCGAATACCGCAGTTGGCACCTGCACTTCAGAAGATTCTGCCCACATGTGGTATGACGGAGCGACAGGCAAAAGGAACGGGTCCCTCGGCTTCGACGGAACGGATGATTATGTCGAAATGACTAGTAACAGTCTCGACGACATAAGACCTGTAACATATAGCTTCTGGTATAAACCTCAAACCGACGTATCGGATTATGGCGGAATTTTAGACAAAGGTACATGGGTGATCGATCGGCAAGATGCAACTAATTCCCTCGAATTTTATACGGGATGCTCAGGAAGTCCTAACGATATGGCCTTCATTACGCCCAATAATAGTATTCAGTTAAATAGCTGGCACTTTGTATCAATTACTTGGGACGGAACATGTTCCACATCCGCTGTAACAATATATATCAATGGAATTTCTCAAACATTAACATTTGCACAAGGTAGTGGTAATGGAGTTACCGATGTAGCGTCATCTTTAAAAATCGGAAATAATACGATTGCTTCTAACAGTTATTTCACCGGCCAAATCGACGAAGTCAAAATCTATAACTACACCCTTACTCCCCAACAAATCAAACTTGATTACAATGAAGGAGCGGTAAGATACGGGCCGGCGGAAGGATCACCAAATTAAATGATTTATGATTCAAGAATTATGATTCAAGAATTAAGAAAGAATCTAAAAACAGGAGTATTTATCGACGGAGCCAATCTTTATTATTCCCAAAAACAAAACGGTTGGAAAATTAACCTGCAGTTTGAAAAAATAAGGCAGTATATAGAGTACCAAAAAATAACTCCCAGGAGTTACCCCGGGAGAATATTATTACCACTCTTATACAATAAAATTAACCTAAAGTCAAACAAAAAATGAGGCAGACTCTACGAACGACTCTGCTTCCCGGGATTATATCCGTAACATATCGTCATCTTGTAAAACTTATTTTCACTCAATATTATTAAAAAATTATGTCATTAAAAACTAATTTCAAATTTCAAATTTCAAATTTCAAATTAAGGCATCGCCGCCGCCTCCTCACCTTCCTCTCCTCCCTTCTTCTTTTCGCCCTGGTAACGGGAGTCTTTTACAAACTCACCTCCCAACCCGCCCTGGCCGCCTGGTTTGATGACGCCTGGGCCTACCGGACAAAAATAACTTTCACCAACTCCGGCGCTGCCGATACTAATAAAAAGGTAAAATTCGATATTCCCACGGATACTTTGGTCACCGCCGGTAAAATCCAGTCCGACTGCGGGGATTCCCGGTTTGTGACGGAAAACGGGGAAGTACTGAAATACTATCTGGATTCGGGAGTGGGCGCCTGCAACACCAATTCCACCGACTATTACGTCCTCCTGCCCAATATCACCGTCGGCACCAACGTCGTCTATCATTATTACGGTAATCCCGGAGCCGGCAACGGCACCCAAGCCGCCCAGTTCTCCCAGGCCACTTTCACCCAGACTCCCAGTATCGCCTCCGAAGAAAAAGGCCCGTCTCCCGCCGCCTACTGGAAGTTTGACGAAGGCCAGGGAACCACCGCCAATGACACCAGTTCCAACTCCAACCACGCCGTCCTGGCAGCGGATTCTTACTGGAAAACCGACGGCTGCCGCTCGGGGGACTGCCTGGCCATGACCGGCGATTACGCCGCCCAGGCCGAAGTAGACACTTCCACCTCTTCCTCCGCCACTGCCGACTCTCCCCAGAGAAAAACTTTTTACGATACAGTAAATTCCAAATACTGGGCTTTTTATTACAACGGCTCGGCCATCGAATACGCCTATTCAGCAGACGGATCGTCCTGGACTCTTTCCAGCACCCTGGCATACAACACCTCCGACTTCTCCCTCTTTTACAAGAACATCTCGGGAACCGGATATGTTTTTGTGGCCACCTTCTGTAACACTTACAGTATCTGCTTAAAACGGGGTACCCTGGGTCCCACCTCGGTCACCGTCTGGGACTCGGAACGGACGGCTCTCAATGGAGCGTCAGCCACCGATTACTATGCCAAACCCATTGTCTCTCTCTCCGCCGACGACTACGTCTTTGTGGGAGCCAGGAAAAAAGCCGATTCCACCCTAGGCAACGCTTTTTATAACGCCGCGGTTACCAAATCCTCCGATACCGCCACGGGAGACCTGTCCGGCTGGGGCACGGCAGCCGTCTTTGAACTTCCGTCCCAAAACTCCGGCGATTTGGCCCTGATTTCCCAGACGGGCAGCAATATGGTGATAATTTCCGGCAACAATTCCTCCCACATTTCCGCCTGGAAATACAGCGGCAGCAGCTGGACCGCCGCCAACACGGGCGGAACTTATGACTTCTTCAACTTTGAACAGACCCCTTTTAACGGAATTGTATATGCCTTCACGGTTTCCGGGGGATACCTGTACATCGGAGGAGATTTCACCGTGATTACCAAAGATTCCGCCACCGGACCGCTGGAGGTCAACCGCATCGCCCGCTACAATACCTATACCTCTACTTTTGAAGCCCTGGGCAACGGGGGGACCAAGGGAGTCAACAGTACTGTCTGGGCCCTGGCGGTCTCGGGCAGCTACCTCTACCTGGGAGGCAACTTTGCCACCGCTTATGCCTCCCCCTCCAACCTGGCGGTCAATAATATCGCCAGAATCGACACCGCCAGCGCCGGCAACTCTTTTGAAGCCCTGGGCAACGGGGGGACCAAGGGGGTTAACAGTACTGTCTATGCCCTGGCGGTCTCGGGCAGCTACCTCTACCTGGGAGGCATCTTTGCCACCGCTTATGCCTCCCCCTCCAACCTGGCGGTCAATAATATCGCCAGAATCGACACCGCCAGCGCCGGCAACACTTTTGAAGCCCTGGGCAATGGAGGGACCAAGGGGGTTAACAATACTGTCTATGCCCTGGCGGTCTCGGGCAGTTACCTCTACCTGGGAGGCTTCTTCACCACCGCTTATGCCTCCCCCTCCAACCTGACGGTCAACTATCTGGCCAGAATCGATACCGGCAGCGCCGGCAACACTTTTGAAGCTCTGGGCAACGGGGGGACCAAGGGGGTTAACAGTACTGTCTATGCCCTGGCAGTCTCGGGCAGTTACCTCTACCTGGGAGGCAGCTTCGCCACCGCCTATGCCTCCCCCTCCGACCTGGCGGTCAACCGGATCGCCAGAATCGACACCACCAGCGCCGGCAACACTTTTGAAGCTCTGGGCAACGGGGGGACCAAGGGAGTTAGCGGCACTGTCCAGGCCCTGGCGGTCTCGGGCAGTTACCTCTACCTGGGAGGCAGCTTTACCACCGCCTATGCCTCCCCCTCCGACCTGACGGTCAATAATATCGCCAGAATCGACACCGGCAGCGCCGGCAACACTTTTGAAGCTCTGGGCAACGGGGGGACCAAGGGGGTTAACAGTACTGTCGATGCCCTGGCGGTCTCGGGCAGTTACCTCTACCTGGGAGGCAGCTTTACCACCGCCTATGCCTCCCCCTCCAACCTGACGGTCAACTATCTTGCCAGGATCGACACCGGCAGCGCGGGCAACACTTTCGAAGCCCTGGGCAACGGGGGGGCCAAGGGGGTTAACAGTACTGTCTATGCCCTGGCGGTCTCGGGCAGTTACCTCTACCTGGGAGGCTTCTTCACCACCGCCTATGCCTCCCCCTCCAACCTGACGGTCAACTATCTGGCCAGAATCGACACTGGCAGCGCCGGCAATACTTTTGAAGCTTTGGGCAACGGGGGGACCAAGGGGGTTAACAATGCTGTCCGGGCCCTGGCGGTCTCGGGCAGTTACCTCTACCTGGGAGGCAGCTTTACCACCGCCTATGCCTCCCCCTCCAACCTGACGGTCAACTATCTGGCCCGAATCGACACCGCCAGCGCCGGCAACACTTTTGAAGCTTTGGGCAATGGAGGGACCAAGGGAGTCGACAGTACTGTCCGGGCCCTGGCGGTCTCGGGCAGTTACCTCTACCTGGGAGGCAGCTTTACCACCGCCTATGCCTCCCCCTCCGACCTGACGGTCAACCGGATTGCCCGAATCGACACCGCCAGCGCGGGCAACACTTTTGAAGCTCTGGGCAACGGGGGGACCAAGGGGGTTAACAATACTGTCTATGCCCTGGCGGTCTCGGGCAGCTACCTCTACCTGGGAGGCGACTTTACCACCGCCTATGCCTCCCCCTCCGACCTGACGGTCAACCGGATTGCCCGAATCGACACCGCCAGCGCGGGCAACACTTTTGAAGCCCTGGGCAACGGGGGGACCAAGGGAGTTAACAGTACTGTCCTGGCCCTGGCGGTCTCGGGCAGCTATCTGTACCTGGGAGGCAGCTTTACCACCGCCTATGCCTCCCCCTCCAACCTGACGGTCAACCGCATCGCCAGAATCGACACCGGCAGCGCGGGCAACACTTTTGAAGCCCTGGGCAACGGGGGGACCAAGGGAGTCAACAGTACTGTCAATGCCCTGGCGGTCTCGGGCAGTTACCTCTACCTGGGAGGCTTCTTCACCACCGCTTATGCCTCCCCCTCCGACCTGACGGTCAACCGCATCGCCAGAATCGATACCGGCAGCGCCGGCAACACTTTTGAAGCTCTGGACAACGGGGGGACCAAGGGGGTTAACAGTACTGTCTATGCCCTGGCGGTCTCGGGCAGCTACCTCTACCTGGGAAGAGAAACCAGAGACTTTTTAAGTTATTACGGTCCCTGCATTTCCGCTTATACCGGCTATTACGCCAAAATATCCGCCGTTTCCGACTCCTCCGGCAATATCCACCTGACCTACTCCAAATCCGGAGGAGGAATTTACTATCGGAAAATGTCCGTGGCCGACGATTCCTGGAGTCCCGAATTCAGGTTAACGGGCGGCCTGCCCGACGGCCTGTCCCTGGCCGTTGATTCTGCCAACTCATACCTTTACGCCCTCTATCGGGAAGGCAATACCGTTTCCTACCAGAAAGGCGTCTCCCCGTATGCTACTGCCAACTGGACCGCTCCCGTCGCCCTGGCCGGGACGGATATAAATACCGGCATGTCCGCCGGGGAAAAGACCAAAGACTCCACCCAGCCTTTTGCACTGTGGACCAGAGGTTCCGCCTCCCCGTATTCCGTCCGGTTTGCTTTCGCTTCCCCTACATCTCCCGTTACCGCGGCCAACTCCCCCTCCCTGGAGCTGGACAAAGGCCTGGTTTCCGGCCTGACTTTTTCCGCCTGGGTCAGACCCGTGGGAGGCGGCACCCTGTTTGGCAAAGGCGCGGGGACTTTCCTCAAAGTCACCAATGCCGGGACCGACGGTCTGGCCGATCTGGAAGGAATGCTGAACCTGTCTGTTTCCGCCGCTTCCGCCTCCGCCACCCACGCCATTTCTTTAAACCGCTGGAATCATGTAGCCATGGGATATACCGATGACTCCGATGATGAGATCACTCTCTACGTCAACGGCCAAGCGGTGGGTTCCAGTCCCAGCGGATCCGGTTCCCCCCCGGCCGAAACCAACGACCTGCTTTTAGCTTCCACTTTCACCGGCTGGGTAGACGACATGCAGGTCTTCCCGTACGAAAAGACTGCCGCCCAGATGAAAGTCCAGTATGCCGGCGGGTCAGCCGCATTCGCTCCCGTGACTTCCGCCAATACCGAAGGTTTGTCTGGCTACTGGAAAATGGACGAGACCAGTAGCGACGCATCCGATGCCTCCGGCAACGGCCTGACCCTGACCAACAACGGCACCACCACCTTTGTCGGTGGTAAATTCGGTAACGGATCGGAACACGTCCCGGCTTCCACCCAGTATTTCTCTACTGCCACCACCATCAACAATATTAAATCCGTCTCCTTCTGGACCAACCCCGACAATACCACCAATTATTATGTCAACCTCACTGCCACAGCCAACATCCAGTCCGCCGGCACCATTTCCACCCCCGGTTTCACCAACCCCAAAGTATACGTCAACGGAATTCAGACGAATGCCGTCACCGCCGACACCTGGCAACTGGTCACTGTCACTTCCGATACCGCCATCAATGCCGACGTCTTTTACGTCGGCCGCGTCAGTTCCAGCTATCACGACGGCACCCTGGACGAAGTCAGGTTATATAACCGGACCTTAACCCCGAGCGAAGTTGTTGCTCTTTACAATTGGGCACCCGGACCTGTCGGGTATTGGAAATTTGATGAAGGTACTGGTTCATCCGCTTATGATTCTTCCGGTAACGGAAATAACGGAACATTAACCGGAAGTCCAAAGTGGTCAGCCGGAAAATATGGTAGCGCCATAGCTACTTCTGACAACGGTTCTAATGAGTATATATCAGTTCCTGATCCATCTTCAGGTATATTAGACTTCCCAAATACGAGCGATTATACAATCAGTGCATGGATTAAGGGTACAAATAACGATGGTGCGGGAGTCGATGTTGTCAGTAAAAATATGAATTGGGACACCGGTGACGATTATGCAGGGTACACTCTGCATACTGCATTATCAGGAGGTTTATTTGCTATAGATTGCAAGTATGCGGACGGTAACGGCTCGGGGGAGGAACAGGTAAATGGCCTTATTGATCCACTGGAAAATAAATGGTATTACGCTACCTGCGTGATGGATCGGGATGGTAGCGAAACAGGCACTGCTGGATTACATGTTTATTTGAATAGCACTCTATATAACTCTGACACTTCTCTCACAGAAGGATCTGCGGCAAATAGTGCTAACTTAATGATTGGGGAAGGACCACTCGGTACAAACGATCTTCACAATGCTTCCGTTGACGACGTCAAAATCTACAACTACGCCCGTTCCCCCGCCCAAATAGTCCAGGACATGAATGCCGGGCATCCTGCCCCCGGCTCCCCCATTGGTTCCCCCGCCCTTTGGTGGAAGTTTGACGAAGGAGCTGATAACACCTGCGCGGACGCGGCGAATGATGCCTGCAATTCCGGCTCAGGGGGTACTACTTTGGATGCAACTAGAACAGGTGGAGATTGGGATAATAACGGAAAATTTGGAAAAGCCATAAATATGTGGGGGGCTGATGATAAAGTAAGCGCAGGAGATACTGCGTTTACGGACTCGTTAACCCAAATGACTATCAGTATGTGGGTATACCCCGATGCATTGACAGATTCTCATGATTACATATCCAAATGGAATACTACCAGCCAAAACAGCTTTAGAGTTGGTGTGCCCGCCGGAGGTGATCCTACGGATGAAATCCGCGTAAATATTCCATCATCTCTCACAAATAATAATTTATATTTTCAAACAACAAATTTTGACCTGGCAACCAGTGTCTGGACACATCTGACTGTGGTATATGACGGTACTCTTGCGGGAACTGAAAGAGTTAAGGTATATAAAAACGCACAAATTAAAAACGGCAGTGTCGCTAACGGTCCGATACCCGCAAGTCTTACCAGCGGTTCAACATCCAACCTAACTCTCGGCGACAGTGACACATCTGAAGCCCAACCAACATTTGGGTCTTATGACGAGGTAAAAATATACACCTCCGCCCTCACCGCCGATCAGATAAAAGTGGAATACAACCAGGGGTCGGCCGCGGTCATGGGTGCCTCATCCACCACCTCCACTGGTACCGCCTCCTGGTCCGCTCTCGATGCCTACTGCCCCCCGGGACAGGGTACCGCCTGTGTGGGACCTGTCGGGGAATGGAAACTTGACGAAAACGGGGGAAACACGGCTTTTGACACCTCCGGCAATGAATACAACGGTACCCTCACCAACTCACCCAAATGGGTACCGGGAAAAATGGGCAGCGGATTGGCGATGAAAAAAAATAGTGTGGCCGAATATGTCTCCGTTACATCCAACGACGACCTGGATTTTACCGACACCGAAAGTTATACCCTCAGCGCCTGGGTTCAATTGGATAAAATAGAAGACGCTGAGGGCTATATCATTAACAAGAATTTTTCCCCCGCTTTGGATACTCCCGGCTATGTAATGCGTGTTGGCTATGGAGGAGAGGCAGTCTCAGTTTCTTGCGAGTATTCCGATGGCGGCTCGTCTGAAGATGTCGCTGAATGGTTAGGAACAACGTTGGAGGACGGTGGCTGGCATCACATAGCCTGTGTCATGGACCGGACTGCAGGCGAGCTCCATACCTTTGTCGACGGGTGGTCATACGTTTCTACTTCCGATATCTCCCTGGGTGAAAGCAGCGCCGCCAATGCCGCCGCTGTTACCTTCGGTGAGACCACTTACCCTAATGAATTTACCGGAAAAATAGACGATATCCGCATCTATAACTATGCCCGCACCCCGGCCCAGATTAATTGGGAAGCCAGCCGTGGCAAACCTTTATATTGGTTTAAATTTGATGAGTGCACCGGAAACGTATTGCACAATTCCATCAACAGTAAAATCGGTAACAATCCGGAAATCGCCCCCGGCGCCGGTACCCACACCACCACCGGCAGTTGTAATTCCGGCAGCGCCTCAGAAATGTGGGACGACGGCCAGACCGGCAAAAGAAATTATTCCCTGGATTTCGACGGGGTTGATGATTATGCTTATTTAAACTCGACAGATTTTGGCTTTGATGCTTATTCAGGACACAACTTTTCCATCTCCGGCTGGTTCAACCGGGAAACGTACGACACCGACGATGCTATTGTCACCCAGCGGGCATCTTTAGCCACCAACTCTGACGGCGGTTTTGTCGTTTATGTCGACGACGCCACCGACAAACTGGTTTTTGAGGCTTCCGATACCACCGACGCCTACCAGATGGAATCCGCCTCTACTTTCACCGGTACCGGCTGGAACCACTTTGTCATCACCTGGGATGACAATTCCGTAGCCAATACCAACATTTATATCAACGGTAAAAAAGAAAATGTCACCCGGACCGGCACTTTGGCCAACATTGGTGATTTAAGCGCTGGTGCTGTAAATTTTGAGATCGGGGGGGTTTATGATGCCACCACCGCCCCTTTTGCCGGTGAACTCGACGACATCAAAATATTCACATATGCCCTCAGCCCGCAGCAGATCGCAACCGAACTTAACGACGCCGGCGCTCTCCGCTTCGGCCCGTTAGAAGGTGCTCCATAATAATAAAGGTCATAACTTTTCTACAAAATATAGAGGTCCGTTTAAGCTTATTTACGACGCTCAAGCTAGAGAAAAGTTTTTGAAAACTGGAATGGGTAAACGCTTTCTAAAAAATAGATTCAAGATATATGATTCACGATTCATGAATAATATCCAAATCATTCCTAATTCATAATAAGACTAATTTCACTGAGCCTTTTCTTTACCGCCTCGCTATCAGTCTCAAATCCTTTCATAAATTCCGCTTCCTCCGTGTAATCTATATCATCAAAGTAGGCTAGTTCTTCCCTGAACAATTTTTCATTGAACTCGTTTCCGAATATCTCTTTGGCTTTGCTTACCACATCTTCCAATGAGTACTTCTGAAAAACAAAATACAAATCAACATAGTCTTTCCATTTAGCCCTTCTTCCCAAGGCGTAAGCCTTCATCGCAGCTAAAGTAACTATCGAAGGCATCTTTATCTCTTCTTTAAACTCCACATCAAACTCAATCTTGAAAGGGTAACTCATAAAAGTTGTCTTTATACCGTTAACCACCACACTATATTCCCGGTTTTCATCTGCCAAAACCGAATCAACTATATACCTGCCCACGAAATGTTCCCTTATCTTTAATGCATCCAACGGTAAAAGTGTAGCCAGGTTAAAGTCAACGGATCTTCTGTGGCCCAATTGCAGGGCTACCGCGGTTCCTCCGACAAGACCGAATTCACCGGAAAACGAAACGACTAGGGGCAAGAGATCTGATTGTCCTTCCGATAGCACCTCCTCATGCATGCTTTTGGTAATATTTCTCAAAGTAGTTAATTGTTTTTACGCGCAGGTTAGGCCTTTTTTTGCTTTTCAGTTTGTCAAAAATTATCTTGACCTTATTTATACCAAGAGTTTTCTCCGCCTCCAGATAATCATCCCAATCGCCGTAGTTCAAGACATGTTCGAGAGCGCTCTCCAACGACATATTTTTTAAGTCTTTAACGTACCAGGCTAAATACGGTTTTCTTAAAAATATACCAGAAAGATTATTCATAGATTTTCCTTATTATAGACTGTCCGGGTTTTACTGTTCAACTCCAATCACAATCACATTGCTATTGACATCCCCTCTTCCCCCGTGCTAGTTTGATATTATAAGAAATATATTGCACTACTTATGGTTAGTTTGAACCTGGACTCTTTACCCGACCTGCTAACCGTCCGTGAAGTCGCTACAGTTCTGCGTGTCTCCACCCTCACCATCAAACGCTGGGGCAAGCGGGGCAAGCTGGTTCCCATTCGCATCAACTCCCGCGGTGACCGCCGCTACAAAAAAGAGGCCATCCTCTGGCTTCTGGGTATGACCCCCAAAACCACCTAATATAAATACTTCTGCGCGTTTTCTAAATTAATAATTTTTACTCCGGCAGTCCGGGATCGGACTTTCTTTCCCACTCCCACTTCAAACAACTCCTGATTCCTTCCTTTACCTTTTACAATATCTATTTCCGCCCCGGATTCAGAACGGAAAAAACCCACATCCTCTCCGGTTTGAGAATATTCAACCCGACGTTTAATTCCCATAAATACGGCATTTTCCAACAGTTGGCCCCGGTCTATTCGCAAATGCCACCCGGAAAAATCTCCGACCAGTGCGTTCCTCACTCCCAAATCGGTAAAATATATTTTAGTAGCCCGGGTCACCGCTTCTCGTTCGTTTGTGGATATCGGTTTGGCTCTTACTATCATTCCCAGCTGCTCAAATATATCCAGATACCGATACACTCTCTCCCGGGTAAATTCAGTCAAGGTAGCCAGTTCATTAAGATTCACCAGTTGCCCTGCCTGCAAAGCCAGTAATCTCGCCAGGGTATATACCTGGCCGGGCTTGCGCGTCCCCGCTATCTCCAAAACGTCTTTGGAGATCAGAGAATTCACATAATCTTTAAGATAATCGGAATATTCCTCCACCTTTAAATTTTGAATTTGTGGTAATGAGCCGAATATTAAATAGTCCAGGATTAATTGTTGATTTTCTTCAAAGTTGCAGAATTCCGATGATTTGTCAAAAGTCAGCCCACTCTGAATATTTATTTCTTCCAGAGACAAAGGATACAATCTCACTTCATGCAACCTCCCGGTTAATGTATCCCCCACCCCTTTCCGGATTCTCAGTTCAGAAGAGCCTGTTAGTATAAATTTCATCCCGTAATTGTCATAAAGATGCTTTATTACTGCTGTTACTTCCGGCATCTTTTGCACCTCGTCAATTAATATTATTCTCCCTGCATATTTATTTGCCACCGACGCCAGATGATGTCTCTCTTGTATCGCCAGCTCCCTTCTGTCTTCCAATAAATCAAAATTAAATCCCACCAGTTTCTGGACAGGCACTAATTGCTTAGCTAAAGTAGTCTTTCCTACTTGCCGCATCCCCAGTATTAAAATTATGGGTGGTCTGGGCAGCTTCAATAATTTGGACAATCTCTCTCGAATCTGCCTATACATACAGATATGATACAAAAACAGGATCTATTTGTCAACATTATGACACATATCCGCCCTATCTACCCAACGCTTCCATCGCCCGGGTCAAAATCTCCGGATGTTCCAGAATCAGTCTCACTCCCGTAAACAGCCCCATCAGAAGTACTATCAGTCCCAAAATAGGTAGCGCCAACGATTCCATATCCCCCTTAAGACCCCACAGTCTGTAATAATTCACTTTGGCCTCCGCCGCCTGCTTGTACTCATACATGCTGTCTCGGGGAAACCACCATTTACCGCAGCGCACGCATCTCAGCACTTCCATCTGCTGGGGTACTCCCTCCCCGATGTATCTTTTCAGGATTATCCCGTCTAGCGGGCATAAACCTTTCCCTCCCCTCAGCCACATCTGATCAATACTGATTCGCCGCCACGAAGACAGGTTTTTGTCCGTGATTCTGTTCACCGTCCAGCTGTCTATCCAAAAGCCGCCACATCTCCCGCACCGGTAACAAAAATCCGGCCCCGAAATTCTCAGCTCCGTCAACCTGGATCCGCAATCCGGACACCGCATAACCTAATCATAAACCATTTTTGAAAATTGGGATTTGAAGAATTGATTGAAAATTGTAAATTGTAAATTGAAAATTATATTGCCTTAAATGTATACTCTCTCCCACCCGCCCTGATGGTGTATTCCTGTCCCTTGATTATCCCCAACAGCCTTGAGGTATACACTCCATTATCCAAAGTGGTTTCCGCCATCGCCCATCCTCCGGTGTCATTTTTCAGCCGGTACTCCACACTCAAAGTTTCCGTACTGGACCGGAAACTGACTTTGGCTTCCCCCTGCTCCAGATACACTGCCGTAAAATCCCGTATATCCGCTCCCGCCCCTACCCCCACCCGGGCTCGGTACTGGTTCAGGTACACTCCCCCCGCCAGGCCGATGGCCAGGACCAGCACAGAAACTACCGGCAGTGCCCATGTCGCCCAGTTCTGCTTTTTTTGCCACAGCCGGAAATAAGTCCTGCGGGCCTTATATGCTTCGTCCAGCGCAAACAGATCATCCCCCGCCACCCACCACCAATTGCAATGATGACATTTGTAAACTCCCGCCTCCGGCGGAAACGCTTCGCCTCCCTCCGGCTTGAACAGCCCTGTTCCGTCCGTCGGGCAATTCCTGACCAGCACCTCCGCCTTACCCGCTTTTTTCGGCTCCAGCTTGGTTCTTACTCCCTCTTCCGCCACCCGGTTCACCACCCACCCCTGGACCCAGAACCCCCCGCAGTTACCACACCGGTAAGACTCGTCCATTCCGGTCACCGACACTCCGTCCAGCTCGCTTTGGCAATCCGGACACTTCATAGTCCAAGAATACCACAAAAAATGTCATAATAAACCCACCCCATGAAAAAAACTATCCTCTTGTTATTTCTAATATCTACCATCCCGGCTTCCGCCCAATCTTCACTCTCCGTTTCCGGAGTCACCGACAATCGGGCTGTCTATCCAGGCAGCGCCATCCCCGCTTATTCCAAACTTGAAATCACTTTCCAAGTCACCGGTACCACCGCCCAAAACCTTCAGCTTCCGTACGACGCCAATCCGCCAAACGGCATTAATCCCGCTCTCTATCCCAAACACCGCGGGATATCCGTGGATGCTCTGTTCCTGCCCCCGGGAACTAACGACTGGCAGTCCGCCTTCCGCCAACCCGCCTTCTCATACCAACCCTACGCCGAAAACGGACCCGCCGGCTGGTTTTATCCCCAGGGTTCGCCCGTCTGGAAAGTCCGCTTTTCTCCGAATGTTGCCGGAAACTGGCAATACAGGCTCTCCGCCCGGGACAGTTCCGGAACCGCCGAGTCATCTCCTCAAACCTTTTCTGTTACCTCCTCACTATCCCCGGGTTTTATCAGAGTCAGCAGCGCCGACTCCCGCTATTTCGAGTTCGACAACGGGTCATATTTCCCCGCCCTCGGCCGCCAGGGAATCGCCTGGTACAACTACCCCACTGCCGATAATATTTCTGAATACCAGAAATACGGCCAAAACGGCGTTCGTTTTATCCGCACCTGGATGTCCGGGTTCTACGGTACCCCCTGGCTGGAATGGGTGGGTGGCCGCAATGTCTATGACGGTTATCTTCCCCGCCCTGGTACCGAAGCTTTCCACGACCCGGTCAACAACCGGGATTACTTAACCATGGTTATAGACTATGAAACCGGCGGGGATACCGGCTGGTACGACGCCTGCCGGCTCCAGTTTCACAATGCCGGCGAAGCAGTTAAACGTAACACCAACTATCACCTTCAAATCACTTATTGGGGGGAAGGTATCACCGGTCCCCGCGTCTCCGGTTACCCCGATTTTGGTCTGACGGGAAAAATCGGTGACTGGGCTTCCGATTGTTACGATCCCGGCACCAATACCGTGATTACTTCATACGGCCGCAATACCTCCGGTTGGACTACCATCGAAGGTACTTGGAACTCGGGCTCCAACGACTTCCTACCCCGCTTGCACATCGGGCTGGAAAACGTCATTCAGGGAAAAACCTGGATCAGGGAAATTTCTTTAAAAGAAGATTTGGGAAACAACCAACTGGGTCCGGAAGTCCTGACTGAGCCCTCCCTGGAATACGAGCTGTATTTCCCCGAGCGCAGCGCCTACGAACTGGACAAAGTTATTGACCTGGCCGGCCAGAATAATCTATATCTCAAACTGGTCCTGATGGACAAAAACGATATGACTTTTTTCAAGCTCGACGACGACGGAACATTTGTTTTGGGTGGCGAATCAGACAACATGGACGGATTTTACGGTACCTGGCGCATGGTAAACAAAACCCGCTGGCTGCAGCAGGCATATTTCCGTTACCTTCAGGCCCGGTGGGGTTATTCTCCCCATATCCATTCGTGGGAACTGACCAATGAGGGTGATCCGAGTAACGGCAATCATTACGCGCTCACCGACGAGATGGGTAAAGATTTTCACTGCCGGATATTCGGCATCCCCATCGGGGCGGGAGACAGCCAAAAATGTACCTACAATCATCCCAATGATCACCTGGTTACTACCTCCTTCTGGCATTCTTTTCCGGCACCGCAGTTCTGGGCGGACACCAAATACCCCAATGTAGACTATGCAGACCTGCACGCCTACGTCTCCACCGGATGGTTGTCCAACACCGCCTATGAATCGGATAGCGCGTTATTCCATCTGGATTATTCCCGGGATGTCAGAGGCAGTGTTTCTTCCAAACCCATCGTCCGCGGGGAAACCGGAATCGATTACCTGAACAACCAGACCGAAAATTCCGATCTTCCGCGCGACACTACCGGCGTTTGGCTCCACAACCTTCTCTGGTCAACTCTCGATTCCGGTGCCATGTCTGAACTTTATTGGTGGAAGGAAACAATAGACACCAGTCCCGGTCCGGACGGCCAGACCGGCTTGTATGAAATCTTTAAATATGTCGAAAATTTTATGAAAAATATCCCTCTGAATAAAGGGGGGTATGTGTCAGCGGATGCTGTTCCTTCTTCCTCCCAAGTCTGGGTCACCGGCCAAAAAGACACCGCGTCAAACCGCGCCCATCTCTGGATCTGGAACAAAAACTATACCTGGAAAAATAAGATAAATAATATACCCAATATGAGTGGTTTAACCGGTAATATCAAAATAACCGGATTCAGAAATAACGCCACTCTTCCCGTAGAATGGCACACTTTTACCGCCCAGGGTATACCTGTAATTTCTACCACCACCTACACCACCGATTCCGCAGGCGTTCTCACTCTCCCTCTGCCGACAGACTCTTCAACTACCGACACCGCTGTTAAAATCGGCGATTACACTGTCACCAAAACCGGCGACGCCAATTCCGACGGAAAAGTGGACGGTGTAGACTACATGATCTGGTTCAATCATTACCGCCAGTCGGTCACCGGTCCTGCAAACGGTGATTTCAATTCCTCCGGCTTTGTCGACGGCGTAGACTATATGTTGTGGCTGAATAACTATGGTAAATAAACCTCTGGCATCTAATATCTGTCATCTGGGATCTATCCTTCTGGTCTCTAGCGTCTGGTATCTGGCATCTGCTACTTCCATTTCTGCATTAAGTTTCCAGGAGGTAATTGTCGATTCTGCCGCAGACAGCTCTCCTGACAACCCCTGGGGTAAAGGAGAAGGAGATTTGGATGGCGACGGCGATAAGGATTTGATCGTCGGAGCTTATTCGGGTGGCGGTTTGGTATGGTATCAGAATCCTACTTGGACTAAACGCCAGATTGGTACGGGTTCTTTTAGTACGGACGTCGAATCCAGCGATATGGACAACGACGGTGATCTTGATGTAATAGCTGTTACCGGTTCCGGAACCAGCCTATACCGCAATAGTGGTAGTGGCAGCGGTTGGACATCATCGGTCGTAGCCAATCGGATAATGCACGATATTGAGTTGGCGGACTTTAATCGGGACGGCAAAATGGACTTTGTTACCCGGAACCAAGGGGGTGACGGCAATCGCGGCTACCTTTACTTGCAGGGATCAAATTTAGTGTTCTCCGAGCAATCCCTTAGCGATTTGTCCGCCGGAGAAGGGCTGCTGGCAAAAGATCTGGATGCCGACGGGGATCCTGACATCATCCTGGACCAGATTTGGCTGGAAAACAATGGCGGGACCCTGTCTACCTGGCCCAAACATGCTTATGTGAATTCCTGGCATACTGAAACATTCATCGCCGCCTGTGACATGAATAATGACGGCCGTCAGGATGTCATCCTCTCACCTTCAGAATCAGCCGGCGGGATGCACCGGATTTCCTATTTCCGCTCACCTGTCGATCCCAAATCTGGCGGCTGGACAGAAATTATCGTCGATGCCAACGCTGAAACTGTCCATCATTTTGTCGGTTGCGCTGACTTTGACCGAGACGGTGATGTGGACATCGCAGCAGCAGAAATGCAGCAGGGTACCGATCCTGATGAAGTCAAGATTTACGAAAATCAGGGCAATAATACAACATTCACAAAAACAGTCCTCAGTTCCGGCGGTTCGCATAGCATGAGAATTGTGGATGTAGACAGTGACGGTGACCCTGATTTATTTGGTGCCAACTGGAACGGCATCCAGCCGGTAAAGTTGTGGATAAATCGGTATTCCGAACCGGTGGGCACCCCCACACCGATACCTGTCCCCGGGGACGGCAACGGCGACGGTCACGTCAACGGGGTCGACTATATGATTTGGTTCAATCACTACCGTATGTCGGTTCTGGGTCCTACCAATGGTGACTACAACTCGTCTGGTTATGTCGACGGAGTAGATTATATGGTTTGGTTCACCAACTATGGCCGCTAAATTTCTCATATTCGCATTTCTCATTTCTCAAATTTCAATTCTCACACCCGTCGCCCGTGCCCAAACCGCTGCCGACTGGCCGATGACCGCTGCCAACCCCCAGAGGACTTCCCACAATTCCGTCGAAGTACCTGGCAATCTTAATACTGTGTGGTACCGGCCGATAGATCCTTATATTGACAACAAAGTTCAGCTCATTGCCTCTGACAATAAGATCTTTCTCTCCACCTCCAAAGGACTGTATGCTTTCGATGCTGCCACCGGCAGCCAGCTCTGGGTCTATGGTACGGAAATGCCGCTGGGTAATTCGCCGACATATGCTAACGGTATTTTGTATGTTGGCGGTTTTGACCACAAAATCCACGCTGTAAATGCCGCCACCGGCCAGCTCAAATCCGGCTGGACTTTTACCGAAGCGGGTGCCGGTTTCGACACCAACCCCCTGGTGGTGGATAACGTAGTTTATGCCGGTAACCGCGACGGGTACTTTTATGCCCTGGACGCCAATACCGGCTCTCTTAAATGGAAATACCAGACCGGCGGACCCATCCACTTCAGTGCAGCTCATAAAAATGGTGTGGTTTATTTTGCATCTAATGATGCTTATGCTTATGCCCTGAATACCGTAAACGGCAGTCTGATTTGGAAATCCGAGAAATTTCCCGGTGTGGGTTTCGACTCATATTGGCCGGTGATTTATACTGACACTTACTCCTCATCCCCGACATTCGGTAAAGATTTTGTCATTCTCGCCGGATCCCTGAAAGCCGGCCGCTGGTTATGTGCCAGTGATTCTAGTTACAACCCCTATGGTTGCCAAATCCATAGTCCCAATTTTGAAATGTATGACGGAAAACCCGGCTGTACCAGCGTCTTGTCCGAGCCTTATCTCTGGCAAACTGGTACGCCCACTCTGAAATGTGATTCCATTTACAACTACTACAACAACAATTCCAAATGGGGTACCAAGCGTCCCTGGTGGCGGGTGGTATTTATCCTGGACCGCAATACCGGAGCTGAACAGACCCCTTATGCCCCCTTCAATGTCGCCGGGTTGGATGGAGACGGTCAGGGCTACAAGCAGCCTCCCGTTGTCGGAGGAGATGGGATTCTGTACCAGCGAATCGGTTATGGTGCAGGCGGAAACGGAGGCTGCGGCGGCTGGATAGCCGGCTGGAAATTCGGCACCCCTTATATCAGCCAAATAGCTTCAGAGAATTCCGCCTGTGACGAACCGGCGGCTTTCACCAGCGGGGGTAACCTGATTTATTACGGCGAAGGCTCATTCAACCATGAAGGCTTTGGCACCATCAATACAGCGAGCATCCAGAGCAATGACATCAAATGGACCGGCAGCGTCTCGTACCAAACTGGTGCCACCACCAAATATTCCAGTCTCACTCTGTCCGGAAAATTCGGTTCCCCCGCCGGAGCGTATGGTTATATGGACGGATTCAACAATTACAGCCCCATTCCCTACAATGGCAGACTGTATGTCATAAACGGCAATGTGTTATACGCTTTGAGCACCTCCGGTACTGCCACTACCCCCCTTACCACCGCCCAAATTCCCTCCGCCCAGGTTTCACCATCTCTGAATACCACAACTTCCCAATTGCAGCAGAAACTGTATGACGAAGTCCAGAAAATGCTTTCTGCCGGCCACCTCCGACCGGGCTTCCATTCCTCCGGGCTTACCAGCCAATGGATGAACGGAGCATACAATTACCCTATCCCCGGAGACAATCTCACCCAGTACTTCAAAAACCCGTCAGACACTGTCACCACCCTGATCCAAGTTCTGGAATATATCACTGCTCATCCCGAAAATAGCTCCCTCCAGTCGCTGATAACACCGGTTAAAAACTATATTCAGACCAATTACGGTCCCGGTGCTCCCTATTCCTTCACTACCTATGCCAGTATCGGCTGGCGCAATGGTGCCAAAAGAGAAGCTTATGATGATCTGCCTGAATTCACCGCCCAGCTGGCTGATAACTATGATGTCAATTTCCCAGTAGCCAATGAACCCCGAACCTGCATTTGGGCATATGAAAATCTGAAAATTGCCTCTCCTAACACTGCTGATTGTTGGATGAACGAAAGTGCTAAAAGCGGTTTCCCTCCGGAATCTCTTTACGCCGGCTGGAAATATGCCCGGACATTTCCCGGCACCGCCCTGTCCGTCTTTAATACTATGAAATCAAAATTAAGCACCGCAGGTGTCAGTAACGACATGACCGATACCAACCTCATCAAATACCCATATCTCCTGAATCAGTATATCGTCGGGTATCGGGGTTACGTGGAATTGGACAAACTGGCCAACAATCTCTCAAACATTTCCCAAAGCAGCAAGTATCCGGAATACACCCGGCTCTTAAACCTGCGCTGGGCCAATTTCACAAAAGACCCGGCGTTATCGGTAGACGAACTGGAATTTGCCGGAGCTCTCTCTGCTGCCCGCAATTTTATGTATATGACACCCGAACTGGGACAGCTTATGCATGACAACGTCCTTGCCAAAGCCCAGGCTACGGTAGACCAATATCAAATTCTCACTCCAGCCTGGTTCGTCTCGAAATTCAACCAGTCAGCCGCGGAAACCTATTCCCAACCCCTTTATGATTACCCGGCTCTCTTCCAGGCCCGAGCTTACATCCTCAAACAACCTTTCTCCGAGTTGGTTAAATATTTGGATGTTCCGGCTTTCGAGAAAGGTGATTTATTCTATATCCAGAATCTGGTAGCCGCTCTCAGTGCCTCCGGCCCCGTACCTACCTCTCCCCCGGCTTCCCCCTCCCCGACCTCCACTCCGACAGCAAAAACCGGTGACGCCAACGGTGACAACAAAGTGGACGGGGTGGACTACATGGTCTGGTTTAACCATTACCGCCAATCCGTCACCGGTCCGGTCAACGGCGACTTCAACTCTAACGGCATGGTAGACGGGGTGGACTACATGCTTTGGTTCAACAACTACGGAAAATGAAAAAAATAATCCTATTTTCTACACTTTTACTCTTCTACTCAACTGCTCATGTGCAGGCATTAAATTTTACTTATCAGAATGTTACTCCACTAGGCACACAAGGACATGCTCTGGGTGATATGGATAATGATGGTGATCAGGATATCGTATTAGCGGAAGGAGAATTTATAGACAATGAGATATTTTCTTGGTTGTCATTTCCGGATTGGTCTCCGCATTCCATTGATAACGATTTTATCCCCATACTGGATTATGTCCCCGAATTGCAGGTAGCGGATCTGGACAGCGATGGAGATACAGATGTAATAGTCCCCAATAGCGACAATAACGGACCCAAATCAATTACCTGGTTTGAAAATCTGAATACCGGACAATCATTTACCCGACGGCAAATCTGGTCCCAAAATGATGAGCATATGAAGGATTTGGCAATTTCTGATCTGGACCGTGACGGTAAACTTGACATTGCCATCCGCTATGAAGCCAAAATGCGCATCTTTTTCCAAAATAGCAAAACCAGCTGGACTAACTATACTCAAGCTGTCGGCGAGCATGAAGGTATGGACTTGGGTGATTTGGACGCAGATACCTATCCGGATATGGTCTTAAACGGTTATTGGTTGAAAAACCCCCGCAATCGTACCGGCAGCTGGACCAGGTCTGACATCGACGCGCGCTGGTTTAATGAAGGCGCCGGTTGGCCCAACAGTAGTGCCCGCGTGGACGTTGCCGATATTAACGGCGACGGCCGACTCGACCCGATCTTTTCAGATTCCGAACAAACTAACGCCATTATCTGGTACCAAGCAACCGATGCAAACGCAACGACCTGGCAATCACATGTCATTGCTTCCTCCTTTGATCGGGCGCACTCTTTGCAGGCAGCCGATTTTGACCGCGACGGGGATTTGGATGTCTTGGCCGCGGGCCTGCCCGGGAACAATAAAATTTTAATCTATCTTAATTCCAACTCAGGTAATTTATGGTCTGCTTATACCCTAGCCAATAACTCAAGCTATATTGCAAAAGTTGGGGATATTGACAAAAACGGCAGCCCGGACGTACTGGGCAGCCGCAGTTTTGACAGCGGTCCGATAGAAGTATGGTTTAACCAAACTACTCCGACGTTACTGCCATTGAATAAATGGACATACTCGGCTATCGACAGCAATTCAACCAAAGGACAGGCTTTCGGGCTGACATTCGCGGATCTCAATCTTGACGGTTATATGGACGTTTTGACCGGTAACCTTTCGTACAGAAATCCGGGCGGTAATATGCAAGGTAGCTGGCCAAGAAGTTCGGTCGTAGAGGCTACCGATTTTAAACTTACATTGGATGTTGACGCAGACCAATTTCCGGACGTGCTAGGTAACGGCCCGGATAATTATGTCCGTTGGTACGAGGCAGACTCGGCAGGTCAATTGGTCAAGCGCAAAGACGTGGCGACCATGGCGCCAAGCCAACATTCATCCGGTCAAGGTTACACCGTAGCCGATCTCATTGCCGGAGGTAAAAGCGAATTCGCGCTAAACGGCGGGCCGATTAGTGGCAATGGTGACCAGCACAGTATTTTCTATTTTACAATTCCCGCAGATCCGTTAAACGCCAATTGGACAAAAACACAGGTTGCTGCAAACGCGACCGGCGACGGGTTGGCCGCAGCGGATCTGGATAAAGACGGTGATGTCGATTTATTAAGCGCGCTTGGTACCGATGGCAAAACCATTACCTGGTGGGAAAATAATAGTTGGACCCAAAAAACCGTCGGCGTCCTGAATTCTACCTGGGCAGATGTCACCTATGCGGCGGATTTTGATAAAGATTCGGACCAGGACATTATAGTCGCCAAGGAAGGCGATCTTGGGGAAATATATTATTTTCGCAACAACGGCAATGGTAGCTGGACCCGCTCAATAATCTTTACCGGCGCAAACACCGCATCCATGGATTTCGGCGACTTGGACAGAGATGGAGATTACGACCTGGTTATCGGCGAGCACAAAGGGGAAAAACGGGTGATAATCCTGGCCAATAACGGTTCAGGAAGCGCATGGTCCCAAACTGTAGTCGGCAGCGCACCTAACGGGGGAGACAACCACCTGGGTACCCGACTGTCAGATCTGGACCATGACGGAGATCTCGACATCGTCAGTATCGGCTATGACGAACCTTTATTTGTGCATCTCTGGCGGAATGATGCCCTGACAGGCAATCAGCCTACACCGTCAATTACTCCTACCCCGATAACCGGTGACGCCAATGGGGATGGCAAAGTTGACGGGGTGGACTACATGATCTGGTTCAACCATTACCGCCAGTCGGTCACCGGTCCTTCAAACGGCGACTTCAATTCCTCCGGCCTCGTCGACGGTGTGGACTACATGTTATGGTTCAACAACTATGGCCGCTAAATTTCTCATATTCGCATTTCTCATTTCTCAATTCTCAATTCTCACATCCGTCGCCCGCGCCCAAACCTCCACCCCTTACAGCGGCACTCCCTGGCCTATCCCCGGAATTATTGAAGTTGAAGATTTCGACCTGGGCGGGGAAGGAACAGCCTACCATGATCTCGATTCGACGAACAACGGCGGTCAATACCGGACAGCTGAAGGAGTAGACATCGGTGAGACCTCGGATGGAGCCGGCGGACGGTACGAAGTCGGTTGGACTCAGGCCGGCGAGTGGCTGCAATATTCAGTCGAGGTGGCTACCACCGGCACTTATTCCCTGACTCTCCGTGCCGGGCTGGTGGGCTACGCAACCGGACAGGGGGAACTACATCTGGAAGTAGACGGGGTCAATGTTACCGGCACCATGAAAACATATACAGGACTTTTTTGGTGGCAGGGATACTCCACCATCACGGTCACCGGAATCCGGCTCACCGCTGGTCCGCACAAATTAAAACTGGTATTGGACAAAAATGCTTCAGTCGGAGTCGGCAGTCTTAATTGGATGTTATTTGACATCACAGATCCTCCTCCGGCGCCAGTGTCGGTCATTTATCCGGATCCTGTTCAGGGAAATATTTTCTACGTAGCCCCGGGGGGTAACGACAATAACCCCGGGACTTTGGCTCTGCCTTGGAAAACTCTGGCCAAGGCGGCCAATGCCTTGACCCCAGGTCAGACTGTCTATATCCGAGCAGGTATCTACCGCGAAAGGTTAACGCCGAAAAACTCCGGTAATCAGACTAATTACATCATCTATATGGCCTATCCCGGAGAGATTGTCACTATTGACGGAACCGGCATTTCCATCCCCCCACTCGAAGGGCTGATCAACGTTACTGGTAAACGGTTTATTCGAATCAGCGGATTGAGGGTCATCAATTCCGGGGTAAATGTTGCCGATGGTACCTGGAACATGGGTATCTCGGTCCAGAAAGCGGACCACGTTATCATCGACGGCAATTTTGTCAGTCACATTTATTCACTGGGTATAGACATTAATCAGGCCAGCAGTTTTATCGTCGTAGATAACAATGAAGTCACGGACGCGAACTTCGGCGACACTGACGGTGAAGTCTCCCTGGGTGTTTTCTGGTTCTCACATGACTTATTAATTAAGAATAATCGGGTACATCACGGAAAGAATGAAGGTATTGGAGCTGCTGCAGGTGTTTATGATGTTCAGATTCACCACAACGCCGTGCACCACATGGGAATTGGTTCCGACCGAATAGCGATTTACATAGATGCCTGGACCGAACACCAGTACAACATCGACGTCGGTGCCAATACTGTCTACGACAACACCGGCCAGGGTATTATCGCCGCCAGTGAAGGCGGAGGACTGTTGGAAAATGTCAATTTCTTCAACAATATTGTCTACAACGTAGGCTATTCCTGGGGAGGGATTGGTATCGCCCCCTGGACCACCACCTCCTCCCCCACCCATCCGGTACAAAATATCAACTTTATTAACAACACTGTCTACAACAATGCCGGAGGCGGTATTGTCATCAACAATCCTGAAGTCAAAAATATTATCATCAGAAATAATATTTTTTATCAAAACCTGACAGGCAATATAAAGATCGATCCTGTTGTCCCCGCATCCGAAATTATCCAAGACCACAATCTTACGGTGAACCCCCAATTTATCAACGCAACCGCGTTCGATTTCCACCTCAAATCTACCTCACCCGCAATCGATGCCGGATCAAACCTTAATGCGCCGAATATTGATTTTGACGGTCTCATCAGACCGGCAGGTTCAGGTTACGATGTGGGGGCATTTGAATTCGGCAGCACCTCCCCCCCGGCATCAACTCCCACCCCCACCCCCAAAACCGGCGACGCTAATTCTGATGGTAAGATTGATGGAGTTGATTACATGATCTGGTTCAACCATTACCGCCAGTCGGTTTCCGGTCCTTCAAACGGTGACTTCAATTCCTCCGGCCTCGTCGACGGTGTGGACTACATGCTTTGGTTCAACAATTATGGCCGCTAAATCTCTCATATCCGTATTTCTCATTTCTCATTTCTCATTTCTCATTTCGGCACATGCTTATCTTCCCGGACAAATCCGGGTCGACCCCACCACCAACCGCTGGTTGGTTTACAACCGGGACAACAATCTGGATTCCCAATCTGACCCTTTTTTTCTCTCCGGTGCGGGTGGGCCGGAAGGTTTTCTGTACGGGGACATTACCCCGGGTTGGACCCAGGACGGAATAATTGACTCTCTCATCCAAAACGGGATGAACGGCATCTATATGATTGCCGTCCGTTCCCATGGGGGGGATGGCACCTCGACCCAAAATCCCTGGCTGAACCACACTCCCGGAACTGCTTCCAACTCCAACCTCGACCCGGCCATAATTTCCCGCTGGCACCAGTGGTTTACCAGAATGGACTCCGCGGGAATTGTCATCTATCTCTTTTTTTATGATGACAACTCCGACCCTTTTTATTACGGTTGCGCCGGCTGCGAAGGCCGCCGGGAAGAAACCATGCCTCCCGAAGAAGGAGCTTTTATCAAGGCCATGGTCGGCGAATTCAGGCGATACAAACATCTGATCTGGGTAGTAGCTGAAGAGTACCAGGAAGAATTCGGTGACGGCCGCATCAACGGCATAATCCAGACTATCCGGACCTATGACCCCGACAGCCACCCCATCGGTGTCCACCAGCTTCCAGGCTTGACCTTCAACTTTCCGGCAGTTGCCGATCAGCATGCCGTCCAATACACTTCCACCAGCCTGGCCGGTTGTCACACCGACGCCCTTTCTGCCTGGAACAATGCCTCCGGCCGCTACAATCTCAACTTTGCAGAACAATTCTTTACCGACACCGGTAAATCCGGCCTTACCGATGCCGACTACCGGCAGTGCATTTGGGGCGAAGCCATGGCCGGCAGCTACTCCATGCAGCTGGGTGCCTGGGAAACCTCCAGCAACCGCAAGCCTCCGTCCTTAGGCATGGCCAATGCCAGCCGTTT
>Ga0209518_1001260_pt1 | contig 28243 bp, 28 predicted proteins | sample RifGroB1_FD_183993 | JGI IMG/M metagenome (GOLD analysis project Ga0209518, IMG submission 183993) | Groundwater microbial communities from Rifle, Colorado, USA - Groundwater B1 (SPAdes) (version 2) | ecosystem: Environmental > Aquatic > Deep subsurface > Groundwater | place: Rifle, Colorado...
TCCGAAGGATTGAAACTTATAAAAGAAAATGGGAGGTTTGTGAGAGATAGATATTGGACGATTATAACCTCTGTTGTTTCGGCATTGATTATTTCGGCGATTATTTCAACAGTAGTGTGGATAATAAATAGATGATAATGAAAAAAGATATTAAAAAAATAATAGCCACAGCAATAACAACCGGCGCAATAATTTCGGGTGGTTTTGTCGCATCTGAAAAAGCAAATTGCGATTACATTATAGAATATCAAGGAGAGAAAATCTGCTTTACGCAGGAAGAAAAAGAAATTATAGAAAAAGGATTGAAACAAAATAATGGATTTGGCGGGGTTAGATTTAATCAAAAATAAATGGCAATTTTACTAGATACAATTCGCGGGCTTTCTGATAGTAAATGGTCTGGCATAGTCGGGAGCGTATATGCCAGTATCGGACTTGATATTCACAGCACGCCCGGACTATTAAAGGTTCACCAAAAATTGTCAAAAGATTCGGGTTCAACAGTAACAGAGTTTTGCAGATTAAAAGTTTCCGCTTCCAACGGATACAGTTTTTGGTTCAGCTATACCAGCGGGAAAATATGGGCAAGATCATCGGCAGGAACATGGACATTGGCTTATACAACAGTTCCCGGCGCCGGGAACGCCGGATGTTTGGGGGCGGCCGAATATAACGGATATATTTATTGGGCGACGCAAAGCCGTCTTCACCGAGTAACAATTGCCGGAGCTGATGATTCTTGGGCGGCCGGCGCGGTCAGTCTTAATTGGGCGACATTTTCAATAACCGATTCGGAATTTCATCCTATGGCTCAACAAGACAATAGATTGTTTATCGGCGATGGATATTATGTGGCGGAAGTAAACGAAGCTGGCACTTTTAATGACAATGTTTTGGACATTAAAACTCCTCACAGAATAAAATGCATAATAGATTACGAACTTGATATTTTGCTTGGCACAATTGTGGCGACGACTGTTTCGCGCGCGGAAGTTATCCGGTGGGATACGATTTCTTCTTCTTGGAATACATCCGATCCGATAAACGAAACCGGAATTAATGCTTTTATAAGAGATGATAATTATGTTTATGTTCAAGCTGGCCGGGCCGGAAACATATATTTTTACAATGGAGAAAAATTAGAGCCGTTTAAGCGTATTCCCGGCGATTATTCTAATGTCAAATATGGAGAAGTTTATCCCGATTCGGTCGGAAACTTTAAAGGTGTGCCGGTATTTGGTTTTTCCAATAGTTCAGAATCGGGCAATTCTACCGGCAATCCGGCCCCGCAGGGAATATATTCTTTCGGCTCTTATTCGCGCGATTATCCAAAGGTTATGGACTTATCATGGGTGATATCCCAGAATTTAACCGCTAATATAGAGATTGGAGCCGTCTTGGTGCAAGATTTTGATTTATTTGTGGCGTGGAAAGACGGAAACAATTATGGAGTGGATAAGATAGATTATACCGCAAAATATGCTTCTGCTTATTTTGAAACAAGGATGTTGTTCCAAGACAAACGAGATGCGCTTAAAACATTGTCCGAAGTTTATTGTTTATACAATTCTTTGCCTGCCAGTTGCGCTATCACTTTTTCATATTCAATCAATGGAGTCGCATATATTGAAATGACTTCCACTACTGATAGTATTTTAAATAAGATTTATGTTGAAGCCGTCAGTGTGCCAAATATCGGCAGTTTGCAGATAAAGGTAGCCTTTACAGTTTCCAGCAACAATGCGCCTACCTTAGAAATTCCATTAGGAGCTAATTTTGAAGAATAAAATGCCTATCATAGAAACAAAACCAATAGATTTTAGTAAAACAAAGCTTTCTTATTTTTCTTTAAGGCGATCAATTCAATCAACAGGAGAAACAATAAGAAGGCGCGATATTGCTTTGGGTAATAAAGTAACCAATGTTTTTCCCGGTCAAGATATTCAAAAGGCCATTGATAAGGTCAATAAACTTGGCGGAGGGACTGTTTTTCTAAAAGTAGGCACTCATTCTTTAATCACCGACTTGACTTTGTATTCCAACATTTATCTGCAAGGAGAAAATGCCGGAAGTTCTATTATAAGTTTTGGCAATAATGCCAAACAAATTAAAATTGTCGGATCGGGAGCTTATTCAACAGGAACAATAGCGATAACCAATGGCGGGGTTACGGTAACCGGAACAACAACTTCTTGGCTGGCCAATGTTTCAGCAGGACAAAATATAATGATTAAAGGCATCTGGTATCCCATATCAGCGGTTGTTTCCGACACTGAATTAACTATCGCTATTCCTTATGCCGATATTAATGTATCGGGAGTAACTTATGTTGCGGCCACAACTATCAATGAAGTGCAGTTAATAAATTTTACAATTACAGCTTCTGGAACAGCGGCGGTAAAAGCTCAATATGGAAGCGAAATATTTTTAAGAGACATTAATATACAAGCCAGCGTATCTGGTTTAGATTTTGATGATTGTTCACAATCTTCTTTCCACGAAATTGATTTAGTGGCCAATTACAGCGGGGCTGATTTTAATAACTGCCATTTTACGATATTTGACGCTTGTGGAGTGCTAGATTCCTTGACGGGGAACGGAGTAACAATGACTAATTGTTCCAGTATGGCTTTGAATGATTTTTTCATATTAAACTCGGCGGGCGACGGATTAAGTATGACCAATTGTGAAGACATAAAAATATCCGGTAATTTTACCGAAAATGCCGGACAGGGAATAGAGTTTGTGTCGGGTAATGACAATATTGATGTGGATAGTTTTATTTTTAAAAAAAATGGTTCAGATGGAGTTAAGTTTACAGCCACAATGGACAATTGTCATATAGGTAAAGGAGTGTTTAAAAATAACGGCGGATATGGAATAAATATCGCCGCCTCTTCTTGTAATGATAACATTATTTCCAGTTGTATTTTTACGGGAAACACTTCTGGCGGATTAAATGATTCCGGTGTTGGAACGATAAGTCTGGGCAATGTCGGACTTAACGCGCTAGAAACCAAAGAACATTTTAGATTTAAAAATACATCCGGCGGATCATTGGCGGCGGGAGATTTAGTCACCTTTAAGGCAGTAGCGGCGGGCGATGAAGTTACAACCACAACGATACAAGGAGATGATTTGATTTTCGCTATGGCGGTGGAAACTATCACCAATAATTCTTACGGCCGGTTTCAGACTCTCGGCAAAACAACTGCGCTAAAAGTTGATGGCACAACCGATATAGCCATTGGAGATTTTATTGGCTCATTCACTTCTGCCGGAATAGGAATGAAAGCGGCCGCTGGGGATATGGCAATAGCGATAGCTCTGGAAGCTTATACCGCCAATGATAGCAACGGAGTGATAGATGCATTATTGATTAAACCAAGAAAAATTTAAAAAATAAGTTATAATATAATATATGGCCACTTACAAAATTCCTTCCCAAAATCTTTCAGCTTGGATACCCGACGAGGGCGTTCCTTATTATTCGGATTGGACAAAAAGAAGCGTTCACCTAAGACAAGGAAAAACTATTTATACTTTGCCGTCTTCTCAATATCAAGGGCAAGCTCTTCAAACTGCTCCCGATAATCAAGAAGGATTGCAATGGCTGGGTGTAAATTATCAGCAAGGCACCCCCGATATTTTTAAAAGCGTTGCTCCCAAAACAGGAGAGATTTTAACTCAAACTATTTCACCTTTTAATCCGCACGGAGTGGATATAACTTCCAATTTGGCGGGAGTTGTTGCTAAATCTCCTTCTTTGGCGGAAAATTTGGCAAGAGCCGGCGCTACTCCCGAACAAATAAAATCTTTATCGGCTTCGGCGGAAGCGAATAAGGGCGGAGCTTATACTCCCGAACAATTAAAAGTAGCTGGTGTTACCCCTCCAACTCCGACACCGTTTCCAACACCCGACAAGCAAACAATTTTAGACACAGCGTCTAAAACATTATCGGACTTACAAAATAGAATTGCCACCGAAGGCGTAACAGATGCTTCCGGCAAAATATTGATAGCGCCGACAAAAACTCCGGTTTCAGATCAAACTCCGGCTGTAAATATGCAACAAGAAGTGGCAAAAATGGATGAGCAAATAAACACCGCCGGACAACAAGAAGCGGAAACTCTTTCGGGAACAAAAATTGATGTCAAAGATTCTTCCGCTTTGATTTCCAAACTCATTGAAACCGAAAAAGATAAACCAACCATTCCTTCTTTAAGTGAGCAACTAAGCGCTAAACGGGCTTCTTTGGGTTTAGACACTTTGGAAACTCAATTAAACGAAGCAGACGCGCAAATAGCCAAACTGGAAGCTGATTACCACGCCGTAGAAGCAGAGGAGGGTGGGCGGCTAGTTTCTATGGGGCAGATAAGAAAAAGACAAAGCGCGTTAGGAATAGAATACACAAAAAAAAGAGGAGAATTGCAAACTCAAAGAACAAATGTCGCTAATCAGCTTAATATGAAATACGGCGCGCTAGAAACTTTTATGAAATTCACCGGTCAAGATTATGAAAATGCCAATAAGTCCTATCAGCAAAAATTCAATAACGCCATTACTATGTCCAACTTAATGAGAGGAATAGAAGAAGACCAAAAGACGGAGCAAGAAAGAGCCAAAGACAACGCTCGGGCCAATGTGGATATTATGTATGACCTCATTAAAAGCGGGCAAGTGAATTATGATTTATTACCCAAAACAACCCAAATGGACATTAGAAACATGGAACTTCGTTCAGGGCTTCCGGCCGGTTTTGTTTCCGCTCTTAAAAAAGTTAGCGTCGGAAAGGAGATATTATTCCACAGGGCGACACCCGATGAAACAGGAGAAATAGTGTATTATAAAGACGGAACATCGCAAGTGATTACTTTTCCGGGAGTAAGTCCGAAACCAAAACCAATAACGGAAGGAGAAAAAAAGACAGCCTTGCAAAAACAAATGGCTGAAGTAATAAGCGGAAGAAAAGACAAGAGCGGCAAAATTTCATCAGTAAATTGGAATACATTAAGAGCCGCATGGGTCCAAGAGGGCGGAACGGCTAAAGACTTTGATTCAAATTTTGGCCAATATATCGACAAAAGCAAGGAAAGTGAATATTATGTGGAAAAAAACACTGGCAACGCAACAATAACTTTTTAAAAAATGGCTAATGTTTTTGATAAATACTTGGAAGAAAAACCGATTTCTCAAGATAATCTTTTTGAGAGATATTTACCTGTGGAAGAAAAAAAAACTATTCCTCCGACGGAAGTAAAAAAAGAAGAAAGAGTTTTTGAATTAATAACCGCGCCGGAAAAAGAGCCCTTTAAAGATACATTTTTAAAAAAACTCGGCCGAATTGTTGTTCCTAAATCTTTGGAAATAAGACTGGGTTTGCGCGAATCGACAATGGCGGAAGATATGATGAGCCAAGAAGATGCCCGTCTTTCTTATTATCGGCAGAAAGATTTTGAAAAACGCTACCAAAAAGAAATCAAAGAAGACCCTCAAATTCCCAAAGAATATAAAGAGCCGGAATCTGTTGTCGGCCAAATAGCGGAAGGAATAAAATATGGCTATCGCGCTACTGTTATTCCAGCTATTGGATATATGGCCGAAGCCACTGGCCAACAAGCAGGATCACAAAGAATGATTAAGTGGGGCTCGGAGTTTGGCGACAAGGCCACAATTAACTTATTAAAACACCCGGAACTTTTCCGACCAAAGGAAATAGAAACTTTTTTTGGCGGTGGTTATAAACATCCTAGTTTTTACGGCCGAATTATCGGGGAAACAATACCTTTTATTGTTTCCACTATTGGCATGAGCGTGGCTGGCGGTATTTTAGGCGGTCCTGCTGGAGCGGGCATTGGCGGTTATGCCTCTGTTTATGCCCTAGAAAAAGGCAATGCCTATAAATCAATGCTTGATAATGGTATTGCCCCCGACAAAGCGGCGGTGGCCTCGGATATTTATGGTGTGATAGCTTCCGCTATAGAAAATAGTTTTGGTATTTCGCCGGTTAAAATAGGCCAGCGGGTTTTTTCTCAAAATGCCAAAATGATTGCCGTAAAAAGCTTTAAAGAATATTTGGCCAAAGAATTGCCCCGATTAAGTATTACAACATTAAAAACCGCCTTAACAGAAGGAAGTGAAGAATTGGCGCAAAGTTTTTCTGAAAAAGTCATTACCAAATGGATGGATGAGAATACGGAAGTTTTCACCAAAGACATGTTGGAAGAATTTGTTGCCGGTTTTGTTGGCTCCATTCCCTTCGGCGCGGCGGAAATAAGAAAACCAAATATCGTAAAAATGACTGAGGGTGGAGATATAATAAAGGAAGAAGAAAAACCCATTAAAGCTCTTGAACTTCAAAAAATGGCCGAAAAAGAAATTGAGGAGAAAAAAGCCATTGTTCCCGAAAAAAAAGAATTGATTGAAGAAAAACCGCGAGAGAAAGAGTTGCCAGAGATTAAAGCCATAGAATCGGAAGAAATTATAAAAGAGATACCGGAAAAAATTCAAGATATGGCCAGTGAGGACTGGACAGAAAATTATGCTCCCAAATATGAAGAAATTTATAATAAAGCGGCGGATATTCAAAAACAAATAAAAGAAGTGGGCGCCAAGGAAAAACCGCCCCTACAAATAAAGCTTGATGAGTTTAATTCTCAGCTTGGCAAAATGGAGGATGAATTTATAAAAAAATGGCAAGAAAGCGCCGAAAAAGAGGTTGAAAAACCAAAGGAGGTAGTAACACCCGAAAAGGAAGAAAAAGCTCCGGAAATCGCAAAAGAAGTGGCAAAAAAAGGGATTGTAGAGGAAAAGAAGCTCAAAAAAGGAGAAAAAGCATTTGAAATCATTCTTGATAATGGAGAAAAAATAAGCGTTGTGTTTGAACCGGACAGTTTCCCGGGTGTAAATCATTTTGAATTTAAAACAGAAGGAGTTAACGCCATTTCTGAAACTGGCTATCTAAGCTCTTTTATAAATAAAGAAGAAATGAAAAATTTGTCGCCAGAGGAAGCCGCTCTGAAATTAGGAAATGCGCTTGCAAAACAAGAAGAAATTGAACGGCCAAAAAGAGAAAAACAAAGAAAAAAGCTTGGGTTGCCAAAAACTGAACAACAATTAGCCGCAGAAAAAAAAGAAAAGGAAACCAAAGAAGAAAAATTTGAAATTGAAATTGAGGCGGAAAAACCGGAAGAGGTTGCCAAAGAAGAAATAAATGTAGAAAAAAAATCAACCGAACTTTATGGAAAAACCTTTGATAAACTTACAAGAAAACAACGTCTTAATGTCATTAAAGAAACAAAACAACCGTATTTTATAAATGATTTGGCAAAAGCGATAAAGCTTTTTGCGACACCCGCTTTTGCTAAAAATCAATTTGAGATGAAAGGAGAGTTTTTGTATGATGGTTTAAATAAGCATATTTTTACCGACACTTTCCAAATGATTATAAAAAAAGAACCGGCTGATAAAATCCTTAATGACATTTTGGAAAAAACAAAAAAGAGGGAAATTGAAAAAATAACTAAATTTGACATTCCTTATGCTCAAGCGGAAAAACAAATAAACGAGAAAATAACTCAAGCGCGCGAGGATTATAAAGGCAAGTTTCCCGATTATGAAAAAATAATTCCAGAAGTAATTGGCGAAGAAATTGTTTTAGTGGGAATAACTTCTGATCCCGTGGAAATGTTTGTATTTAATATAGGCGACAAACAGCTTGCTTTAAACCCGGATTATTTGGCTCACATGGTTAAAAACTTGCCGGGCGCAAAGATAACCGTCGTTTCTCCACAAGAGCCGATAAGGTTTTCTGAAAACGGGAAAATTGTCGGTCTTTTGATGCCTATCAGATTGGAAAAGGATATCTTGATAGAAAAGCCAAAGACTGGTAAAATAAAAATATATGGAAAAGGAACTCAAAATAATGGGCGTGATATTGCCAAAGGAGGACTACCCAATGTTGCTGAGATGGTTCAAGAGAAATCCGCAGACCCTGGAAGACCAAGTAAAGAGCGTGGCGGAGAAGTGGCACCAAGGCGACATAGCGAGCGCGTGTCAGTCATTGGAGAGCGACCTGCAACAAGGGTAAGCAATCAAGAAATAGAAGATTTGATAAAAAGCAAAGATACTTTTTCTGATGAAGAAAAAGAGCTTTTAAGGCAATACACCGGAGCTGGCGGACTAGAAAGGCAGGGTGCGGAAGGCAGAGGGCTTTTAGATGAATACTATACACCCAAAGTCGCCGTAAAATTGGTTTGGGATTTGGTAAAAGAATATACGAATGTAAACAAAGAAAATATAAATATTTTAGAACCTAGCGTCGGTATAGGCAGTTTTTTGGAATTTACTCCCAAAACAGCCAGCATAGAAGCTTTTGAAATCAATCCGATAAGCGCCAAAATAGCCAGCGTTCTTTATCCTGAAGCCGGAATTGAAAATGCTCCATTTGAAACTCTTTTTGTAACGGACAGGGGCGGGAAGAAAACAATCACCCCCGTTTATGATATAACCATAGGCAACCCTCCTTACGGCGAGCATCGGGGAAAATATAAAGGCTTGGGCGAAGAGCCGGGAATTTCCAAATATGAAACATATTTTATCAAGCGGGCTTTGGATGTGACCAAGGAGGGCGGAATAGTGGCTTTTGTTTTACCCTCCAGTATTTTGCGCGGATTTCAAACATTGTCTGGTAAAAAAGAAATAGCGAAAATTGGAGATTTGATAGACGCTAGGCGTTTACCAAACAGCACCTTTGCTTATACCGATATAGGCACAGATATTCTTGTTTTTAAAAAATCTTTGGCTAAAAATGATTTTGACATAAGTGTTCGTTTGGCGTTTTTGTCCAATGATTCTTATTTTGAACAACACAAAGAAAAAATTTTAGGCGTGGAAAAAGAGCGCAGGGGGCGATTTGGTATAGAAAAATACGTGGAAGGACAATTACCGGAAGCCCAAGATTTTGAAAAAGAATTGCCTGAAGACAAAAAAGACATAATTGTTGACGAACCCATTGGCGATAAATTCATTGAAGAAGACGAGCAAAAGGTTCCTCTTAATGTGGAAGATGGAAACGTTGAACTCGGAGAGGGAATGGCTAATGTGGACGAAAAAACAAAAAAAGAAGCAAATAGCAAGGTTGTTATTGTTTCTGATAAAAAAGATAAAACAATATCTTTTAATTCAGGCTTAACGGCGAAAGATATTGTTTTATGGAAAGAAACAACAGCCACTGGCGAATTAACGGAAAAAGGAATAGAACTAGCATCCGCCGAAGAAAAAAATCTTTATGGCGGAAAGTGGTTTAATAATTTTAATTATTTTCAAGGAAATATTTATGAAAAGATGGACCAATTAGAGAGAGAAAAAAACAAAATTTCCAATGAACAATATCAAAAACAAAAAAGAGGATTGGAAGAAATATTGCCCAAACCTCAAACCATTGAAAATATAATCGTCTTGCCGACTTCTGATTTTGCGCGGGAAATGAATTTTAAAGACGGAGAAACCTTAATTGATAAATTCAAAGAATACATCAAAGATTTGCATTATGACGCTTTTGAATCTTCAAGTAGTTGGGAAATTACTGGATATATAAATGGATCAAGCGTGACTGGAAGCGACAAAATAATGAACATGGAAATTCGCCGGCGCCGCAGAAAAATAGGCGACAAACTGATGAAGAAGTTTTTAAATGAAGAATTAAATGAAGCGGAGAAAACGGAATTTGAAGATAAATTCAATAGAAGTTTCAATAATTACATCCGGCCGGACTACACAAAAGTCCCGCTTCTCGCTCCTATAAATTCCACTTTTAAAGGGAAAAAACTTAATGTTAAACCGATTCAGATCGAGGGCGCCGGATTTTTAACCAATAAAGGATTAGGCTTGTTGGCTTACGATGTCGGTGTTGGAAAAACCTTGACTTCAATTTTGGCCATCAATGAAGTTTTAAAAAGAGGTTGGGCAAAAAAGCCACTTTTAATTGTCCCCAACGGGGTTTATCAAAAGTGGATTAAGGAAATTAAAGATTTGATCCCCGGAGTAAAAATAAATTCTTTAGCTAATCTGGGTGGAAAATTCAAAGGCGATCTGGCCTCCTTGGAAATTGAAGATGGAAGTTTGTCTATTGTGACTTATGACGGTTTGACCAAGTTGGGTTTTACCGAAGAAACTTACCAAGAATTACTTCTTGACCTAAAAGATGTAATGACCGGAGTCAATACAACAAAAAGGGGCGAAGCCAAAGAAGAAGAAAAAATTGCCGAAGCTATCGGCCGGGCCGCGCGAGAAACAAGAGGCGATAGGTTTTTTGAAGATTTGGGATTTGATCACATTACAATAGACGAGGTTCATAATTTTAAAAACATTTTTTCCGGAGCTAAAGTCCAAGAAAGAAACAATGAATTTAAAAGCGTCCGGGGTTCCAGTTCAATTCGGGGTATTAAAGCTTATATAATGGCTCAATACGTTTTAAAGAAAAACAACAACCGCAATGTTTTTGGATTGTCCGCCACGCCATTTTCTCGAAGTCCGCTGGAAATTTATTCCATTTTAAGTCTTTTTGCCAAAAGAAAATTGGAACAACTGGGCATTAAAAACGTCAATGATTTTATGACAATGTTTATGAAACTAGAGCCGAAGCCGCAAGTAAAGGCCGACAGAACGGTGCAAGTGGAAGATGTCATTGAAAGCTTCCATAATTTGCAACAAATGCAGAAACTTATAAGCGAATATATAGATTTCCGGACAGGAGAAGAAGCTGGAATAAAAAGACCATCTAAAATAAAAAGAACGATTATTTTGTCGCCCACCGCCACGCAGTTGGATTATTTGGATTTAGCGCAGGGTTTATATGATGACAAAGATGCCGGCGGGGCGATAGTTTCAATAACTGAACAGCAAAACATAACTCTAAGCCCTTATCTTTCTCGCTATAATCAAAAAAAACCGACTTATAAAGAATTTGTGGAGGACAGCCCCAAAATAAGGTTTACTATGGAGGCCATTAAGCAAATCAAAAAAGATAATCCCAAGAGTAATCAGATTATTTATATGCCGCGCGGAGTTGAATTTTATTTTTTATTGAAAGAGTATCTTATTAAAGAGCTTGGATATAAAACGAACGAAATAGGAGAGATTAAAGGAGGAATGAGCGCGGACGCCAAATACAATATTCAAAATCAGTTTAATGACCCCAAACATTCGCTAAAAATATTGATAGGAAGCGAAACAATGAAAGAGGGAATGGACTTGCACGAAAATACTACGGAATTATATCATCTATTCTTGCCGTGGAATCCCACTGACATTTTGCAAGTGGAAGGACGATTGTGGCGACAGGGCAATGTTTGGAAAAATGTCCGAGTGCATTATCCTTTGATTGAAAACAGTGTTGATCAGTTTTTGTTTCAAAAACTGGAAACAAAAGAAAAACGAATCAAAAATGTCTGGAGTTACACCGGCAATGAAATTGAAGTCGGTGATATAAATTTTGAAGAATTGAAACTGGACTTGATAACAGATCCGGTTATGAGAGTTGACGCTGAAAGGAAAATTGTCAAAGCCACTGAACAAGGGCGACTTGAAACAATGAAAGCGGAGTTGTCTTTTATGACTAGGGTGAATAAGGGAGTGGAAGAAACAAAAAGCGAAATTGAGTCCGTCGAAAAAGACTTGAAAGAGGGAAAGGAAGGGTATTGGTATGAACAAGCCAAAAAACAATTACCAAAACTAAAAAAGAAACTTATAAAAGCCGAAGAAAAACTTAAGGGAATTGATGTGGTGGAATTGAATAATAGAATCAAAGAAAAAGAAACTGAAATAAAAAAACAAGAAGAAATGGTGGAAAAAATTGACACTGATTTTGAAAACAAAAGGAAAGAAGCTGAAAACAAGAGGGTTGAAATAATTGTCAAACAAAATGATTATGACTTGCATGTTTCTGAAATTGCCAACGAAAATAAGGATTTTTATACAAGAGAAATAGAACAAAACAGGCAAGACGAATCAATTGGAAGCGGCGCTGTGGGGGCTTCCATTGGAGCTTTCGCGGAAAACACGCCGATTGAATTTGGCGGTATGGACAAAATCAAGCCTGTGGAGTTCCCGGAATTGGTGCAATTAGCCAAAGACTTGACGGGACAAACGCCGTCGTTGAAAAAATTCAGACGGGCATTGGGCAGATTCTATTCTATTCAAAAAGGAAAAATTAAACTTCATCCGGATTTATTTAAAAGAGAAAATTCCAGTCAACTAGCTAAGGTTTTTGCCCACGAAATAGGCCATTTGATTGATTATTTACCGAGTCAAACCTTAAAAAGAGGCCACTTGCTGAACCGGCTTTTGACTTTGCGCAAATTTATGAAAGAAAAATATGGCGACTTAAAAATCACAAACAGCCAAATAAGAAAAGAATTGACGACAGTAAGTCATTATTGGCGGCCAATGCCGGAAGTGGCCAGTCCGAGTTATCTTGCCTATCGCAAAAGTTCCAAAGAATTATATGCCGATGCTTTGTCTTTATTGCTTAATTCTCCCGGAACACTAGAGAGAATGGCTCCAACTTTTTATGAAACATTTTTCCAATTTTTAGATGAAAAGCCGGAAGTGAAGAGTAGTTATTTTGAATTGCAGGCCGTTTTAAACGGCACGCGCCAAACCTTGATTGAATTAAGACGGACTGGCGTTAAGAAAATGTTTGATGAGGGGGATTATAAGGCGGCCGAACTGCAAAGATTAAAAAATGATGAAAAGAAAAAAAGGGAAAGCAATCTGCTTTTTAAATTAAAATTTGAATTATTGGAAAAAAGTCAGGCCGTCCGAGATAAGGTTGCTCAACTTAAAAAGCGAGGAGTGCATATCAACGACGATGAAAACCCTGTTTTTTTTCTTGAAGAAAAAAATTATCTCGGCGGGAAAATTAAAGCCATACTGGAAACAAAATTTCAAACTATTTACGATGAGTTGGCCCAAAAAGACATTTCTTGGAACGATTTCGGCGAGGTTTTGTTTTATGAGCGTATTTTGGCTGGGGATAGAACGGAATTGGCCAACCCTCGCGGTTTGACTCCGGAAGCCGTCCTTGAGTCATATAACGACCTTAAAAAGCAAATGGGCGAAAACTGGCCGTTTGTGTTGCAAAAAATGGATGAATTTAGAAAAAGACTAAAAGAGGTGGCCACGGAAGCCTACAATGCCGGTTTATACACGCCGGAATTATATGAGCGCATGCAAGAAAATCCTAAATATGTGACATTTCAAGTTATCGAGCATTTAGAAAACGGGATGAGTTCAAAGGTTCATCATCAAGTGGGAACACTTAAAGACATTACCAATCCGGCCAGCGCTTCTTTGCTTAAGATGGTGGAAACAATCAAGGCTATCGAACGCAACAAGGTTAACCGGTCTATCGTGGAACTTTTGAAAAAAAACTTTTCCAATGAAATCAAAGACGCCAAGGTGGTTTATGACGGCAAAGGAATGAGAGCTGTTCCATCAAGACATCAGTATGAAGAAATGCTGATTGTTATGGAAAAGGGGAAAGCTAAAGGATATTATGTTGATGATTATATTCAAAAATCCGTTAGTTATAATACTATCGGACAAAACAGCGCTGTTTTAGGAGCAATTAAATTGTCCAATCGTGCGTGGTTCAGACCTGCTTTTATTACTTTCAACATGGGTTTTCAGTCTTTTAATGCCATAAGAGATTTTTTAAGATTTTGGAAAAACACTCCCAAACTATCTTTCTTTCGGGCAATAAAGCGTTATGGACAGGCGGCGCGAGTAGCCAAAATCAGAGCTTTCGGCTTACCCCAAAATCCAACCGCTTCAGATTTGGAAGCGCAAAAAATAATCCAAAACTTGGAATATGATCAAGTGTTCTCTATCAAATTTAGTGATTTTATTTTAGGCGAGCAGGTGGAGGATACTCAGATTCAGCATTTAATGTCTACTTTTGATATTGGTCTAAAAGAAAAAAGACATATTCCGGCTATAAGTTCAATTTTGAATTTTATTAAAAATACGGGCGATTTGATTGAAACACTGCCAAAGGTGGCTGGGTATTATGAATTGCGCGACGGGGGAAAATTAACCAAAGAACAAAAAAGTTTTCTGCGCCGCAAAATCGGTTCGCCAGACTTTTTGGCTGGCGGGCATTTAAAGCCAGTCACCAATGAATTGTTTCTTTTTTCCAACGCCATTTTGCAAGGCATAAGATCTGACATTGAAACAGCGATTGACCCCCAAACTAGAAGCGGTTATTGGTGGAAAACAGCCGCTCTTAATTTTTTACCCAAAGCCATAATGTATGCCATTTTAATGGGATTGATGGGCGACGATTATCGCAAGATGATGGAAGAAGCCAGTGAATATGATAAAACCAATTACATCGTTATCCCTTTGGGTAGGACCAATGGCAAAACAGTTTATCTAAGATTTCCGCAAGATGAAATGGGTAGGGTGCTGGGCGGTTTGTTTTGGAAAATGCTTAAAATCACCAGATCGAGCCAATTTGCCTTAAGCGATTTTACGGATATTATCAGCTATACTGGCGGACAACTACCTAGCCTTGCTCCTGTTTTTGAAGTAACGGGAAGTTCGTATCAATTTCTTTCTGGGAAAAATCCTTATGATACATTCCGCGGGGAATCTGTTTTAACCGATGACGAATATCGCGCCGGAGGGCTTTATGCTTTAAAACCATTTTTAAAATGGCAATGGAATCAGCTCGGCGGTGGTATTTTTGTGAGATTTAGTGTTCATGACGGTGTGCCCAAAGAAGCCGGACTGGGCGAGAAAATTTTAAGCTATCCGATAGTAAGCAACATCGCCGGGCGGTTTATCCGCATTTCCGATTTTGGCCGGACGGAAATGTTTCAAAAAACCATTAAGGGTGTCCAAAAAGAAGAATCTCGCGAGAGGCTAAAAGAGCGCGCTATAATTAATAAATACATAGACCAGTATCAAGAAGCCGACTCGAAAAACGAAGACATACCAAAACTCATAAAAGAGGCCACCAAAGAAGTGTTTAAGGGTCAGATCAAAACAGTTTCTGAGGTCAAAGGATTTCAAAAAAGATTTGAAATATCGCTAATAAGAGGCCAAAGCGACGCCAATATCAATGCCTTAATCAATAAAACAATAGACGAACAAATGGCCTTATTAAAACAAATGAAAGAACAAATGGACAAAGAAGGTTTCAACGAAATATTTATTTTCGCGCAAAAACACAACATTATCAGTAAAAACACGGCTCAAAAATTCTTTGAGATGCAGAAAAAATGAATAAGATATATCAAACAGGAAAAAAATATATAGGACAAGACATGTCAAAAAAAGAAGACGAGTATGGTTGCGCCGAAGCGGTGAATGAGATTGTCCGTTTGGCTATCGGACAAGAAGCCGGAGGAGGATTGTCCACAACTAAAATGTATCAGTCATTGATAATGGACAAACGATTTAGGCAGTTTGCAGAGCCGGAAAAAGGCGATGTTATCATTTCTCCTACGGGTTATGGACGAGGTATCGGACATGTAGGCATAATATCGGACAACAATAAAATTATGTCCAATAACAGCCTTAACAGCAAGTGGGACGAACATTTAGATCTTGATATTTGGAAAAAAAGATATTTTACCTTTCCTGTTGCTTTTTTCCGGTATATAATCAAAGAGGAAGAAATATTGGAACAAAAGAAAATTAGTCTTTTAGAGAAAATAGTCGCGCTCTATAAGCAAATTATAAACTTAATTTTGAACAATGGATAAAAAAAATATTTTCAAGTCGTGGACAATTTGGTTCGGATTGCTTCAAATTTTACTCGGCGGAGTGGGAATGATGAGTGGTTTAATGGGAAGTTCTGAATCATTAGGGTTGATAACATTGGGAATGACTACGGTTGGTTTAAGGGTGAAAACAGACAAGCCTGTTTTATAAATTATAAACCCAAAAAACCGGCAATTTTATTGGCCGGTTTTTTGTTTGAAAAAAGTTATCCACAGGGTTATTTGCAAACAAATTTAATTGACTTATAATTTAAACATTAAATAAAAGTCGAAAAAAAATTACAAAAAAATAATTACCAAATATGGATTACCAAAAATTATCGCGCGTATTATGGGGACTCCTGCTCGTGTCGATGGGAGTGAACCTTTACGCGTTTTTTTTATTCAATAAAATCATCAATTCATTACTGCAATGACAAACAAAAAAACAAGCGTTGCCATCGTGGCAACGCCGGGAGTAACCAATCAATCAAACACCCATTCTTTGATTGGTCCGGAAGCGTTGATTGCCCAAGCCATAGACAGAGGGGTATCAGTGGAAACCATGGAGCGATTACTGGCAATGAGAAACCAGCTCAAAGCGGAAGCGGCCAAGGAAGCGTTTGACAATGACATGGTTTTACTTCAAGGGGAAATGCCAACAATTAAAAAAACAAAAGAAGTAAGAACAAAAATGGGGAAAAAAGCGTATTCTTACGCTCCCATTGAATCTATAGTTGAACAAACCAAGACCATCATCCAAAAATATGGGTTTAGTTATATTGTCAAAACCGAAATGATCAAAGACGAAAAAAGCAAGATTACCGGAGTTAAATCAACTTGCTCGGTCAAGCACAAATTGGGTCATTCCGAAGAAAGTCCGATGGAGGTGCCACTGGGCAACAAGACCGACATTATGAGTGATTCGCAGGTAGTGGCCGCCGCCTCCACCTTTGCCAAGCGTTATGCTTTCTGTAATGCCTTTGGAATAATGACGAGCGATGAAGATACCGATGCCGCCGACGGAGCCGCTCCACCCAAAGACAAACTCGTTCCAGATGAAAGTTTAAGTCGTTACGAGAAAGCGTTGCGAGCCATTTCTTTAAGTAAAGATACTGGGTATTTGATCGATTCAGACGGGAAAATAATGGCGGGAAAAGTATATAGCGAAGATGAAAAAAAGAAATTACATACCGCAATAGAAAAAAGAGTGAATGAATTGGATAATGGCGCGCCACAGGAATTTCTTTGCCAAGGAGAAGGGTGCACCAATCCCATTACCAAAGCAGAGGCAGAATATTCACAAAAGATTTTTAAGAAAAACCTATGTCGAAATTGTCAGAAATTAAATGCAAAAAAATAATTTATGAACGAAAAAGAAATTTACGGAGGCTCAATCAAAGTTAAATTAGCCGGCGAGCATATTTATTACATCGCTAAAAAGGGAATTGACGGCCAATGGGGAAAATGGGAAAGAATAACCGGTGTTACCACTATTGGCGGAATTAAAGACAAATCCGGTCCGCTTAAATATTGGGTAGCCAAGATAATGGCGCGGTTCCTCCACGAAATTTTGGAAAAAGAAGAACGAGGAATAACGAAATACGATATTGATGAAGCCAAGAAAATCCACACGCAAAGACTTAAGGAAGCCGGAGGGTTTGGAACCAAAATTCACGATTGGTGCGAAAATTATACAAAAGGACTTAATCCAGCAATGCCAGAAGAAAAAAATGTCATTGTTGGAGTTAATGGTTTTCTTGATTGGCTCAACAGCTCAAAAGCCAAAATAACAGAAAGTGAGACTATAGTTTACTCCAAGAAGTATGATTTTAGCGGTAAGATTGACGCGGTAGCGATGATTAAGGGCAAAAGATACCTTATTGACTACAAAACAGGCACAGGCCTCTACAACGACGTTTTATTGCAAACGGCGGCCTATGCCAAATCTTACGAAGAAATGACCGGCAATAAAATTCATGGCCGATGGGCAATCCGCATTGAAAAAAGGGATGAGGATGAATTCCGTTCCGATATGGATGAGAAGGGCGCGCCCAATATGGAATATTTGCCGTTCGAGGCTGTGTATCTTGATGAGGACAAAGAACAGATAGATTCGGATTATAGGGCATTTTTAGCTTTCTGGGAAGGCTTTAAATGGAACAAAAAAACTGGAGACTTTTTCAAAAAAGTCTAGAACAATAAAGGTCGCACTTATTAATGTTTTTTACACACAAAATGGATTCAGTGAAATCTTGGTTGGAAGTGTTAATCTGCGGGTTGGTTGCTCACCCTGAGAAAGTTCAAGTTACGGCGACTTCTGATGATATGGGGGTGCTATTTACCGCTAAGGTCGATCCGGAAGACAACGGAAAAATAATCGGCAAGGGCGGGAATACCGCTAAAGCCATTAGAGATTTGTTGCACGTGGCCGGCTTTGGACATAAACTCAGAGCTTCGCTTAAAATAGACGCGCCGGACAGGAAATAAGACAAAAGGATAAAAATAGTTAGAACGCAAAAAAACAAATAAAAGGCTAACTATTTTTATCCTTTAAACTTAAAAACGAAAGGGCAAATTGACAGTAAAATAAAGAGGAGTAAAATAAATAATAAGATGAAGCAAGATGCGATGAAAAATTTAATAGAATTTTTAGTAAAAAGCGACAACACTTTTTTCCCTTTCATCGGGGAGCTTCAAGTGTTGTCGCTTTTTGTTTGAAATATATGAGCCAACGACGAATGTTTAGTCCAGATATTATATGCAGTGAGGAGTTTATTGATATGCCTGTATCAGCAAGGGATTTATATTATCAATTATCTATAAGAGCCGATGATGACGGTTTTATCCAACCAAGAATTATTATGAAGATGATAGGAGCTTCACAGGATGATTTAAAAATATTACTTGCAAAGCGGTTTTTATTGCACTTTGATAATGGTGTTGTCGTTATCAAACATTGGTTAATTCATAATATGATACGCCTTGATAGATACAAAGAAACAAGATTTATGGAGGAGAAAAAAACTTTATTTATCAAGGGAAATAAGGCGTATACCGATAATACAGAAAATGGTAAACCGTTAATGGCAACCAAATGGCAACCAAATGACAACCAACGGTTGCCACAGGTTAGGTTAGGTAAGGTTAGGTTAGGTAAGGTTAATAAAGAAGATGTCGCAATAGCGACCTTTAGCCAATGCTTAGCCGATGCTAAGCCAGAGGAGAGTAGAACAGAACAGATTGCGGAAACCGCAGAATGGGATTTTAAGAAATACTTAGAAGACTTAGAAAATCAACCCAGAAGAGATTTATCCATAATCGCCCTTTATTGGAAATTCAAGAAATTTAACTTCACAAACAAAAAACAAACCGAAATTGAAATACGCCGAAGTTTACGGGCGGCCAAAGACTTATCGCCTTTTGAAGATGAAAAAATTTGGAAGACAATGGAATGGTTGAGCAAGAACGCTGATTTTAAATGGGTGTTGGAAAGTGTTGGAAAATATATCACGGAAAATTTATTAAGTTTAAAAATTAAAAAATAATATGAACAAAAAAATCGCACAACTCTATAAAGGAAAATATGAGGAATTGGATATAGTATTCTCTCGTGTGTGGGCTATGCCGAGTCATTTAACATTCACTATCCACCCGATAAAAGCGATATTGGATAAATATGTGGGGGACGGCAAAGGTTGGGTAGACCCATTTGCCGGAGATAACAGCCCAGCCGAGTTTACAAATGACCACAATTCCGAAAGAAAAGCAAAATCTCATATTGAGGCGATTGCGTTTTGTGAGGGTTTGAGCGGCCGATATAAGGGGGTTTTGTTTGACCCGCCCTATTCATTCACACAAGTTAAAGAACACTATACCAATCTTGGGCAAAAGGTTACGAAAGAGAATACCTCAATGAAGTTTTACGAGGGGATAAAGACGGCTATGTGCGAGAAAATTGAAGCCGGAGGATATGCCATCTCCTTTGGTTGGAACACAAATGGCTTTGGAAAAGAACGTGGGTTCAAAATCGTAGAGATTTTGGCGGTCGCACACGGTGGTTCAAAGAACGACACATTTGTTACTGTAGAAACGAAACTTGCAAACTTATGTCAAGAATAAAAATGCCGGAGTTTCCAGTTTGGAAAAAAAGAGAATACAACGAACAAGATATTATCAACTTTTCCGCCGAGCTGGAAAAATACCGGATCTGGGGGAAAGACCCATTTGACCCCGATAAAAAAATAAAGTATTTGTTGGTTGGTGGGGCATACGCTTATTTACAGGATAAAAAAATAATTGAAAGTTTGGAAAAAATAAAACCCGAAATGAAAACAATGTCTGATTTGCCGAATTGGAGAATAATTTTTGCGAGACATTCCGATTACATTGAACACGAAAATAAAATAAAACAATATCTTAATTGGAAATACCAAAACCAACAGAAAGCAAAATTTGCCGATATGAAAAAACTTGAAGGTTGGGATAGTATCGCCAAATCAATGCCTGAAATTTTACAATCAGAAAAAGGAGAAACAACAACGAAAGATATAGACGAATGGCTAGAGAATTAAATTTATGAACTGTAATATCCCAATCTGCAAAGCCGAGTGCTGTGGCGCCGTCCCTTTAGCTCAAAGTTTCAAAAAATATCCTTTTGCCAGAAAATGCGAAGTAAAAGAATTTAACGGATTTTTTATCGCAACGGACGAAAACTTGACTTGCGGTTTCTTGGATGAAAACCGTAAATGCTCAATTTATGAAATGCGTCCAAACTTATGTCGGAAGTTTGGAAATGGAAAACACAAATTATTAAAATGTTTGGAAAAATAAAAAAATTATGGCAAGCATATTAAACAAAATTGAATTAAATATAAGAAAAGAAAAAGAAGTAACAAGGAGAGAAAGTTCTATTTTTTTTGGACTTATACGATGGGATGTGATTGTCAAAGAAAAAGAAATAGGCAATAATCTTGAAATATGGAGTTGCGGGCAGAGGATAGACGAAATTTATTTGGACGGGAAAAGATTATTTTATGAGCTGGGGAAAAATTAAAATAAGGCCAACGGATGCTTATTTCAGCAAAGCCCTCCGAAAAAAAGAGGATACCGATGCGAGAAATGCGGAACATTTTATTCCGAAGGCAAAGGATTATCAGTTTCTCACTTCTATGGCCGAAGAAATGAGAATGTGCGGTTTGACGAGGATAATTGCGACATATTGGATTTTAGGTGTCATCAACACTTTGAAGAAACTCCGAATGAATACAGAGATTATAAATTTGAAAAAATGGGGAAGAAAAAATTTGACGCATTGAAATTAAGAGCGAATTTCTACTGCAAGCGAGATGATAAATTGATGATGTTATATCTTAAAAAAACTTATGGAAAAACTTTATAAAATTGCCGTGGATGCCGACATCTCCGTAAAAGCATTTTCAAAAAAAGAAGCGATTAAGAAAGCGGAAGAAGCGATGAAATTTTTGGAAGTCCATAGTTTCAAAATCCAGCCCGAAAAACGGACACATTTGCAAAACCGAAGTTTACATTTACTTTTCGCTCAAATTGCAAAAGAATGTCTGGACAAAGGAATTGAGATGAGGCAACTGGTAAAAGATAATGTGCCGATTGAAGTAACGGTGGAAAATGTGAAATGGATGTGGAAGCTTTTGCAAAGTGCTTTATTTAAAACAAAAAGCACGACAGAATTAAAAAAACTCGGACAGATAGAAATTGTGTATGATAATTTTGCGAAGATAGTCAGCGAGCGGACGCAAGGAGAAATAATTTTACCGCCATTTCCAAGTTTGAAAACAAAACAAGAAAAACCCGAATACGAATATCCCGAAAGCATAGAGCCGAGTTTTTAAAAATTATAAGTTAATTAAAAATATGATTGAAAAAGAAAAAGCGTTCTGCGATTCGTGCCACAACCTGCGCAACCTAACAGACCTATACCGGTTCGCTTGGAGATACAACGACAAACAAAGAACATACCAAAAAACTAAACAATACATCATTCATACCGGGTATAAATATCTGTGCGCTGAATGCCTAAAAGAAATAATAAAACAATGAAAAAATTAACTATTGGAAGTTTCAAAAGGGAAGTTGTATAAGAATGTCGTTTATAAAGAAGAATTTAAAAAATAATTATCATTTCCCTCCGCTGGCAGATTATTTCGGCGCTCAAAGTCTGCCAGAGGCAATAAATAACCTTCATAAACCTTAGGTGTCAGCGAGGGGAGGGGATAAAGGTCGGAAAATTAAAAATAATTAAAATCATTATGGAAGAAATGGAAGAATGGGAAAAAGATATTAGGGGACATTATTTGTGGAAAAGATACGAAGGAGCAGATGAACTAATTATAATGATTAAAGAATTGATTGCGAAAAAAATAGCAAATTTAAAAAAATCAATGGCAAAAAATACAAGAGAATAGATTAGAATTATGATATAATAGATACAGGATTGTTAGTTCTTTCACAAAAAATAAAATACTGAAAAGAGGTCGTGCAGGTTACTTGTCTGTGATGGCCTCTATCCAGTATTTTATTTCATACTTTTTTAGGAAAGGAGAAAGAAAAATGAAAGTTACAGTTGGAATGAAAACTTGCTTGAAAGCCTTATTGTCGGAAGCATATAATAATCTGTATTGGCTTATTCTCGCTCTGGCTCTCACTTTGCTTCTTTGGCTGGCTCCGAAAGTGAATGCAACGCCATTGGACAATTTCTTAACCGAGCATAAGTTGGAATTTCCGCAAGTCGTAAAAGACCAAATGAAAGAGCAGGACTTGGTAGCGGCGGCCGGTGTGATGAATGAGAAAGAAAAGATATTTACTGTCTACTTTTTGCCGAAACCCGAAACTTTTGATATTCAAGAATTTGATGTCCGCCGAGCTGTAATGCAATGTCAGTTTTATTTGAGCAAAAGGAAAATCATCGTTGAATATCACACTTGCCGAAGTTGTCAATCTTCTAAGGGTTGGCCGAGTTGCAAGATTGAAGTGATTGTCTTAATGGAATTATGGCCGTTGTGAAAGGAGCGCCGAACTTTGAAAGAATTTGACCTTTTTGAAATGTTTGACGAGTATACGACCGACATTTGTTTCAACTGCCACCGGCTTAAAATTACCCCGATTTACTGGATAATTCCAACACCGGAAATACTTTGTCTGTATTTTCACGCCAAACCAAGAAAAGAAATAACCCTTTGTCCAATTTGCCTTGAAGACTTATTGACAAACAAAATTATGTAGAACTTTAACCGACAGAAAGGAAGGGAAAAATGCAGATTAAAGGTAAGGCTATGATCAAACAATGTTTTTGCGGAAAAATAAAAAAGCACGGCGAGTTTATCGGGATAACAAAAGAAACAAGCCACAACATTTCAATGCTTGTCGCAAAAAATGCAGTTGAAATTGAAAGAGTGAGATGTCCCGAGTGCGAGAAAGGCGGTTGTCAATGATAACTAAAGCGTTCTGTTTGAAAAAAAACGAAGTCATTGATAATTACAAGACGGTAAATTACTGCTTGCATATTGGAATAGGCAAAGCGGTATGTCAGAATTTTTCCTTGAAGCAAATCAGCGAGAAAGGGGTGGTAAAAGTTATTCAACTGCAACTTCTTCCTAGAAAGTAAAATTTAGTTCTTTGAAAAGGCGTGAGCGAAGCCTAGAATTCGCTCTTATATCGGGTGAAAAAGGGGAATAGTTACCTAGTGGTAGGCGAGAATGACCACATTGTATTAAGGGCAGAAACGCCTCAATGTCCACAATTAGGATGGTGCAAATCCATCTCACCCGAATTATTAAATAAATAAAATAAAATGAAAAAAGAAAAATCAAAAGTAAATATAAGACAATCTAGTCGTGGTTATTTAATTGAAATAACCAACACTCCAATCAACCAAATGTATGCTGTTACCGAAGACGAATTGCGACAAATAGTTTTTTGGGGAGAGGCGATATTGAAAAATAAAAATTTATGACACCATTTCAAAAAGGCTTTATACGAGTAACAATGGAGGTATCATTAGTGATAATAGTTCTTTTTATTATAAGTTTTTTAATTTCAGAGTTAAAATAAAATAAATATATGAAAGAAGAAATAAAAATTAACCCCGATTTGGAAGAAAGAAAACAAGAGGGATGTAGACACTTATTCACCTTATCTCGCATTGATACGGAACAGACTAATCAAGGCGCGGGAAACACAGGATATTTTTATCAAAAAATTGCTTATGTTGTTTGCGAAAAATGTGGCGAAACAATAAAGCAGTTAATTTAACCCTTTTATAAGTGCGAAACATTATTAAAATAAATTTAAAAAATGAAAAAACAAACAATAGAATTGCCAATAGAATGGATTGAGGGATTGAAAGTTTATATTGACAATGTTAAAAAAACAGCGATATTCACAAAAGAAAACAACACACAAGCCGATAGATTTGCAGTTACCGCTTTGTTGGGTTACTTGGAAAGTTTGCAATCTTTTTTAAAAAATGAACACTAAAACGAAAATAGAATGGTGTGATACGACGTGGAATCCAGTTGTTGGCTGCAAGCGCGGGTGTAGTTATTGCTATGCTGAAAGATTGAACGACAGATTTAAATTTATTCCCGATTGGAATAAGCCTGAATTTTTTCCCAAAAGATTGAAAGATAAAATGCCAAATAAACCGAGCAAGATTTTCGTCTGCTCAATGGCTGATATGTTCGGCGATTGGGTGAAAGACTTTTGGATTGAAGCTGTATTTGCAACCATTCGGGATAATCCGAGACACACATTCCAATTGCTAACCAAAAATCCGAAACGGTATTTGGAATTTAAATGTTTGACTAATCCAGAGTCGCCGTTATTTCTTAAAAATGTGCAATGTGGAGTAACAATAGATGTGGTTAATCAAGCAAGGTTGAATTATCTCAAACAATTACCAAAAGAGATTTATAAGTTCATTAGTTTTGAGCCATTACTTGGCGATATGAGTATGTTGGATTTAACAGGCATTGACTTAGTGATTATTGGAGCCGATTCAACCAAAGGGGCAACTTCGCCTAAAAAAGAATGGGTTGATTCAATTCAACATCCAAATATCTTTTATAAAAGTAATTTGAAATTAAAAAAATAAAATGATTGAAATAATTTTTTGGTTGATGGTCGCTCACTTCATTGCAGATTATCCTCTACAAACATCTGAAATGGGAAAATATAAAAACAAAAGAAATCAACCTATTCCGCCAGACAGTAAAGCAAAACCTGTTAAAGTATGGTTCGCATATCTCACTTCACACGCTTTCGTTCACGCAGGATTGTCCGCCTTAGTTGTTGGTGTTCCATTTGGTTTTTTAATCGGTTTAGTTCATTGGATACAAGATTATTATAAATGCAAAATTCAGTATTCGCCAAACATTGACCAGATAATTCACATAACAATTTTAGTGATCATCGGAATTTTTATAAAAATATGATTAAACCAATAAAAAACATAATACGAGAAGTAAAATTTGGTTTCCAAAGGATGTTCAGAGGATATTCCGATGATATTAAGTGGGAGTTTGACACTTACTTTTCGCAATTTATTCCGCCTTTGAAAGAATTTTGCGAGAATTGTAAAAAAGAAGTTGGGTAGATTATTTGGAACGCCGAGAAAAAGATTTGGGAGTGTGTAAAATGTAATTATCAGAAAATATGAAAATTATAATACCACCACATAAAAAGATATCCACAGTTGTCAAAAACTTAAAAGAGATTAGACAGGATGCTCTGGATATGATAGAATTGATAGAGAAAAATGATTTCAAGGAGGGTGTTTGGAAACAAGCTTATGCCTTGTCCCACTCGCAAGTTTCCGAAAATCCTAAAACATTTTTTGTAATCAATAAAACAGATCCGCAAATTAAAAAGAATTTTAGAAAAAAGATTATTATAAATCCTGTAATATTGGAAAAGGCGGAAGAAGTTTTTAATAAGGAAGCTTGCATGTCAATGCCCTACCGCAAGTCAGCGAAAGTGAAACGGTATAGAAAAATTAAAGTAATTTATTATGTTCCCGGGTGGTTTGGCAGATTAAAGAAAAAGGTCGAAACCTGCGTGGGACTCAAGGCTTTCATTTTTAGCCACGAAATTGAACATTTTAACGGTCATTATTAAATTTATGAAAAATACATTAAGGATAATTTTGGCAATTATTCTTTTACCTGTCGCAATACCGATGTTTGCTTTTTGGTATTTGATCGGCAGAGCAATTTTTGCCGAAGAGAGTAGAATTTAAAACAATGCTAACTTTTAATATTATTTTTATAGCCACAATATTCTTCTTTGGATTTTCAGTCGGAAGATCAATAGGTAAAGAAGAAAATCAAAAATGGAAAACAAAATTTCACTTCCAACAGAAATAACCGCAAAATTAAAAATTTACGGAATTGTTTCAGTAGATAAAGTCTTGGCTTCAACGACTAACTTGAAGAATAAGATATTATTAACTCTTTCCGCTTCTTATTTGCCATCTGTTGCCATTGAAGGGGCAAAAGAAGGAATAAAAAGACTCAACCTTAATCTGGAAAACTTTAATGTAAATTATATAGGCGGGGAATACGCGCTTGATAATATTGAATTTAAAAATTTGGCGCCGGATGTGGCCGTTCAAGACAAGCCCTCAAAAAGCGCACAAGATATGCTTGCTTATGTTTTGTATGTTTTTGATAAAGCCGGCGATTCTCAAGACAAAGAAATAGCCCAAAAAGTTGTTGAAAATTTTAAAAAAATGTATAATTAAAAGAGTTTAGCCTTTGCTTGATTCCCTTAAAGTCGAATAATGCGGGTTAGTGAGGGTGCGACAACATTATACTTTCGCTGGCCGGTTATAGGGGGATCAAGCAAGCGTTAAACAAAAATGATTACGGAAGAAATTAAAAAAAACTTAATAGAAAATGCCCGATATCTTATTCAAGGTTACGATTTTATTGTGGAATCAATTCAAAAAAAAGAATATGAAATTTTAAAAATCATTGCCTTAAAAGACGGACAAGAATATCTCAACATCCAAAACATAATGACTCCGCGTGGCGCTGAAGAATTGGATAAACATCGAGGTTGGAATGAATGGATAAGGCATCACATAAGCGTTTTACAAAAAGCCATCCAGAAAAAAGAAGAAAGGCCGACAGGAATAAAGAGAATATTAAAATGGTTAAAGTTAAAGTAGGAAAAGCCAAAAGGAGAAATTCTGGATATGAAATAACAAGAATGAGACAAAAAAAAATTATTGTAGCTTTACTTGAAAATACGGGTAAAACAATTTCGTCAGAGGCGAGGAAATTAGGATACAAAGAAGGTTACATTAAATCAGGAAGTTTAACAAAAACAAAGACTTGGCAAGATTTGATGGAAGAATATTTACCGGACGAAAAATTAAGCAGAATTCACGGGGAATTATTAGACGCCCAAAGCATAGACCATTATATTTTTCCGACAAAAATGACTGATGAGAAAATTTCAGAAACATTCGCCGAATTTGGTTTTAAAGTGATGAAGATTATAAAAAATAATAGCGGAGGAAAAAGAGCCTATTTCTCAATTCCCGATAACACCGCCCGGGCCAAAGCCTTGCAAATGGCCTATGAATTAAAACAAAAATATGGAGAAGACCCATTTAAACATAAGTTCGCTAGATACTCTAAGGGAGAGATTGTCGAATTTATCATTGGAAGAATTACAAGAAACGGCGGAGGCGGTGGAATACTTGGAGACCAAGGATAAACGAGAAGCGGCCAAATATTATAATCCCAACCTTAAAGCTGAGAAATTTATTAAAATGATTGGCGAAGGCAAGACTTTTATCAATATGTTTGTCGGCGCCAACGCCGTCGGCAAAACGGCCGTAGGGGCGAACATAGTAACGAATATATGTTATGGTCCGCAATCTAAGTGGTTTGATTTGCCATTGTTCCAAAAATTTCCTTATCTTAAAAAAGGCAGAATAATATCCGATCCGACAACTATTAAAGAGAAAATAATTCCAGAGCTTAAAAAATGGTTTCCGGCCAATGACGCAAAAAAAATACCAGATGCTCCTTATAACACCGCCAAAGAAGGAAAAAACTACGAATCTAAGTTTATCACTAACACCGGCTTCGAGATTGATTTAATGAGCAACGAACAAGCTTTGACTGAATTTGAGTCGGTTGATTTGGGTTGGGTGTGGATAGATGAGCCGATGCCCAAAGACAAATTTATGGCCACCGTGGCCCGTGCGCGCATGGGTATGGTGATCTTCTGGACATATACCCCTTTATTTCATTCGGGGTGGATTAAAGACTGGATGAATGAAAAAATAGACGGAGAGTATGCCAACATGGTGGAAACCGAAGTTGAAGACGCCTGCAAAATACACGGGGTGAGAGGACATTTGGAACATGCTAACATTGTCAAAATGGTTAAAGCTTTTCCGTCTGATGAACTGGAAGCGCGG
>Ga0209518_1001263_pt1 | contig 28204 bp, 55 predicted proteins | sample RifGroB1_FD_183993 | JGI IMG/M metagenome (GOLD analysis project Ga0209518, IMG submission 183993) | Groundwater microbial communities from Rifle, Colorado, USA - Groundwater B1 (SPAdes) (version 2) | ecosystem: Environmental > Aquatic > Deep subsurface > Groundwater | place: Rifle, Colorado...
TGCCTCATGTACGCATAAGAACTGTACGCTTATGCAACACTTGTGTGGCATTCATAAGATAAGACACACGCTATATGTAGTACCATGCAACACATGGTGCAACGCTCATTTGGTGTGTGCAACACATGTGTAGCATTATGCGTAACACATGATGCGCTTGAACCCTGAAAGGGTTGTCTCCAGAGACACTTTGGCTGCCAACGATTCCCGATTTCTGGCTGGAAACAGGGTGACCAATCGGCGTTACGGCATCAGCGAGGATAGCCGAAAGGTTACGACAAGTCAGGCACTACAGGTGAACCAGATGCGCTCCATTTGGGACTGTGCAGACCTCGGTTGAATTGAGTGGTGACATCCTCACCGACTGACCCTGAAGCTGAAAGCCTTTGCATGGCAATCTGTGGAAGTCCATGGATCAAGTAGTAAGCATAGGGGCAAAGCGCACTGTGAGAGAGTGCGAAAGATTGCTAGTGCTAGTACTAGTGAGTGTGCCCTGGTACTGGCACTATGGAGTTTTTCACACAAGAGAACCAAGAATAACGGAGGATACCATGACAACTAACGACTTCAAAGCGTGGGCTTGCGAAGCAGACGGAATGTGGTACTATGCGTACAACTACCAGCGAATGGGAGTGACCATTAGCTCCCGTCTCTATCGCTACATTCACAGATAATGGAGGCACTATGAAAAAACACTATGCGTACTATGATGCCCCTAAGCCCCTGCATAGCAGCGGATCATTCGACACTGGCGTTATGCCAAATGCACACAAGAAACGCCTGGACCGTTGCACCTCTAGGCCCATTCGATTAGGCACTGTGGAGCGTACCGCTAAGACTCGCAAGTTCATCCCTGCAAAGCGAGAGACTAGCGTGTATTGGGATACCAAGGAAGATGCAGATGGTAATATTGTCAGCTTCCAAAGAAAGCTCAATTTCAAGCGTATCCACAATAACATAGCTAACTGGACTCCGAAACCATAGACGCTGGAGGCACTATGAAGATAGTAAAAAGACACTACTCTTACATGGACAATGCGTATGAGTTGCATCATTTTCATCTTAAAAGAGATGCGGTATCGTCCCATTCCAAGTATTGTAAATCTGTCTCTGGAGACAAACCTAAGCCGATACTTTGGGTATCGGAATATAGCGGGAAAGGCCCGGTAGTATCACGGGTTTGTTATTAGTACATAGGCTATAACATACAGACCACAGAAACACACCAATGGAGGAACACAATGGAAACTACTACAACTACTGGAATCGTCCCGGCTTCTACGAGTACTAAGGCAGCTAAGGGCAACTTCAACGGAGTTGACTGGCTTACCGTATGCGTCAAGCAATCCAAAGCCCAAGCCCGTAGTACTGAGGCGACTGAACAGGCATGGAATGCAACGGGAAGGATGCTGTGGGAGCAGGAACTGGTGGCTCTCGAAAACGATGGAACTCTCGACAAAAAGGACTGGATTGAGATGGCTAAGACGCCTGTGAACTCGTACTTGCAGCAGGCGCTGGACGCTGAAATCCCGGAAGTAGTGGATAAGGATGGAAAACCTTGGAAGACTCGGGATAAAAATGGCATCAAGTTCCGCTCCCTGCCGTACACTGCAAATCAGTGGAAGTACCTGTCCACAATATTCGGTGCAATCTATGTCGCTGGACTGGATGAGGTATTCCCTAATGGCAAGATTCGATCCAAGTCCGAGCTGGACGCTATGTTGAAAAATCAAGAGACGCCGGAACAGGCAGTGAAGCGTGGGCTGAAGATTATCGAAGACAACTACGCTAAGATTTCCAACGTAGTTGAACTTGAGGCCCTGGTTACGTCTCTCATGGCTACTTACATGGCAGTGGGTGAACATAAGACTAACGTGGAGGCTGGAGTGCCTACGGTTACGGAGGAAGTGCCGTTTTAGGGCCTAAGGGGTTGTATCGAGAGACACTTAGACACAAAGGATTGCTAGTGTACCCTTGGGTGACTAAGGGTACATTATGGAGTTCTTAGTATTCCCGGATATTAAAAAACCATAAAACAGGAGAGAGCTAATGGAACCAAATAGACCAATGGAACCAATCAGCATATTTGAGCTAAATGAACCAGCGTTTACCCATGACTGTGATAGATGTGAGTTCCTGTACTCTATCAGGTTAGTTCAAGGTACTAATGAGAGATGCTTGGATGTGTATAAGCAATGCTGGTTTGAGGATAGATATTTACTTCGATACTCTGATGAAGGTTCAAACTACGCTAGTGGTCTGGATACCAAGGGTCTGATTACTAAACTCTTTGTGCAGCAGTTTATCCATGAATCTAAGGAGAACCAATGAAACACTATAAAACACCCCATATAACATCTATGGAACTTCTTGAAACAGTAGGGGAAGTCTGTCTTATGATTACTGTACCGTTACTAGTTGTGTTGGTACTTTGGATTATTCACTAAATACAGGAGGTATTATGAAAGCCCCGTTTGCAATTTATTCAATTCATGGTGGAACACAGAAACTCTACAGATTCCTGAATAACTATGGAGCTTCAGTGGTATGCCACTCTTTCTCTTATGGGCGTGAATATGGTCTATGGGAACTTGCTGTTGTAACTTTTCCTGATTCTACTAACTTTCATAGGTTATGCTACGATACTCCAATTACAAGTGATGTTATCGGTCATCTTACTGAAACCGAAGTTGAAAAACTTCTGGCAGAGATAGAGAATCTACCAAAGATTGAAAGTTCTCTCTAGAGACAACTAAGAAACACTTAGAGTGCCTAAGAGTAGTGCGGAGCTTAGGCACTCACTAGTGTAGCTTAGTGATACTCATTATTTAACCCAAGTATCAGGAGATAGCCATGAAAGCTAGAATTATTGGACATTTGTCTCCAGAGACAATTCGGAGGATCAAGAGATACCAGTGCAAAAAGGTATACAAGCGCCCTGCGTTTCACATGCCATTTGCTGGCCTGGGTTCTCTGGTTTACGGAGGGCGCTATGGAAAGAATAGAGGGTGAGCATGGTTCAGGGCTCTGGTTACTGACTGATAGAGAGCTAAAGTCTCTTTATTTAGCTACTGGGTGTTTAGAGAAAAAGGGGTTTGATAACGATACCAAATATATGGAATCTAATGATATAACTTTTGAAGAAGTGGAAGAACTCTGGAATATCATTGATGACATGCTAAGAGAAGGTAAGCCAGATGAAGCGAGAAACTAATGCAATACACAAGACCCATAAGAGCACTAGTATCCGAGTCGAGCTGTCTCTGGAGACAAGATTTAATACCTATCGGGTACTTGGGTATCACTATGGTCAGCTTACCAAAGAGCGGTATGATATTCGCTCAGTTACTCAAGCTGAAATAGTGTTTCAGCGTACCATAAAGGAGCTGGAGAGTTACTAAGAAGCAGAGGTATACATGAAGCGCACAAAGAGACGGAATCTCAGTGAGATACATAGGGACTCTACTCAATATCTAGTTGAGTGGGATTCAAAGACTGGCTGTTCAGCGAGAAAGCAGAGAACAGCTAAAATCCAAGTAGCTGGAGGCAATTATGGCAAAGGGATCACAGGCGGACATGAATCAAGCGAGTATGAGAAAACGAACCACAGAGCCGAAAACCAAGGCACTGAGAGCGTTCAAGAGCAACGAGGAACTAGACAAGGCTCTGACCAGACACCAGGGGTGCCAAGGACTCCGAGGACTAGCGGTAAGGGACTTCCTGGCAAGGGGAAATCGGAGAAATCACTGAAACTCAAGGGTAAGCCACTGATCCCAGAGTGGAAACCGAGAGCTAAGGTAAAGCGTAAGAAGTCCAAGAAACTCAAGAGTTGCTGAGATTCGGAGGATACCATGCTAATACACAAGCCACCGTAGTTGGGTTACTTTAGACGCTTATCGTATTACAAAGTTTTACAAAGTACCCCTTTGCTTGAGCAGTGAATCCAGGCGTGACAGCAAAGGGATTCGTTTAGACGACTAAAGCTAAACGGCATAGTGGACTGGCACTATGCATAGAAAACAAAGGGAATGCAGGTAAATCGTAGTAAACCGCTACGCCAATTTGGTATTGTAAGCGTTATGTAAGAACGCCGGAGCTATGGTCTGCATTACCTTTGGAGTTACAGAGTGAACTTAGAATCGTCTCTAGAGACAAAGACTGCAACAAGAGAAACGCAACGGACGTTCGAGAGAAGTTTGGAAGCCTCTATATACATATTAAATTTGTTATGTATACAAGCCTACATCAGTATCCAAAGAATCCAAGTCAAAGTAACTTTCCCAGTCTTTCAGGTACTAGAGGTGCATAAGTACTTTTAGTGATACAAAGGTACACTAGTTTACTTTGAAAACTTTAGTGGGACTAGGTTATGCTTCATCACATCCTGGTCCCACTGTAGTGGTCAAAGTGGCCGTAATACTAATCCCGAGTATTCGGAGGTACTATGTATGAACATCTTGTGACAAGATACTGTGGCTTGTCCGCCACTATACTGACTGAGGTGGCAGAGCGTTGTGTAGTGTCCAAGCGTCTTGGGTACTGGATATTTGTCTCCAGAGACAGGTTTGGGTTTGTTCCACCTTTATTCTGTGAACAGATTCGTGATCTAGTCGCTGAGGACTTATCCTTGTTTCCTGGGATTAAGAGCGTATTCGATGGATTCTACACATTAACCTTAGAGTAACGGAGGTAATCATGGCAATCCCTATTGGACTAACCAGTGAAGCCCAGAAGAAGTTCCTGGTATCGCTGGCGACTAGTGGGAACATCTCCGTAAGATGGGAGCGATACTGTAATCAACCAAAAGCGACGATTACCAAGCAGAAGCGGTGTGAGATTACTTTACCTCCCCCTTCTGGTTACGACGAAGAGTTCTTTTGGTTTCTCAGTTTTCATGAGCTTTCCCATGTTATGGAGAAAATGCACTGGTCTTATTTTGAGTTGATTAAGCATCTCAACTTCGAGGATAAGCTAGTGTGTCTTATTAACAACCTTTTAATGGACGTTCATTGCGAAAAAGCAATGTTCGGTAAGTTCGACAGGATAGATCAGTTATTCAGTATCGGACGGTATTTGATGCATACTGGAAAAGCTGATCTGGATTTGAAGAAGAACAAGGGTGTCTATGTAGACCCTCTGCTTACTGCGTCCACTGATCCTATTGATGAGCTGTTCCTGTCTCTCTTCGCCTATACCGCTGAGTGTAGACAAAAATGGATGGGACACCCAATGGAAGCTCTGGATATGACCCAGTACCGTGGTATCCATAAGGACTTCTACGAAGCGTTTGATAAGCTGTCTCTGGAGACAAGGATGGACTCAATTCTCCAGAGCCCAGGTCAAGAGTCAGAGATTCAAGCTGGTATCGTACTTGACTTGCTCAAACTCATCGGGTATACTCCACCACCGCCAAGCGGACAAGGGAGCGGCAAAGGAAAGTCTCAGGAGGGCCAGGGAAAGTCTCAGGAGGGCCAGGGAAAGTCTCAGGAGGGCCAGGGAAAGTCTCAGGAGGGCCAAGGACAGAGCCAAGGCAATCAAGGGGGGGAGGGAGAGCCCAAGGAGGGCCAAGGAGAGGGCCAAGATGGTCAAGGAGAGGGTCAAGGAGAGCAAAACAAAGATGGCTCTGGCTCTGAGAAGTGTGACGGCACCCCTGACTCTGCTTTTGACCATAACCAAGGTGAGCATGGTGGGCAGCCCACTAACGCCGAGGGAAACGAGAAGCTGATTGATGCTAAGTGGGAGATGAAAGACAAGAATATCACTGCTTCTCAGCTAGAGAAAATCAAAAAAGCCCTCGTATCTAAGATGACAGCTCCTATGGAAGAGACTAAGGTTGAAAAGCATGGGGGAAACAGACCGTATATCCCCTATCCACAGCATGACGTAATCGACATTTCTGAGAAGAGAGTAGGTGAGTACCAAAAAGAGGCTATTATAACAGCTATTGGTCACTCCACAGTATCAAAACAAGTGGCTAAGTATCTCCAAACCATGTCAGTTTCAACGTACAGCTATGGACAAGTACAGGGGAAAATCCATTCAAAGAATGTTCATAGAGTGTACTCGGGTAACAAGATTCCAGGGGCTACTCCACGGATATTCAAGAAGAAAGATGGATCACGACTTAACAAGAACTCAGCGGTTGAACTGCTGCTGGACTGCTCTGGTTCCATGAGTGGTTCTAAGTACGCTATTGGTTCCGCTTGTGTAGTAGCGTTAAATGAAACCCTTACCGCTTTACAGATAGAGCATGAGATACTTGGGTTCACTAGTAACAATAGGCTAATCACCTATGTTTTCAAGCCATACGGAAAACGAGTGTCGAAGGAGACTATGACAGATATTATGTCATCTCAACAGGTCAATATGCACTACAACTGCGATGGGGATTCAATACTCTATGCAGCAGAGCGGTTGCTGAACCGTAAAGAGGACCGGAAGCTGCTTATTGTCCTTTCTGATGGTTCTCCATGTGGAGCGAACTCAGGAAATGCTGACAAGTATCTCAAGAAGGTTTGTAACGATATCGAAACAAAGACTCCAATCGATCTAGTCGGTATCGGAGTAACCACTGACGTTGTGAAGAGATACTACAAGCATCATTGTGTAGTGAATGATCCAGAGGATTTGGATATGGTGCTTTTCAACGTACTAAAGGAGTTCTTGGTATGAGTTTCTTAGAGGATTGGGAAAACGAAGTAACCTTTGGTAAAAACGGGTTCACCAAAGGACAAGATGAACCACAAGGTAACGGAGGAAAACTTATGAGAGTAGTATTGACCACTGATTACTTTCGCTTCAAGACTGGAGCCAGCTTTGAGGTAGTTGGGAAGAGTTCTGGCTCCTACCTGTGCAGGACAGATGGGACCGGGAAGAAGGTGCTTATCCCTTTTGATAAGTGCAAAGCTGTAGAGACTACTGGTATTCCAACGGTTCCAGTGGTATCTGAGACGATCACTCTGAACTCTGCTCAGTGGACCGTCATGGAAGAACTCAAGAAGTGTGTAGATGCTGCCGAGAAATTCCATAAACCTAACCCTGACACTCTCAGTGATGTGGTGTCTGATTACATGAGTGATGCAGAAGTGGACGAAGATGCAGCAAAGGAGCATGTGAATCTCATTGCTTCTCAGTTGGCTGCTAAGTGCAAGTTCATTATTGAGGTATCTGGAGAAGCCAAAGAGAAAGAGAATACTGCTACTCTGGTTCCAGAGATTCCAGCGGTTTCTGAAGTGTCTCTGGAGACAGAAACCAAGGCACCAAAGAAGAGAGCTACTAAGACTCCTGTAAATCCGGCTCCCAAGACTGTAATCAAGCTCTCCACAATTACGGGGGGAAAGCTCCCGCTCTCTGGGTCTGACTATGACATTCCAGTGTACGCTGAAACTCACTTCCCCGAAGCAGTGAGACAGCATATCCCAGCGATTAATCCAGACTACCTCTGGGATACAGAGGTACTTGAGGGCATGGTAGTTGCTCTTCTCTTGGGGGAAAAGATGCTGATTACTGGCCCTCCGGGGACAGGGAAGACCACTGCTGTAGAGCAGTTTGCCGCGTGGTTAAGGCAGCCATATATGAGGCTGGGTGGCAGAGGTGACTTGGAGAGTTCCTCGTTCTTGGGATTTCCTTGGGCGTCTGAAGGTGGAATGGAGTTCAAGTACGGCCTCCTCCCCCAAGGGCTCATGGGTGGTTTCATGATTACGATTGATGAGGTATTCAAGATTCCCCCTCATATCGCCATGGCTATGCAGCACCTGTATGAGAAGAATGGTTACTTGACCATAGATGATATGCCAGGGACTTCTGCTGACAAGATCATTAGGCCAGCTCCTGAGTTTCAAATGTTTCTCACTGATAACGTCAAGGGAACTGGGGATTCTATGGAGAAATTCGCAGCTACTCAAATTCAAGATACGAGTATGCTTGATCGGATATCTATCAACGCTCATCTCGACTACTTGAAAGAAGACGACGAAGTAGAGATGCTGAAGCATAAGTTCACTGGAGTCAGGAAGACAGTGATCCGTAAGTTGGTGAAGTTCGCTGGACTCATCAGGAACGCTTACAAGTCTGGGGAACTGGCTCTCACCATGTCTCCAAGGGGTCTTATTGCGATCTTGGATATGGTATCTAAGATGAAACTTCCTATGCTGACTGCTGTTAACCTCGCTTTCATCAACAAGATTGCAGATCAGAACGAGAGGATGGCAGTAATGGAGATGTATAAGGTGTCTGGGTTGAGCAATGAAGTGGTTAAGGGGTAAGCTATGAATGAAAATAAAATTGTAGTAATAGATAGAACAGAGTCTTTTTTAGAAAGCTTTTGCAGTGACTTAGCAACCTTCTCATTCCTCGGATTTTCTATTTGGCTTAGCCAAGGGAGTACATGGTGGACGTGGTTTACTGGAGTAATGTTTCTAATTTTTGCATTTGGAAAACTTTCTGTTCAAGCTAATACTAAAACAAAATACTTCAAAACCAAAGAAGAGCTTATTGAGTGGGCTAACTCTTTGGATTGGAAAAAGTAGAGTTATACTGGATTCCCTGTATAACTTTGTATAACTAAGTAATCGGAGGAAAACTATGAAAATTATGGACTTGTTTGGTAACAAAGCGGATAACGGGAACTCTCCGGTATCAGTGAATCCTAACGCCAAGAAGCTCAGTGAATCTGTAGAGGGATTCGATGAAGCTGCTTTTGCACATTATATGTATCAGATTGTAGTGAACTTCAAAGGACTCATGGGTGGGACTACTCGGGCTCATATGGTTAAAAAGATAGCTGAGCTTAGCAAAGACCCTTCATTTCTCTCCGCTATCGCTTGTCTCGCTGAAGACGGAATCCCGGTCACTCATGCTTCGTACTTCATACATATGTCTAAAGCTGGAGCGTTTGACACTGCTGATGCAGCTACACTCCAAGATGTGCTTAAGCATGTCGACGTTCTTCAGGAGTACTTTGCTAAGGAGACTGAGAATCTTTTCAGTACTGTAGAGCAGCTTGAGCAACTTATAGAGAAAGCTAAGAGGAACCAGGGTAACTAATAAAACCTTGGACACTTAAGATTACTAAGTAACACAGGAGTACACTATGATTTGCATAATTAATTGGACAGAAAAAGATTATGGTTTATTTGATCGGTCGAGTGCTAAAGCAGAAATAGAAGAAATCATTTCTAATGACCCTGAATGGAGAGATGAAAATACTTTTATAGATTGTGAAAATGGGAATGAGATCGAAGATGTTTCTTATTTTGGGATAGAAGATTAAGGGGTACGCTATGAACCGTGTAGAGACATTCAGTAAACCGTTGGATACTCAGGGTAACTCAGAACCACTATCTCCGGAGACAACTAATGTAGCTCTGGAAGAGCTCAACAAGAAATACCATACACTCCAAGGGAACTATTCAGATATGTCCTCTGCTTATCGAAGGCAGCTTGTGATTAACAAGGGCTTGGATAAGAAGCTGAAGCAGGTCTGTGAAGAAATTGGACACCACTTGTTCCTGATCCACAAAGATTCCAAGTGGCTCTGGAGAGCGAACATTGGGCTTACTGTGCTGCTCTTCGTTACTATCATCATTGCGTTCTAAGGAGACACTATGAAACCTAAGCAGATTCAAATGAATCATCGGGATTCCAGTAAGATCACTTTCATTTGCCCCTCTTGTGATCGTCCGTATTACCAAGAAGAAAAAGGTGTCTGGGAACAGAGCTCAGCACTCATTGAAAAACAAGCTAAGGCGTACTATAGTTACTACCATAAATGTCACTGGAAGAAGTGATTACTGGAGAAACTATGAGAATTCACACAGTAACTGATCTAATGTACGAATGCGATGCTTGCCGTGAAGAAGCTGAGAAAGGAAGCTTTAGACAAGCAATGGTTCCTTGCATCATTTCCCTCAGATGGATTGGTGTTGGAGCAGATACTTCAGGCTTCAGTGTAGTATGTTTGAAAACCTACGTTCAACCGACTCTCAAACCAAACTGGGTAGAGAAATACAGGGAAGAGATACAAGTGGAAACCTAAGGAGTAAACTATGGTTAAAGAGGTGTCTATGAACTGGACAATGGTATCTGATAAATTACCTCCAGATAGAGTCTGGGTATTAGTAATTACTACTGATAATCAATTCGACAGAGCTTGTCTCAATCGCTTGAATTCACATGGTACTATGGAGTGGTATCTTCCCAGTGGTCCAGTGCTTTTTGGAGAGGGCTATGTAGTCAAATGGTGTTACGTTGATAAAAATTAAAAGAGGTATCTATGAACAACAGACCATGCCCAGCATGTAGAGCAATCGGAAAGGACGAAAAAGGGGACCACTTGTTTCTCATGAATGACAAGCGTACATGGACTTGTCTACATGGAACCAAGTATCATCCAGTGTATATGACTAGAGAGCCTGAACCAATAGAACCAATCGTGAGCCTTTCTGGTACAATGGTCCTGTCTCCAGAGACAACCCTTTTTATGTCAACAGCTACCCTGGACATTAGCTCACTGGTATCAGTAGCAGACAGGGGCATCTCAGTAGAGACTAGACGAATGTACTCAGTTGTTACTGAGTGTTCTCAGGTAGACGGGGCTCCAGTTAAACACTACTATCCGATTTATGCAGAGGGAGCACTGTTCACTCACAAAGGAAGGACTATAGAAACCAAAGACTTCTTTACTCTCAAGAAAACTAGAGGCATCAAGCAAGACCTCTTCGGTATTCAGACACTGAAAGGAGTACCGAGACGCTTGGTTCTCACCGAGGGTGAAGAAGACGCAATGGCTGTGTTTGACATGCTTAAGAAGACACACCCTGGTATCCCAGTACTAGGTATCCCTGGTTCCAATGGGCTAGGAGTAGTGAAGAACAACATGGATATATTGAAGTCCATTGGTGAGCTCTACTTCGCTCCTGATAATGATCCCCCTGGACAAGAGCTAGCTACTGAGTTAGCTAAGTTGTTCCCCCGTATCAAGATCATTAAGCTTCCGCTAAAGGATGCTAATGATATGCTCATGGCGGGGAGACAAACTGAGTTTACTATGGCGTTTGATACAGCAGAGAAGTATCGCCCCCCGTTCCTGGTCAGGGTCCGAGATGTTAAACAGAAAGCCTGTGTAGCCCCTCAGTATGGACGCTCATGGCCCTGGCCTACGTTACAGAAGTGGACCTATGGGATGAGAGATGGAGAGGGGATGTTTATTGGAGCTGGGGTGAAGATAGGGAAATCTGAGCTGCTTAATGAGTTAATTAAGCACAGAATCCTAGCTAACGACGGAGATATCCCAGCGGTAATTAAGTTTGAAGAGCAGCCCCCACTTACAGTAAAGAAGTTAGCAGGGAAGATAGACAAGTGTTGTTACCATAAGCCAGATGTAGCGTTTAACTTAGCTCAGTTAGAGAAGACTATTGATTCTATGGACGGTAAGTTCTTCATGTACCAAGCATTTGGTCAAGCCGATTGGGCAACCTTAAAGGAGTACATAAGATATGTGGTGTCCGAAGGGAGTAAAACAATTATTATTGACCCCATTACGAAGCTTACTAATCACCTCAGCTCATCTGACACTGAGACTGAGCTCAGGAAGATCAGCGATGAGCTTGCTTGTATGGCTCAGGACTTGGGCTTCTTCTACATTGTTACCTGCCATCTTAAAGCTCCTACAAACGGTGTGCCTCATGAACGAGGTGGGAAAGTCGAATCAGTCCAATTCCGAGGATCAAGAGCGATGATGGAGAACTGCTTCTATATGCTTGGGATCGAGCGAAACAAAGACCCGAATCTGGAGGAAGCAGAGAGGAACACAAGTCAGTTTGTGCTGTTAGAGGACCGCAACTTCGGTAATGCTGGTCGGTTCGCAGTAAACTATGATGCGACCACTGGGGATTACCTTGAACCTGCTATGGTGTTCTGAGGGATACTATGTTCGAAACATTAGATATTCTTATGGCAGTTGAAGCAGAGGAGAGCAAGGGAAAAACTAAGGTACGCTGGGAAGAAGAGGATCACTATGATCCTAGGTCCGAGGACGGCTGGTACGAAGCTCAGGATATTCTTAATGAATTCAGGAGGGAGTTCGATGAGTTTAGGAACCAGGGATAAAAGTGCAACTCTTTATATAATCCTTGAGTGCACTGCTTGTTTGGATGGTGACTCTTGCACTGAACCTTGTCAACTAATAATGCCCTATGGGCCGGGAGATGACGTAACTCTTTTAGAAAGCCAGATAAAAGAAAAAAAGTTTGGGTGTATGTTAGATGGGTGTGATGCACATGGTTGGAAAATAGTAGAGAGAATCCAGGTTACTAAGGAGGAACAATGAAGATTAACTTAGAAGTACTCATGATTATAGTTGCATTTATGGGGGGAGTAAACGCTGGTATCTCTGGTAATTACCATGCTGCTTTCGTGTGGATCATAGTGATTCTCTGTGAAGGTTCTGTTTATTACCAAGGAAAATCTATAGAAATTCTAAAGCAAATAATCTCTATGTATGAGAAGATTATCTAATGTAACCGGAGGTAATCATGACATGGGAATACAATCCAGCGAACACTGTAGTCTTTGACATAGAAGCAGATGGGTTACTGTATGAGGCCACTAAGATACATTGTATTGTAGTGAGAACTAGTAGTGATACGTTCCTATACTATGATGATATAAGTAAGATTCGAGATTTCATACACCTCAACAACAGATGGGGTGGGATAGCTGATGGGATTAGAGAGCTTAAGAATTTTATTAATAACAGTCGTACTCTGGTTGGACACAACATATGTGGCTTTGATCTGCCTTTGATTAAGAAGCTTGGGTTATCTAGGGGTACTGAGATCACTCCTTGGAATTTCCAGATACTAGACACTATGACAGTATCCCAACTGCTGTCTCCAGAGACAGAGAATTCGTTGGAGTACTGGGGAGACGTATTGGGTATTCCCAAGATAGAACACAACGACTGGACCCAGTTATCAGATGATATGCTGGCCAGATGCATAGGAGACGTGGAACTTAACTGGAAGCTGTATGAGTACTTTGCTAAGACTAAGAGGCTCTATGAAACCAGAGAAATCCAAGGTAAACAGGAGCCCATCTGGCAATCAGCAGTAGACTTAGAACAAAAGGTACTTTGGATACATGCTCATCAAGTGCTGAATGGAGTGCTCTTTGATACAGATAAAGCCATTAGTCTCTACAATAATCTCTCCCAAGAATTCTCTGAGCTAGAGATTGAGGTACAATCAAGGCTCCCTTGGATTCAAGAGAAGACCAAGGGAGTAATCGAAGTATCTAAGCCATTTAATGCTAACGGTTCTCTGTCAACTAGGGCTATGAAGTACGTTAGTGGCAATGGGCCTCATTCCAGTATGTCCGTTGGCCCCTTTTCCAGAGTAGGGTTCAGACAAGTCAATGTGAAATCTCCAGACGAGCTAAAGGGAGTGCTTCTTGGTCTCGGGTGGGAGCCTACGGAGTGGAACTACAAGAAGGGAACCAAGGAAAAGTCCTCACCAAAACTCACAGAGGAATCCTATGATTCCCTCCCCGCTGGTCTCGGTAAAGACATAGCTCACCTATTGACTCTGAAGCATCGTATGTCATTCCTAGTCAACGAGAAGGACTGTAGTAAGGGTGCAATAGGTGAGGTCAGATCAGACGGTAGACTCCCAGCAGACGGGATCACTTGTGGTACTCCTACTGCTAGGTATAGGCACTCAGGTAAGGTAGTGAATTTACCCAGAGTTACAAGCGCATACGGTACAGAGTTAAGGGAGTTGTTTAAAGTGCCTGAGAACTACGTCATGGTAGGCTCTGACCTCAAGGGGATTGAAGCGAGGCTCATGGGGCATTACTCCGCTATGTTTGATGGAGGAGCGTTGATAAACGTTTTGTTGCAAGAGGACATCCATACTTATAATGCTAGGACTCTGGGTATATCTAGGAACGATGCTAAGATATTTCTGTATTCACTGAGCTATGGTGCTGGGCCAGAGAAGCTTAGTAAACTACTTAAGATACCAGTAAGCAAAGCAAGAAAATTAGTCAAAGAATACTGGAGAATTAACAGTGGTCTCGATAGAATCAGGGAGCTCTTGGTCCAGTCATTCAGGAGGAACCAGGGGTTTATCTATGGGCTAGACGGGCGTAAGGTGTTCATTAGGAGTGACCATAAGCTGCTTAATAGCTTGATCCAGAGTTCAGCAGCTATCATCTTTAAGAGGTGGATGGCTATCATGCATGAGTGGTATGATGATCTCTCTAGCCCTCCTGTAAAGCAACTCATTGCATACCATGACGAGCTTGAGTATGAGATAGAAAATGGACCAATAAATATGAATTGGTTTGAAGATGGATTAAAATTCACAGCCAAGAAAGCGGGGGAGTTCTACGACATAAGGATTCCAATAGAGTGTGATGTGAAATTCGGAGGGAATTATGCAAAAGTCCATTGAGAATTCCAAAGAGCCTAAGCTCCCTCCAGTTGGAACTATATTAGTAGTAACCTCCACAAAAGATACTAATTATAAAGAAGTCTTAGCTAGAGTGGGGTTTCTTTGTAGAGTTACTTCTAAGACTGAGCTAGTAAAAGAGTATGGCCTAAAGCCATACTTAAAAGACTTAGATTTTAACTTTAAAGAGAATGAGTTTATCTATAGTGAGGGGGTATGGTGCTGGTATTGCCATGAGCTAGAAGAAATAACACTAATACAAGAGGATATATGAGTGAAGATAAAGTGATACCTAAACCTGGGAAGTATGAGTATGATGACAAGGATATCAAGAATGATATATCTTTTTGTAAGTATGTAGTAAATAAATTCATCTCATTCAAAAAGCACCTTCAACCATTCAGAGAGGACATGGAACAAGAGGCTTTCATCTGGCTCATGGAAGCTAGGCATATGTTCAACCCAGACCTAGGGGTACCAATGAATACCTTTGTATACCAAAGGGTACTGTTCTCTTGCTACCTTTATGAAAGAAAAGAGTATAGGAATTTTAGATACAAAGGTACCAAGAAGAACAAAGGTAATACTAAGGATACTAAGTATTCTATAGAAGAGATAATAAATAATGAATCTCATTTATGGGATATCCCTGAGCCTATTAATTTTGAGGAGAGCATAGATGATCCTAAGGCAGATCATCATGTGGTTCTAATGGAGCTAGAGGACGTTCTAAGTAAGTCTAAACTCACTGCTAGGCAAAGGGAGATACTTGAACTTTACTTACACTATGGCAACTCGGATCAAGAGGTAGCTAAGAGACTCGGGGTATCAAGGCAGACCGTGGCTCTGGCTATAAAAACCATTATACACAAGGGCAAGGGGGTACTGGGATGAGAAAGTATTATGATGAGCCTTCTTACGCAGTAGCAATAAATAAGTCTGGAGTCTCTAGGTCAATTTGTGATCTTAATATTGGGGACTTAGTGATGATTGTAGGTGAAGATGAAGATAAATTAGCTGTTATTTTGGAGGATGAGTTTGAAACTTGGGCTAAGGGGGTTTCAACATACTGGGGAGAACGAGAAGATTTTGAACCAATTCAATTACTTACAGATGCTTGACAATATGTACTAGGTTTGGTACTATTTGGTTGCCACTGAGACGAGCTAAGGAAACTAAGTAAGCCAAGGAAGACTAACGTGATTACTGAACAGAACCAATGCAACTAACGTAACGGAGGAAACAAATGAGTAAACCAACGATCCATGAAATGCAGAGCGCCTTTGAAGGGAAGTATCAGAAGTTTCAGATTCAGAGCACAGAATGCCGATGGGCCAGGGTCCATAAGCCGGATGAAGGGAATGCTAAGTACTCAATTAAACCAGCTTGGAAGATTGACTTGTTACTGAGCGAGGCTCAATATACCGAGATGAAAGCTATTGGATTCCCGGTCAAAGAAAAGGAAGGTGAGTACTTCATTACTGCTAAACGCAAAGTACATAACCCAGACGGGACACTTCGCACCCCTCCTGTAGTGGAGTTCCCTGATGGCACTCCATGTACTGACGCGATAGGGAACGGTAGCATTGTCACAGTACACTGCTCCGCTAAGTTCTTCTCAGTAGCAGGGAAGACCCACCTTCCACTTTACTTTGACAAGGTAGTAGTAGAGAACCTTGTAGCTTTCAACGGCGCTGGATCGAACAACATAGTATTCTGAACAACTGCCTTGTCTCTGGAGACGGAAACTCAACAACCCTAGTGGTAATACTTGAGAGCTTCCAAGGTACCTGAGACAAGGCTTTTCTTTTCTGGTACATAGAAACCTACGAACTCAACTCAGTGGCAACTGGAGAACTTAAGATGCTAGCGTTTATGGAGATGCCAATGCTTATAGCTGATCAAATAGAAGACATGAAAAAGAATGGTACTTACAAGGAGCCAAAGAAGAATCCCCTGTCAAGTATGGTATGCAGGACTGGGTTCACTGAGCCGAACTCAAGTGACGTAGTCTACTTGGTAGACGCTGATGTATTTGCATACAGAGCAGCAGCTACTTGTGATGGGAAAATGTATAAGGTGAGGTACAAGAGACCTAATGCAGATGGAACTCATGCGAATGTAGGTTACACTACTCGATACAAGAAAGACATGGATGCTTACTGTGTAGCCAACGGCATTGAGAATCCCAAGATCACTACAGTATTCAAACCAGAACCAGAGTCATACGCTATACACAATGTAGCTATGGCGCTGGAGAGCATGTATAACACTATAGCAGATAAGATTGGAAATACAGATAGGCTTTTCTTCGAACTCTACCTCACTGGAGCTACTAACTTTCGTAAAGAAGTGAACCCATCCTACAAAGAGAAGCGTAAGGAAGAGCATAAGCCAGTGCATCTGAACGCTTGTAAGCAGTATCTAATGGACAAGTTCGGAGCAATGTCTGTGGATAGACTCGAAGCAGATGATGTGTTGGCTATCAGAAACAAGCAACTGAATGAACTCGGAGTGTCCAATGTGATTGTCTCTGTAGACAAAGACTTACTACAGATTCCAGGGGTTCACTATAATCCGATTAAAGATGAGATACAGAGTATTACTGAGTTTTCTGCTAGTTACAACTTCTGGAAACAGGTACTCATGGGAGACGTAACAGATGGTATCTACGGTATCTCTGGTGTAGGCCCAAAGACTGCTGAGAAAATCCTGGCTTCTAGGTCTTCTGATTTAGAGGAGGCATTTTTTATAGCATCCCTCCTTGCTTATCTTAAGGATGTAGAGAAGAATATCCCTCAGGAAATGGCTGGATATCTCACACCGAAGGACAAGTATGACCTTGCTTTAGCAGCACTAACGAACGTAGCTAGACAAGTTCATCTACTCAGAGACCCTAAAGAAGTCTGGGAACCACCTACTACACAGGGAGAGATGATATCAAATGCGATGCAAACGATACTCAAAGAAGCCCCAGAAAACGGGGCAGTACAAGAGCAAGTTTGAAGCGACAGTAGCGGCCCTATTACCAACTGCCGAGTACGAGAGCAGAGAAGCTAAGGTACACTACAGGATGTCTCGGGTATATCAGCCTGACTTCACCTTTACCGGGAAGGAGTGGTTACTTATAGAGACTAAGGGTTTCTTTCGGGAAGGAGACGCAGCAAAGTACAAAGCTATAGCTGAGACACCTGGAGTTGAGCTAGTGTTTCTCTTCTCGAATCCAGAGAAGAAGTACGGGAACCTACGAAAAGACGGTAGCTACATGACATACAGAGACTGGTGCAATAGGTATGGGATTCTATGTTATTCGGTGCAGAATGTACCTGAGGTTCTCTGTTCCGGGGAGGTAACTAAGGAATGGATTCAGATAGAAAAGCAAAAGATACCCAAGACTCCCAAGGGAATCAGGGAGAGTCTAAGTTCAGATGCTCAATTAGAATAGACGGGATGTATGTGAGTACGTTTCGATACACTTGTAAGGACTGTAGGTTTAGTCTGCTTATGAGAGATGGTTCATTCAAAACTAGTGACCCAGTACAAGCACTAGAGCATTCACTGAAACACGGAGACTACTGTGATGCTACTCATCCTCAGTACTTAGCGATACTTGGGAAGCTGGAAGCGATAATACTGAATGCTCAGGAGCAAGAGAGTGTTAGAGAGGTAAAACTCAAGAAGTTAGGAGAGGATATAAAGAATAAATATATAAGTGGGAGGAGCTACTAGTGATGTGCTACAAAGATCGAACCTGGTGTAGAGAAACTACCTGTATACACAAGAGTAAATGTGATCGGTTCTTCGCTGACACTGATGCAGCCAATGCGAAGGTATGGTGGGGTTCGGAACATCCAGCAGTGTGTTTCTTTGCTGAGAGACCAGAGTGCTACCAGGGAGAGTCAGTGGATTGGGAAGGAGATGAATTCAAGATTGGTAACTAAGGTATCGGGGTATAGCTCAGCCTGGTAGAGCGTCCGCCTTGGGAGTGGAAGGTCGTTGGTTCGAGTCCAGCTACCCCGACCAGATACTAGAGAGTACAAGGGAATCCAAGTGTGGTGTAATTGGTAGCCGCGCAGGTCTTAGGAATCTGTTCCCTTACGGGAGTGAGAGTTCGAGTCTCTCCACTTGGACCAGGTACATAAGAGCACCAATGGAATCTGTCTCTAGAGACGATTACTTAGCAGGGAAACGGGCTCAGGAAGCCCTCGGTACTGAGCTAGGGGTCTAGGTACTAGAGACAGATACCTTGGGTTACAAAGAATTCGGGGAGTTGCCAGAGTGGTAATGGGTCAGACTGTAAATCTGAAGCCTCACAAGAGCGGTGGTTCGATCCCATCTACCTCTGCCAGTTTACAAAAGTATTCCAGAGTAGTCTAATTGGCAAGACACTTGGCTGTTAACCAAGGTATTCCAGGTTCGAGTCCTGGCTCTGGAGCCAGTTTATCAGTACCAGCCACAGTAGCTCCAACGGTAAAGCAACTGCCTTGTAAGCAGAGGGTTGGGAGTTCGAGTCTTCCCTGTGGCTCCAGTTGCATTAAGCAATCCAAATGTTCCCATAGCTCAACGGCTAGAGCGTTCGCCTTATAACAGATTGACGGCTGGTTCGACTCCATCTGGGAACACCAGTGATTCAAGTAAAACCAAGAACCAAAGTAACCGGAGGAAATCAAATGGAAGAGACTATGATAGCAGAAGTAGAGGGAGACCTGAGTGGGTTAGGATACGAATACAAAGATCACTATGAACCTGGACCCAAGGATCACTATAAACACTTAGCTGAGTACGTCTACAAACGAGACAAGTACGGTAACAAGGATAAGACTAGGCCGGTTGGATGTCTCTTTGCATACCGGGATGAAGACGACACAGTACGTCTTGGTTGGTCAGCGTATAACTTCATTGGAGAGCTGTTCGCAGGGAATCGTTTCAACAAGGACCAAGCATCAGAGATAGCAGTACGGAGAGCAATTAAGGGGAGGTTCTATTATGCTGAAGACATCCCCTATTCGCTTCACAAAGAGTTGCCTAGGTTCCTAGACAGGTGTCATAAGTATTTCAAAGAATTCCCAGTGAACATAGATAATCCAGGGAGCACTGGTAAAGCGATATGAGTACCAAAGATCACGTCATAAAGACTGAGGATAACGACACAAAAGCCAAGGGTGTTGTCGTAAAGATCGAAGGTGTAGCCATAAACCAAGATAATTGCGCTACTAAGAAGTTTAAACGGAGCTACCTGTACACTTGTGAGTACAGTGACATCAAGGAATCCAAGGATTGCCAGCATCACTTTCATGGAGAGTGCACAGTGTTTGTCTCTGGAGACAGTTGTCCATTTCAGAGAGACGGTGGGAGCTTAGCAAATTTACTGAATAAACTAATGGGAGGACAATGATGAATTTCTACGAATATTGGGCTAACAGGACAGCGTGTGATGTATTAGAGGAGATGAGGAAGTGCAATGAGACGAGAAACTATTGCTCTCTTGTGGGTCTCATCGAAGAACTTCAAGGTATGTGCAATAGGATGGAGTCTGCATTGGGTGACAAGAAGCAAATTCAGAGAATGAGTGAAGATAGAGCAACACTCAAGGCTGAAGTCAAGAAGCTTGAGAAGCAAAAGAAAGAATTTGAGAAAGAGATAAGTGATAATGAATAGGAACCCAATGAATCTGAACCAGAGACTAACTAAACGATATGACAATGAAATTGTATTGGCATTCGCTGATACACATTTCCCGTATCAGCATAGGGATACGTTTAAGTTCTTAAAGAGGGTTAAAGAGGAGTACGAACCAGACCGAGTGATTCATGCTGGAGACTTGTTGGATCAGTATGCGTTCTCTGCATATCCCAAGGCTCCTAACCATGAATCCCCTTCTTCTGAGATAAGTAGGGCTGTGGACTGCTGTGAAGAGTTAGCTGAGCTGTTTCCCAGGTTACATATTATCGCCTCTAATCACGATGACCGTCTTTATAAAAGCGGGACTATGGCTGGGATACCTAAGGAAATGATTGTCCCCTACAACCAGCTTATCCATGCCCCCGAGACTTGGAAGTGGAGTACTGACCTGTCTCTAACGGTCAACAGCTCCAGAGAGAAGCTTTACTTCAGACACACTGCATCAGGATCAACTTACAACGTAGCGAAGACAATGGGTATGACTACTGTATTGGCCCATGCTCACTCGAAATTCGGGATACAGGGAATACAGTCACCGACTAAGCTTATCTACGCTATAGATACTGGGTGTCTAATCTCAGACAAGGGGCCACCATACGCTTATAACAAGGGCTCAGTGATCCGGCCTATCCGGGGAGCAGTAGTCATAGTATCCGGGATGCCAGTGGCTATCTCGTTTGAATCTTTGCTACGGTAGAGGCCAGGGGGTACTATGAAGAAACTCACTATCAAAAAGATGATTGAACTACTAAAGGAGAACTATTCACTGTGTGAACTAGAAGAACGGATAGAGGTTACAGTAGCCGACTTAGAAGATGGGCTTGAGGTTTGGATAGAATCCAAGTATGAGCAGGTATCAGAAATGCTTAAAGAAGATTTACATTTGGAGGAGTGACCATGGATAACATAGAAATTAAAGTACATAAAGTATACGATCTATTAAGCACAGGGGACAGTGTCAGTATTCCAGAGACTACTGGACAACTAAGTATTGTCAAAGATGAGGGCTGTTGTTGTAAGACTCTGGAGAAGATGAGAGAAGACGCTAAGGAGCAGGGGCTAAGGTATGTTACAATGCCATCAGCTACTCCGGTGTCTCCTATAGTCTCTGAAGCAGAGATTGAGAAGTACTTGCTGACTTGTGGAGAGCCAGTGTCAATAGAACAGAGGATCACAGAGGAGTGTGACTCTATCAAATCCATCTTGCTTCTCAAGAACAAATGCTACGGTAACTCAGCAGCAGAGCCCATTAGGATATTCAGTAAATCTGATCCACTGGAACAGATGAGGGTTCGTATTGATGATAAGTTGTCTCGAATTGCTAAGGGTACTGAGTATCCAGGAGACGATACTATCCTTGATCTAATCGGATACCTAGTGCTCTATAGGATTCTGAGTAAGGAGGACTAAGACGCTATGGCACAGTACACTTACTTATGTCTGATGTGTCAGAGGAAAGAGGATCGTATGGGTATCCCAGTTGATCTACGGAATGACCAGTATTGTAAAGAGTGTGGAGAGAAGCTGGTAAGGCAACTGAGCTTACCCGAGTTCCACTTGAAAGGGAGCGGATGGTCCAAGGATGGGTATGCTACTCATTATGGAGACGTGTCTCCAGAGACAGCTAAGGTTGCGAAGCAGCAGATGAAAGAACACAGGAAAGCAAGGGGGTCTAAGTAATCATGATTAAGTACTCTAAAGCAACTGGAAAACTTGAGCTAGTCTCAGTAACCCCAAGAGCCACTGGAATTTATGAACAGCTCAACCGTAAGACACGGAGAGCTATGGTATTCCCACCGCATAATATGAAGCTGAGAACCAAGGTGTCGTCTCTAGAGACAGACCTCAGGTTGGTTGGAGTGCCTATTCCTAAGCATCGGTACAACTCTAAGCAGCTCAGTGGGTACTATAGCCAGTTACTTAAGAAAGCTGAGGCTGTGGCGAATGAAGTAGAAGAGACTATGATTTAACGGAGGAACTGTGAAAGAAATACTACTTGAAGTCTTGCAAGTGAACCTAATTGTAGCCTGTGGTGTTGCATGGTTCTATGTAATCCATAAATTTTTAATGTAATAGGAGGCGCACTATGAATATCAAACTAGGCTGTAACGAATGTGGTGAATGCATAGCTATCTGTCCAGAGATGGCTATTACTAAGGCAGTGCTGCATAGTGGGGTTACAGTGAATCCCTACAAGTGCACTGAGTGTGGCATCTGTGTCCACTCTTGCCCACTGTATCTGATTGAGAATGAGGAGTGAGACATGAGTAAATTACACAGGACTCTTGCTTCACTGTCGGCGGGTGAGCATGTCTTAGAAGGGGATATGACAGAACTCTATGTAGCACTAAATCGCATCCAGCAGCTCGAAGCCGAGCTGAAGAGGAAGGGTGAGGCGCTGAGGGAGTTTGTGGAGACCACTAAAGAGATGTTAGATAATGGGCCGAGGCTAGGTCAGTGGAGATGGGGAAGATTTCAAACATTGATCGACAATGCCAGGGAGGCGCTGGGATGAATGAGTGTGTATGTATTAGTTGTTTACGATTCTATGAATCAGACTGTGGGGGGTGTGAATATGTTCCGGCGCATGATAGTAATCAGTGTGATGTTTGCGACAAAAATAAAGTATGCGATGTGCCGAAAAATCCTGAACTGTACCCACAGTAAATACGAGTTAATTCCTCACACCAACGATTTTTTCTGCAGATGTACCTGCTGCGGAAAAGAGTTTATTTACATTGGCCAGTAACACCAGGGAGGTGCTGAAATGAGATTCGAGATAAGAGACATCGGTGGATACAAAGATATCCGACTGCACTTCCATGAACACAGAGCTGACTTGGGTATCTATAATCCGATGGAAGTGGAAGAGATAGTGGAACAGTTGTACAGAGCAATTGATACTCTGGTTGGTAACAGAGTGTCTAGGTGTAAAGGAGAGAACAAAAATGGATTATAAGGAAGCAAACGAGTGGTTAAAAGGGACTAGGTCATCTTGGAATTTTATGGCTGGTCGAGGGGAACACGATGCTGTTGACGCAGCAAAAGTAGATGCAGCAATGACAGAACAAGCTTACTGGGTTATGAGGGCATACAAAGAGGGCCTTATTGAAGGAGAGTCCCATGAATGATCTTCAGAAATATATTCATCTTAGTAAGTACGCTAGATACCTGGACGCTGAGAAGCGAAGGGAAACTTGGGAAGAGACAGTGGATCGGTATATCCAGTTTCTCTATGATAAGATTCCTAACTCTGCTGTAGTAATGGAGCTAAAGAAAGCTATTATAAGTATGGACATCGCCCCCTCAATGCGGGCTCTAATGACTGCTGGGCCAGCACTAGAGAGGGACAATGTATCCGGGTTCAATCCAGTCGTTGGCACTACTAAGGTGTTAACAAAAGAGTTTGGGTATCTTCCCATCTCTGCCTTGGAAGATAAGGAGGCAACCGTACTTAATGTAAACTCTAAGTGGACGAAAGCAAAGTTTAAATGCTACGGCAAACAGAGCATCAGAGAGGTTGTTCTAAAAAAGAACTCAAACACGATGCATACTATGTATTGCACAGGCAATCATAGATGGGTTGATGTAGACGGGAATGTGCTTTCAACAGACCAACTAAAGCCTGGGAAGGGCGGGACTAAAATACCTTTTGCAAGCTATAAAAGAAATGTTGATACCGACTCTATAGATTATAAATTAGGGTGTGTACATGGTATTGTCTTTGGGGATGGTACAACACAGTACTCACAGAAAAGAGTAAAAGGCTATATGATAAGAGTATGCGAAGACCAAGAAGAGTTTTCTAAATACTTTGAATTCTTACCAGAAGTTAGGATTAGTTACCCACCTTCTGCAAATGGTGATCCTGTAATTAAACTTTTCTCTGACTTCGCTAAGACCCACGATTTAAAAGATTTACCAGATTATGATAATGAAACCGAAGATTATATGGTTGGTTTCTTCCGAGGTTGGCTTGCAGCAGATTGTCATGTTGGAAAAAATTCTCATGTATCCTTGTGCTTATCTGAGGAGTATGCAAACTGGTTTTTAAAACACTCTGCTCGTTGGGGGTATGTTGCTCAGAACGTGAGAGAGCTTGGAAGTAAAACTAATTTTGGTACTAGAACCAGGAGAACCTTTACAATATCAATAGATAGAACATCCCTCACATCTGAGGACTTCCTCATCAAACGAAAGCGAGACAAATTTATTCCATTGATATCTAAGTTCTGTATAGACTCTGTTAAAGAGCTAGAAATACAAGAGGAAGTATTTTGTGCAGAAGTCCCAGATACAAATACTTTTGTTTTAGAAAGGGGATTAGTTACTGGAAACTGTGCAGCCATAGCGATTAACCACCCAAGGTGCTTTGATGAGATCATGTACCTCCTTAGCTGTGGCTGTGGAGTGGGCTTCAGTGTCGAGAGACAATACATCAACCAGCTACCCGATCTACCGGAGGAACTGAATGAGAGTGAGACGGTTATCAAGGTCAAGGATTCCAAGATCGGCTGGGCCTCAGCGTACAAAGAACTTATCTCTATGCTTTATTCCGGGAATATTCCTAAGTGGAACCTCGATGCTATTCGTCCTGCTGGTTCTAGGCTTCGTACCTTTGGAGGTAGAGCTTCTGGGCCTGAGCCTCTCAATGCTCTCATGTCTTTTACCGTTAGGACTTTTAGAGTAGCGGTGAAAGAGAACAAGCGTAAACTCAACAGCTTGGAGGTACATGATGTATGCTGTAAAATTGCTGATGCCATTGTTGCTGGGGGTGTTAGGCGCAGTGCTTGCCTCTCGTTATCAAATTTGACTGACGACCGTATGCGCCGTAGCAAAGTTGGAGACTGGTACTCTGTAGCTCCATATCGTGCATTAGCTAACAACTCAGTAGCCTATACTGAGAAGCCTGACCTGGATAGCTTCAGTAAAGAGTGGCGTAATCTTTATATTTCTAAGTCCGGGGAACGAGGGATAGTAAATAAAGAAGCTCTGAAAGCAAAGGCTGAAAGCTGTGGCAGGGAGTACAAAGGAGATTATTTGCTAAACCCATGCGGAGAGGCCATACTCAGAGACTCGGGTGGGCTTTGTAATCTGACAGAAATAATTGTAAGACCAGAGGACACCTTGGAAACCCTCAAGGAAAAGGTTAGGTTAGCTACGATACTCGGTACACTCCAGTCTACTCTAACTAACTTCAGGTATCTTCGTAAGGTTTGGAAAGACAATGCAGAAGAGGAGCGGTTACTAGGGGTATCACTTACTGGTATCATGGATCATCCGGTTATGAGTGGGCACCAAAGACTCTGGAGTGTAGAGAATCCTGAAGACCCAGGGCATATGGCAGAGTATACGTTAGAAGAAGTACTTAAGGAGCTTAGGGAGGTAGCATATGCCACAAATAAAGAGTGGGCAAGTAAATTGGGTATTAGCCCAAGCAAGCAACTTACTCTTGTTAAGCCGAGCGGTACTGTATCTCAGCTTGTCAGTAGCAGTTCTGGGATTCACCCACGCTATGCTAGGTACTACATACGAAGAGTTACTCAAGATAGCAAGGATTCTCTCACTGGCTTTTTAGTTGACCAGGGAGTCCCCTATGTTGTCTCTGGAGACAAGTACATATTCAGCTTCTATGTAGCTGCTCCAGATAATTGTGTAACCACTAGGGGTATGAGCGCCATGGAACAACTTGAACTTTGGTTAGTGTACAGAGATCATTGGTGCGATGGGAATCCTAGTCAGACTATTTACTACAGTGACAATGAGTACTTCGCCATAGCTCAGTGGGTATGGGATCATTGGGATTCCATTGGGGGACTTAGCTTCTTTCCTAGGGCAGACGGCGAAAGTGTCTACGAAAACGCTCCGTATGAAGAGATAACTGAGGATCAGTATAAACAAGCCACTGAGGGATTCCCTTCGATAGCTTGGGACACTTTCGTTGAAGCAGAGGATACCACTACTGGTATGCAAGAACTAAGTTGCAGCGGGGGGCAGTGCGAGCTATGAGAGAGATAAAGTATTCCATTAGCACTGGACAATGGGGAGACGGGAAGAGCATATGCCTCTGGAGGAGAGAGGGTGTAGTGAGTACAAAGATTGCTAGATTTAGTGGTGAGGAAGCAGTTAAGCTATTTGCTAAGGAGTTTGACTTTCCACTTCATGAGACTGTATTGGATAGGATTAAGAGTACGGAGGTCCAATGATTACAGTAACGTCTGATTGCATGGGGTGTGAGAAATGCCTTGACACCTGTCCGTTGGGTGCCATAACCGTGAGGGTCTATGCTGTGATAGATCAAGACAACTGCGCTGGCTGTGGGAGTTGCAAGGATGCTTGTCCAGTGGAGGCTATAGTAGAGATGCATGGTAACTAAGAATTACAGGAGGAGATCATGAGTGGGGGAATAGAAGACTATACTTTAGAGGCAAGAGTGGTAATGGATATGAAGCTCCGTATTCAGCAACTCGAAGCTGAGTTGAAGAGTAAGGATAAGCTGTTAAAAGAAGTGTCCGATACACTAGAGGATTTGGAATCCTATGGCTTTACCTGTGAAACTGGGCTGCTAAAGAACTGTATCCCGTTCACAGAAATAATCTCTGGGATTAAAAAAGTATTAAAGTGATAGCCAAGGGAGGAGCTAATGTCTCGGAAACTAGCAACGGTTAGGACCATTGGAAGCATTGAACCCATCGCTGGAGCAGACAACATAGAGTTAGCTCGTATAGATGGGTGGCAGTGTGTAGTGAAGCGGGGGGAGTTTAAGCCTGGGGACTTATGTGTGTATTTCGAAATAGACTCAGTACTCCCTGAAACGTCTTGGTCAGAGTTCTTAAGACCAAGGAAGTTTAGAGTAAAGACCATAAAGCTCAGAGGAGAGCTTAGTCAAGGTCTCGCTTTGTCTCCAGAGACAGTACTTGGAGTGTCTTTGTATTCTATTGCAGAAGGGACAGATTTAACAGAGGCGCTCGGAGTGAAACTCTACGAAGTCTCTGGCTCCAAGGATTCAGCTACTCAGTGCTACTCAAGGAAACCACCTCCTCATAAGTGGTTACTAAGGTTTGGGATAGGTCGTAGGATTCATAGCTACCTCTACCCCAGGGCGTCTGGTTCATGGCCTGAGTGGTTTCCAAAGACCGATGAGGAACGAGTGCAGAACGTAACCAGCTTCGCTCCATTCTACGGAAAGCAGATAGTATGCACTGAGAAACTAGACGGTCAGAGTGCTACTTACTTTTATAACCGGGAGTTCAGAAATGGACTCTTCAGCCGAGGGCTCTACGGTGTATGTTCCCGTAATGTCTGGAAGAAGTGCAGGGATGGGAGTACTTGGTGGAGCATCTCTGGTATCTATAGCATTGAAGAGAGACTCACTGAATATTGTAAGAAGCACAACCTTTCGTTAGCTATCCAAGGGGAGATCGTGGGACCAGGGGTTCAAGGGAACAAATATGAGCTCCAGGAATTACACTTCTTCGTCTTTGGCATCTGGGACATAGAAGCTAAGCAGTACCTGAGTTACGATAAGAAACTCTGTATCTGTGCAGCCCTTGGGCTCTATGCAGTACCGGAAGTTTGGGTTGGAGCAATACCACAGAACAGAGACCCAGCGTTTATGAGAACTTACTTCTTATCCGAAGCAGAGAGAACCTCAGTAGTCGGCTGTCATCCAGATGCAGAAGGAGTGGTCATTAGAGTTCGAGACGAACAGCAGCTCAGCTTCAAGGCTATTAGCAATAGATGGTTACTTAAGAATGAGGAGTGATATGAGTAATAGTATATGGAGTAATAAATTTAAAGCTTACAAGAAAGTTAAGGTTCAGTTCATGAGGCCATATGTACTGGGGGAGGATATGAAAGGTATATCAGTTAGTCCAGAAGACCTCTTAGAAGAAGGAGGGATGATAGCTATAAATCCTGATAACTCAAAAGACCAGTGGTATGTAACAAAGAAGTTCTTTAATGAAAACTACGAAGAGATACTATGAAGATACCTAAGTTTTATTCTACTACAAAACAAGAGTGTAGGGTTGGCTGTCATATTTGGTCAGTAGCTAGACTCTTTGAGTTAG
>Ga0209518_1001264_pt1 | contig 28203 bp, 23 predicted proteins | sample RifGroB1_FD_183993 | JGI IMG/M metagenome (GOLD analysis project Ga0209518, IMG submission 183993) | Groundwater microbial communities from Rifle, Colorado, USA - Groundwater B1 (SPAdes) (version 2) | ecosystem: Environmental > Aquatic > Deep subsurface > Groundwater | place: Rifle, Colorado...
CTATATAAATGCAGTCTGCGATTTTAGAGATTCAAATAGGGTTCTAACTATCGCTAACACGAAAAAAGTCCCATCTGCATTTAATGCTTATGAGGTTAGAAATGTATCTTCACGTATTGATTTAACAGGGGTTTCTATTGTTACGCTAGGAACTATTTCAAGAGGAAATTGGAGCACCACAGACGACGCAGATATAAATATAACCGGCTGTACTTTTACAGATATGGGTACTTTTGGTTTCCTCGCTCAAAGTACTATTTTAACTACGATTTTCAGAAGAACAGACGTTATAACAACCGGCGGAGCTACGTTTACAGTATGCACGTTCGATAACAATAGAGCTTCAAAAGCAGTTTTAGCGGCATCGACAACTGAAGCATCTCTTATTTCAAATTCAACTTTTATTAGTGATGGAACTGGGTATGGAATGGAAATAAGCGGCTCAGCTGCTAACATGACATTAACTGGAAACACTTTTACCGGATACCAGGCATATCAGGAAGGAGGAACCACAACAGGAAATGAAGCTCTATATGTAAATATAGTAACTGGTTCAATGACCATAACAATTTCTGGTGGCTCAACGCCCTCGTACAGAACGTCTGGTGCCGCGGTTACAATTAGCAGTGGTTATACCTTAACTTTAACAGGACTTGTAAACGGTTCAGATATAGTTATTCTGGCAGCAGGAACAAGTACAGAAAGAGTTAATGTAAATGAAAATTCAGGAACTACTTACGGGCATGGTTATACAGATTCCGGTACAAGTGTAGATATAGGCATATTTAAGATTGGATATGTACCATTTTATATTAGGAGTTATACATTGGCTGCTTCTAACGCATCATTACCAATAAATCAAATATTAGATAGAAATTATTTAGAATAAACGTCAGTAAAAACATTATTTACTATAATTATATACAGAATGATTTTAAAAATAATCGAAACAACGGATAACCAATACCTAGGAAAGTGTGTTGAATATAACGAAGTTGGTAAAATATTAACCTTACCCACCGGAGAAAGTGTAAAGGTTATTCATGAGATTATAGAAGATAACCTGTACACCCTAATAAATTCTAATTATATTTGTAAATTAATAACAACAATTTAATAAATACTAAACATCATGGCTAAAATTACAGACCCAGATTTAATTGCGATAGACACAGAAATAACTCTCGATACCGCTGCAAAAACATTTACTCTTAACGTGGCAGGAGACCTTGTCGCTAAAGACGGAGTAACATTACAGGCACTTTATTCATTCTTTGTAGACACATGGACAAATAGCGCTTATAATAAATTCCAATTTCCAATGTATTGTATTGACGCAAAATCCGGTCAGTTTATCTTTGGATTTGATGGAGGTACTTATTCGGGGTGGAAACCAGCCAATGACGCAACAAGACAAATGATGCGTGATGGTGGATGGTCAGAATATTCATCTGGAGGAGTTCTTAATCGTCAGTATGTAGGTATTGTATCACTTGGTGCTTGTAGTGCTGATGCACAATTATACTACCAAATCACATCAACAGGATCGGCTGCAGACTTTACCTTTACCGACGAAGCCAACGAAGGTATTCAAGTATTTGGAGATGCATCTAACGGAGATTTTGATAGTCGGACTTTCTATAAAGGATTTATCCGTGAATCTGGGTATAAATATAAAGACTCTATTTTAGCGGATACAGGACAAACAGCTACCGGAGCTTATACCGTAAACGTGCTTTTGTCAAATGAAACAGATCTTGATGTGGCACATAATGACGCTTATGTTACTGCTGCAAAAACACTTATAACAGGAACTTCGTGGGCCGGAGGTGTTGCTCACTACAAAACATCAGAATCTCATGGTTTTAGTGATGGAGATTTTGTGAAAATTACAGGAACTTCTCCAGCTGGATATAATGTCGAAGGATTTATAGATTTAATTGACACCGATGAATTTGAAATTGCCATGGTAGGAGACCCAGGTGCATGGACATCAGATGGAACAGTAAAATCTATTTATGATTTAATTAATGTCAAGTATTTTGACGGAGCATATCAAAAAGATATTGATACAGATGATACACCAAGAAGTTTTGGTATCGTAATTGATGCAGGTACTCACTCGGGTATTGACGGAGCAATGTCCGCCAGCATTTTTACAAGTGCAGCCGGTGGAATGGAAGTAGATGCTTATATTGGCGGAACACTTACAATTCACGAAGGAGCAGATGAAGGATTATCCTTTGCAATTACAGATAATGATGCTACTACTATTACTGTAACAGGTTCTCCAACAGATGCAACAGGTTTATCATTTACATCAAAAAGAGCATTGCATCCTAATGCTTCGCTTCAAAATATCTATACAAAGATTCAGTATCTTCTAAGACAAAACTCAGACATTGACTCAACAGGAGGAACTGTAAATGGAAAAACGGCATCTTTGTTGTTAAACTTTGTTGGTTCTTCTCTCAAATGTGGATTTTATGCACCGACTAATCCAAATGGCGGGGGATCTGGAGTAATTGTGGAAGGAGTAAAGGCAGCAGAAATAAATAGTATTGTATTTTATGATAACTCAGTAGTGTCAAGAGAATATCCATACGCATCAGCAGGTACTATGAATTTTAATTCATATCTTACAAGTGGTGGTACAGGATATTATGTAATGTATTTTACTGACTTATCGGGTTCGAGCGACTATGGTTATACAGGAGCTATTATTGTAAATAATGCTTCTGGTAATCCTATCCAAGGAACTATTACAGGGGCATCAATAGATTTTACCTTTGATTACACAGGGAATACGCAAGGTGGCAGAACCGGCGGAACACCTGCCGATGTAACTCTTGTCGCTGGCAATGCAAGTAATGCAAAACCGGTAGTGGTAACAGGTACAATCACTCAAAGTAAGGGGGTTACATTTGTAGCAACGGCGGAGCAGGATAGAGCATATTTAGCATAATTTATGAATTATACTTTTAATGGAATAAATAAAATAATCACCCCAACTGACTCGCCTGTTGATGGGGTGATTGATTTTAATATTCAAGATTTGTATTCGAGATGGGTGGATTGGTTTCTAACAAGTGATAATTCAAAGTTTTTACCTGCACTGAGGGTAGTAGGTGGAGATCCATTGCCGGGTTCTAAAAAACTTGGAATTACTTATTTTTTACTTAATGGGTGGAAAATACGTCCTTATGAAGCAACTCATTTTTTTACATTAGATGGTAATTTATATTGTGATGATGGGTCAAGTCCGTATGTTTCAACTCTAGGTTCTTATAATGTCACTATAATAAATTCGGTTTCAAATCTTGTCGACTCAACAGTACAACAATTACCGGAAATAGAATATGCTTCTTTTGATGGTGGAGTATCAATTGACTCTATTAATGGAAACGATATAAATCGAGGGACAAGACAATATCCTGTCAACACTCTAACGGTTGCTAAATCAATAGCCACAGAAAGAGGATTTAATCAGTTACATATTATTGGTAATATTACTATCGGATCAGGGTCCAATATTTCAGATTATGAAATTCATGGAGAAGATGGTAGTATAAATGTTCCTAAAACAACTATCACTCTAACCGACGGATGTACAACTTCAAATACATTTTTCTATAAAGCAAAAATAACAGGTGTGCAAAATGGGGAATGTATTTTTACTGATTGTATAATAGACGAAATGTCAAATACCCATTGTCAATATAATAATTGTATTCTTATTGGACCACAAACATTAAAAAATGCGGAATGGTTGGCAAATCATACAGTATCATTAAATAATTGTATGTCATCTTATAATTGGTATGAGATAAATTATAATAATTCTCCTGTAAACATGGTATTTTCAAATTATTCCGGAAAAATTAAATTTTCTAATATTACTGACAGTCAAACTGATATAATCATAAGATTAAATGCCGGAGCAGTTTGGATTGATGAAACTTGTACATCAGGAAAAATTGCAATTGTGGGAATAGGAACTTTTATTAACGAAAGTTCTGGAACGACTACAGATATCACTGGACTTCTGCAAGGTTCGGCTGTCAATACAAGTAAATTATTTAATATAATGAAGTTATGATAGATGCTCCGGCGTACTTAATGAGTTGGATTATTCAAAAAAATTCATTATATTTATTAAATGATTATAGTCGAATCTGCAACCGAATACTCAAATTTTAAAAAAAACATTACCAACCAACCGTCATTGGTAATACCAATTTATTCTGATCAATACACCCATTCATCAAAAAACCGAATATCGTTTTTATATGTTTGTTTATTTGATAAAACCGAGTATATTATTTCATTTCATCACAACGACATAATCGCATGTGACAAATCACTCAACGAAATTCTTAATCCAAACTCAGGATTATTTGTTTACGAAAAGAAAAAGTTTCTATATCATTTTCATAATTCAAAAATGAATGATATAGATTTAATGCAGTATTTTTCATCTAACCAAATAATTGACTTGGAATCGACTACATCTCATGATTTTCTTTCTCGTCGACTATACAAATTTAAAAATCTCAATGACGTAATACCCATAACAAAACATTATGAACGATGTTGTAAATTGCGCGACAAATTTTTTTCAATAAAATGGACACCACCAAAATCATATGACTATTACAATGATTTATTAATTGGTGTATTATTTAATATAGAAAAAAATGGTTTGTTTGTCGATTATAATAAATTCGTGGAGAAATTCGGGCAAAATGACATACAAAATAATTTAACATTTTCCGAGTATAATATCTACACCACAACAGGCCGGCCAAGTAATCACCATCTTGGAATTAATTATGCAGCACTAAATAAAGAGGATGGTACCCGTTCCGTATTTACCTCGCGCTTCGAAAATAAAGGCTTCCTAATTCAGTGTGATTATGATGCCTATCACTTAAGATTAATCGCCGAACTAATTGGATATGATTTTCCAAAAAAGATTAGCGTCCATGAATATCTTGGAAAACAATATTTTCAAAAGGATGAATTAACACCCGAAGAATATGCCGTATCAAAACAAGTGTCATTTCAACAATTATACGGCGGAGTATTACCTGAATACCAAAATATAAAGTATTTCCAAGAAGTTAAAAAATATATCGATAAACTATTTGGAGAATTCAAAAAAAATACTTATATTAATACAAAGGTGTTTAATCGTGAATTACATAAAGAGTTTTTCACCGATATTAATCGCAATAAAATATTTAATTACCTTCTTCAAAATTTCGAAACTGAACGGAACATGACGGTATTATACGAATTGATTAAATACTTTAACAAAGTAAAAGCCAAATCAAAATTAATCCTTTACTGCTACGATTCAATTTTATTTGACTACTGCATTGAAGATGGCAAGCAATTAATTATTGAAACCAAAAAAATTCTTGAACAAGATGGTAAATATCCAATTAAAATAGAAATTGGCTCAAATTACCATAACATGAAAACAACCAAACGATTAAGCGTATGACCTCAGCCGAAGAAACATATAGGAAATTAACCGACATAGAGCACGTACTATTACGCCCAGGAATGTATGTTGGTTCGATTAAACCTCACACCGAATCAAAATATCTTCTGAATAATAACAATAAATTTGAACTGCAAGAAATTACTTATATTCCGGCATTTCTTAAATTGTTCGATGAAATTATTATGAATTCAGTTGACGAACATAAACGGCAAAATTCACGTCTTGACACAATTAAAATAGATATAACCGACAATACTATTTCGGTATGGGACAATGGCGGAATACCCGTTGTGATACACAAAGAACATAAAGAGTGGATACCAGAAATGATTTTTTCAAACTTAAAAGCTGGTTCGAATTTTAATGACGACACCGACAAGCGTACAGGTGCAGGATTAAATGGAGTGGGTTCGACCATTACAAACATATTTTCCTCTACTTTTAAAGTGGTTACAGCCGACGGTAAAAACAAATTTACCCAAACCTTTTCTGATAACATGCATAAGCGTTCGAAAGTAAAGGTAATTCCACATGCACGATATTTTACAGAAATTACATTTACACCTGACTATTTAAAGTTTGGTATGATGGCACTTGACGAAATACATACCAAATTAATACATAAACGGGTATTGGATATTGCAGGTTGTAACCCTTCGCTTCGAATATTTTTTAACGGTAAACTTATTAAAATTAAGTCATTTAAAGATTATATTAAACACTATGCCGAAGAATTCTTTTACGAAACTGCTCCGGAATGGTCAATTGGAGTTGCATTGTCGGATAATGGCTTTCAACAAGTATCGTTTGCAAACTCAGCCGAAACATCAGTTGGTGGTACCCATGTTGAGTATATCATGAATCAAATCACTGATAAACTTAAAGATTATTTCAGCAAAAAACATAAAACTGATGTTCGTACTTCTGAATTAAAAAATCATATATTTTTGTTTTTAAATACCAATGTAATTAATCCTGCTTTCTCCGCACAAACCAAAGAAGAACTCATCACAGAACCCAAAGATTTTGGTACATCACATTTAGTAGGTGAAAAACTTATCAAACAAATTCTTCATTCAGAAATAGTTAATTCTATACTTGATTGGATAAATCAAAAAAAATTAGCACAGGACAATAAAATTGCGCGCCAACTTAATCATGGTATGGCGCGAATGAAAGTTGAAAAACTTGTTGATGCAAAAAGTACATCACGAAATAATTGTTCACTTATGGTATTTGAGGGAGATTCGGCAATGTCTGCATTTAGAAAATACCGCAACCCAGATGTACAGGGGGCATTTTCATTAAGGGGAAAATTTATTAATGCACTTGAATTAACAAATAAAAAACTTGTAGGTAATGATGAGGCGGTTAATTTAATGGCATCAATTGGGTTGCGACTTGGAAGTAAAGCAGATCCTGTAGATTTGCGTTATGGAAAAATAATAATTTCGGTGGATGCCGATGTTGACGGGGCTTCTATTGCGGCATTACTAATAAATTTTTTCTATAGATTTTGGCCGGCGTTATTTGAACGAGGGTTAATATATCGTTTGGAAACACCGATAGTCGTTGTGCAACATCACAAAACAAAGAAAAAAATATCGTTTTATTCTCAAGAAGAATATGACAAATGGTTACCTACTATAAATGAAAAGGATTATGACCACTCATATAAAAAAGGACTTGCCGCACTATTAGATGATGAATATAAAGAAATTATTCAAAATCCAAGATTACTACCAATTAATCATGATTCCGAATCAAAAAAGTATTTGGACATTTGGTTCGGTAAGGACTCAGATTTACGAAAAACTGAAATGCTAAAATAACAATATGGCAAAAACTATCAAAGAATTTTTAAACAAAGATTATAAAGATTATTCACTTTATACAATTGAAAATCGTGCAATACCATCTGTAATAGACGGGTTCAAACCAACGGCACGAAAAATAGTTCATTGTTCGATTAATACATGGAAGAACGGGGCGGAAAAACCATTAAAAGTATTTCAACTTGCCGGTAAAATTGCACATGAAACTTTTTACCATCACGGACCAGTTTCTCTTGAAGGTGCTATAATAACACTTGCACAAAAGTTTAAAAATAATTTGTCGTTGTTTGAAGAACTTGGTCAATTCGGTTCACTGCGTTCACCACAACCTGGGGCGTCGAGGTACATTGGAACAAAATTAAATAAAAACTTTTCGTTAGTCTATAAAGACAACAATTTGCTCGAGCATAAAATAGAGGAAGGAGAGACCATCGAACCAAAATACTTCTTACCCATTATACCAATGGTACTTGTAAACGGTTCTTCGGGCATTGCTGTTGGGTTTGCATCTAACATATTAAATAGAAATCCATTGGATATTATAGAGGCATGTCTTAATGTTTTAAGTGGTAAAAAAGTAAAAGATTTAATACCATTTATAAATGGGTTTACCGGTGAATTTACCACCGACCCATTAATACCGAAACGCTGGATAATTAAAGGTAAGTATCATATTGAAAATACCACTACGGTAAAAATAATGGAGTTACCGCCGGCCGTTACTTATGAACGATATGAACAATTACTTGATAATATGTGTGACAATAAATTCATTGTTTCATATACCGATAATTGTAAAGACAATATTGATTACGAAATAAAATTAAAACGTGAGCGGCTTTCCACCCTTAAGCACGAGCGCTTAATGAAAAAATTACGGCTAGAAGAATCAGAAACGGAGAATTTTACCACACTTGATGAGCATGGAAAGTTAAAAATATTCGATTGTGCAGAAGACATTGTAAAGTATTTTGTTGACTTTCGCCTTAGGTTTTATGCAAAAAGAAAAGCATTTTTACTTAATAAACTTGAGCACGAATTACTTATATTATCTAATCGCACTCGCTTTATTAAAATGATTATTAATAAAGAAATGGTCATTAATAATCGTAAAAAAGAAAGTATTGTTAAAGACCTTATTGATTTTAAGTTTGATAAAGTAGATGATTCATATGACTACTTATTAAAAATGCCTATTTATGCATTGACTAAAGAATTAGCCGATAAGTTAGTGGAAGACCACAAATCCAAGCAAAACGAACATAAAGAATTGTTAAAACGTGAACCGAAAGAAATGTACGTTGCAGATTTGAAAGAATTAAAGTCAAATTTGAAATAGAGTTTTTACAGATTTCATATATTTATTATAGATGAATATTAATATAGATTTACTACTCGAAGATTGGGCGTACCGCTGTAAAAGTGGATATCCTACTAAAACAAACCCACTTGATATTTCTGTTCTTAAAGAAGTACTTTTTGAACATGGTGCCACTGCCAATGAAATACTTGAATATGTCGAATTACTCTCAGAGAAACCAAAAGTAGCCAAAGCACTTGGAAAGAAATCAACTAAATCAGAACTAGATTCAATAAGAAAACAAGCCAAGCAATTAAAATTAATCGGTATAGGACGTGGGTACGGACCAAAAGGTAGTAAACATGCAACCCATACCGCGGTTAGTGGAAAGTTGGTACCAATTAAAGACACTAAAAAAAGTACCGGAAAAGAACCGGAAAAGAAAGAACCAGAAAAACAATTCAAAGACCCAGGATTTTTAGTAGGTCCGGAAAAGGAAGCAAAAGAGAAAAAAGAAAAGGCTTCTGATTCTAATGATTCGGTTATTGATTTTGGTGCAAAAGAGAAAAATAATATCAACTATGTTTTAAGTAATGTTACTCCAGACCAAAAGAAAGTTATCAATGATATAGTGTCTAAAGTTAATTCTATACTTTCGAAAAAAACAAATCATAATCAGCGGGTAGAATTAATAAAAGGACTTATTTCAGACGGATGGATTTCATATAATGGAAAAGCAGTTAAAAAACCCGCGTTGTTATTAAATTATCATAAACTATTCGGTCCTAAAGGCAATACTATTGGCCGGGCGATGAAGATAATGTTAATGCCCAGTAAGAATATGTTGCCCGATCAAAAAACTGCCGCAAATGCAATATTAAAATTCGCAGAAAAGAATAATATCGAACTTCCTGTATATGGTAGAAAAATTGGTGAAAAAATAATAACCAAACAAGAAGGTATTATTAAAAATATTATCGACAGGACTTCAAAAAAATTGAATGTAGCACCTGATACCACTATTGCTACAAAAGACATTACCGGTGGAGCACAAGGATTTTCAATAGGAAAAACAGAATTTAAAACTCTCCCTAAACTTAATACCAAAACAAAATCTACTCTTACAGAAACTAAAGATGATATAGTAGAAACATTTGTAAAAAAAGGAATGACACCTGTGGAGGCCGCCGGACAAGTCGTGTTGGTAGAAAAATCAATTACAAAATACAATAAATCAATTGAAACATTAGGTAAATTATTTAAGACTGAAAAATTTATTGCGTTGCGTGATGATAAAGGCAAAATTATAGACCAAACTACTCCTGAAGGAAAATTACTTACCAAGCGTTCAATTCTTAATACAATATACGACTCAGTTGGTTCATATGATTCAAAACTAGGTGAAAAGATAAAATCACTTGCAAAATCTGCGGAAAAATTATCACCTGAACAATTTGAAAAAGAACTACTCGACGGAGTATTTACCGATTTGTTAAATTCATCTTCCGCCCGACCAGCGGCTTCCTCTTTAGCAGAAATGGTAACAGGACTTATTAAATTAAATCACGGGTATCAAGTGTATTATCCATATTCATCGGATTTTCCTGTTGCCGATGTTATTACAATTAAACCAATATCAGATTTAAACGCAATAAAAAATTCCAACGAATTAGCAACAGCCGCTCAGGGTATGTTTTCTTCATTAGATTTAACATCGGTAAAATTAGGAATTGGTGGCTCATCGGCTGCATACGGAAAGATAATTTTAAGTGAATTTAAACATCCTGATGTTGCAGAGGAACTAACCGAAATAACAAAAAATGCTCATAATGATGTATGGGGAAAAGAAAATGTCGAAACTGCATGTAAAGTACGACAGGACCAAGTAATGAAACTTGCTAAAAAATACAATTTAAAAATTGATTTTAAATCTCTAGATAAACGAATCGAACAAACCGTATCTATACAAGAACCGCAATATGCAACATCTAAAAAATTAAAATCGTTGAGTTCACAAGATTCCAAGAAATATAAATCACAGATTAAAACTTACATGATGTTAGAATCATTGGTTATTAATATGCATAATAAATTCATCGATGTCCAAAACTATGGAAATAATTCGTTAAAAGCAAAAGCACAATCAGGCAAAGTAGTTGGTGTGGAAGCACATGAATCAAATGGAATTAGCTCACTTTGTAAAATGGTGTCTCATGCACTATATAAAAATGGAAGACCATCTAATTTTGCCGGACAATTATCTATTACACCTCGTGAAGAAATGCTTAAAATACAAAAAGAACTATAAGGAGAATGATTGGACTCACAATTACTATGTACATTTGCAACAAAACAAGTTCTAAATGAACTATTACTTCGTATAAATGATAATTTTATTCTAACGAATAAGTGTATCTTTGTCTTAACCACTCAAACTCCATACGAAGTACTTTGTACATATAATATAGATACGTCACCAAATACAAAATATTTACCAAACACCATATTGGTTCATCGAAAAAAGGAATCAAACACATTATATTCTATAAATGCTCTTAATGAAATATCAAAGCTGAACACCGGGCGAGTATCAAATTCATACATAGTCAAATGGGAGAAATTCAGAGATTGCCTACTTGTAACAAATGACAATGGATTGCGAAAAATCAATACAAAACTATTTTTCATAAAAAAGTTTTAAAACGAATAGGAATATGTAACTTTTTTATTATTTGTTTATATAATTTTTAATCAAAATCAATAAAATTTCTATAAAATAGTAGATATTTTTCACTTTTTGATAGTGTTTGATAAATTCGCATATACTTATATGTATAAAAACACTATACTTTATTATGCTAAAAGCAATTAAAATAAAACTATATCCTACATTAGATCAACAAACTTATTGCAATAAGTTATTGGGTACATCGCGTTTTATTTATAATAATCTCTTAGCTTATAAAATTCAACGATATAATGATAACAAACAATCTACTTCATTTAAACAGCTTGGTTCGAAATTAGTATCTCTGAAAACAGAATTTCCATGGATTAAAGAAGCACACTCCAAAGTATTACAACAATCCCTATTAAATTTAAAAGTTGCATATAAATCATTTTTTAAAAATGGCACTGGGTTTCCCAACTTTAAAAATAAAAAAAATAATAAACAATCCTGTAGGTTTCCTATTGATGCTATTGGTAATGTTAAAGGAAATCGAATAACTATCATAAAACAACTTAAAGACATTCATTTTAAATGTAGTAGACGGGATGAAAAATACCTCAACAAACATCAATCTTTAATTCATTCTGCAACTTTAACAAAAACTCGGGCTGGGCAATACATTTTAAGTATTCTAATTGATAAATTAGATACCAAAATTCTACCGTCAACAAATAAAATAATCGGTATTGATTTAGGAATTAAAGATTTTGTTATTACTTCAGATAATACCAAATTTAAAAACATCAAAGTAATTCGTAATAATCAAAATAAATTAGCAAAATTACATCGAAATTTATCACGCAAACAACCAAATTCAAAAAACAAAGAGAAAGCCAGAATTAAATTGGCAAAGTTTCATGAAAAATTAACAAACATTAAAGAGTACTATTTACATTCTATATCTAACCAATTACTTACCGAAAATCAAGTGATAGTTATGGAAGATTTAAGTGTAAAAAACATGATGAAAAATCACAATTTAGCACGAAGTATTCAAGAATTAAGTTTATGTAAATTCAAATCAATTTTACAATATAAAGCTTCGTGGTATAATCGCGATATCATTTTAATAGATAAATTTTTTCCTTCAACTAAATTATGCTCTGATTGTGGATATAAAAACGATGAATTGACATTGTCTAATAGAGAATGGGGTTGCCCATCTTGTGGTGTTATTCACGATCGCGATTTCAATGCGGCTACTAATATAAAGAACGAAGGCCAAAGAATATTACAAATAGGGATGAGTAGTCCCAAATTAACGACTGTGAAGAGTAACCCGTCAGGTCCTCGCCGAAGCAGTAAAACAAAGGTTGATAGTTTTTGACTATTTAACTGTACTTATAAGCAACTTTTGAATACTTATTAAAAAGGATACACAATAAAAATACAAAAATGACTATGTAAAATTAAAAAATAAATGTATATTACAAGTAATTAACAATCAATAAATATTAACAATTAAACAAAAGGAAGATTATGAATCTAGCCGAAGTAAAGAAGAAGCTGCTCAGCTTACAGAGCAAAGCAAAACAACAAGATGGATTATGGAAGCCGTCGGAAGGTGTGCAGGTAGTACGCATCGTACCGTATAAATTCAATACGGATTATCCATTTATCGAACTCTATTTCCATTATGGTTTAATGGGCAAAACTTATTTGTCACCGACATCGTTTGGTAGACCCGACCCACTTGTGGATTTTGCCGAAAAATTAAAATCATCGGGCTCGAAAGAAGATTACCAATTGTCGCGACAACTTACACCAAAAATGCGTGTATATGCGCCAATACTTGTCCGCGGAAAAGAATCCGACGGAGTTAAATTCTGGGGATTTGGTAAACAAGTTTATGAAGAACTTTTGGGAATTATCCAAGACCCAGATTACGGTGATATCGCAGACCCAAAGTCAGGAAGAGATTTTACCATTGAATTTACCAAAGCAACATCGGATAAGGAATTTCCAAAAACTTCGATTCGTGTTAAACCAAATCAAGTACCGGTTTCAACTGATAAAAATATTATCATGAAAATTGGTGAGCAGCAAGAAATTACAACTTTCTTTCCGGAACCATCTTATGATGATTTGAAGAATACATTGCAACAATGGCTTGATGGTGATAAAACACCAAATACCAACGGAGCAACTCCGGTAAAATCCGAAGCAGAAACTGTTTCAAACAAAACTGCAACCACAAAAGTTGATGATGTAGAAGATGCATTTGACAACTTATTTAACTCTTAATTCATTATGGCGAAGAAGAAAACAACCGAAGAGGTCAGGGATGACTTGGCCTCTTCTCTCGCCGAATCTCTGAATAAAAAATTCAAGGATGTAGGCCATAAGATAGCGTACTTTATTGACACAGAAAAAGATAATCCAACAAACATTAAAGATTGGATTTCTACAGGTTCGGATATTCTTGATTTGGCAATTTCAAATAGACCTAACGGCGGAATGCCAGTGGGAAGAATTGTAGAAATTACTGGGTTAGAAGGTTCTGGAAAAAGCCTCATGTGTGCCCATATAATTGCGGAGACGCAACGGAGGGGCGGTATTGGAATTTACATTGATACTGAACATGCCATGGACGAAAGTTTCATGACTGCAATTGGTGTTGATTTTAGTAAATTGCTTTATATACCAATGAGTAAATTGGAAGATATTTTTAATACTGTCGACATAGTAATTACAAAAATTCGAGCTGATCACAAAGATAAACCTGTTACCATTGTTATTGATTCTATAATGGGAGCAAAAACCGAGCAGGAAGATTCAGCGGATTATACCAAAGACGGATATGCAACAGGCAAAGCAATTATTCTTTCGAAAGCAATGAGAAAAATAACCGAATTAATTTCTTATGAAAAGATTTTATTTGTATGTACTAATCAATTACGTACAATTTTAAATGCAATGGCATTTGCAGAAAAATATACCACCAGCGGAGGAAAGGCGTTGGGATTTCATTCATCAGTAAGATTACGTTTATCAGCAGTTGGTAAAATCAAAGCCGACGTAAATGGAGTTGATACTGTCGTTGGAATGAAAACTAAAGTGGTTGTTACAAAAAACAGGATGGGTCCGCCACATAAAGTAATTAATTTTGACATATACTTTGACAGTGGTATTGACAACTATGGTGGATGGCTTGGTGTATTAAAAGCATACAAAATTGTAAGTCAAGGCGGTGCTTATTATACATACCAACCGGCAGTAGGTGATGAAGTGAGATTTATGCAGAAAGATTTTGTAAAACTAATCACAGAGAATCCGACACTAAAGCAGGAATTGTATGATAAAATTTGTGAGAATTATATCATGAAATACGACCAAGCGGTCCATGGCACCGACAGCATTAAAATTGTTGGAATGAATGATGAATCCGACGAAATTGAAACTGCAAATCAACTCGACGGCGGAGTTGTAACCGACGAGAATGATGGATAAACATTTCCTCGATCTTTTTAAAGAAATTCAAAAAGACCATGAACAGTCGGCTGGAATGACTCTTAATGACAAGATACTTATTGTCGACGGCCTCAATTTTTTCATACGGGCGTGGTCTGCAACACCGTCTTTAAATGACGATGGCAACCATGTCGGTGGAGTAATTGGATTTCTAAAATCTGTTGGGGCACTTATACGACAATTCAAACCGTCGCGGTGCATTTTAGTATTTGATGGAACTGGCGGCTCATCAAGAAGAAAAAAACTCTATCCAGAGTATAAAGCCCACAGACAATTTAAAGTAAATGTTAATCGTGCAGAGCACATGAAACATTCCGACGATGTGGAATTAGAGTCAATGAGATTACAATTTCAACGGTTGGCAATGTATCTTAAAGTTCTACCGATGACTACTTTGTCGGTAAATAATGTTGAGGCCGATGATGTAATTTCCTACATTGCAACTGAATTATATCCTAAAGCCCAAATTATAATTTGCTCAAGTGATAAGGATTTTTTACAACTTGTAGACGATTCACGAATTCGAGTATGGTCGCCAATTAAAAAGAAATTGTTTGATAAAGAAGCAATGTTATTGACATATAAAATATATGCACATAACTATTTGCTTTCACGCATGTTTGACGGAGATAATTCCGACAATATTTCTGGAATACGGGGGGTAGGGCAAAAAACTTTACAAAAGAAAGTACCGATCTTATTTGAAGATAAACAAATACAAATTGAAGATATAATAACATACTGTAAAGACAAAATAAGTGGAGGTAGTAAGTATGCTATTTATCAAAAGATAATTGACGGAGAAGACATTTTAAACCGAAATTGGAAATTAATGAATTTACGTGAGTATGATATCTCAGGAACAATTTTGTCTTCTATTCAACATCAAGTTAATGATAATATTCCAGAATTAAATAAATTGGAATTTCGTGATATGTTACATCAAGATAAAATGATGACACACTTAGTTAATTTTGATACTTGGTTACCTTCCTCCTTTGGCACTCTAGATTCGTTTGCACGAATTAAAAAGTGAGTTGTTATTTTATAATTTTTTTACTATATTAAAGGATGGAAACATTACTTAATAAATTCGGATATGCCTTTCAAATGAAAGTGTTAATTTCGTTAATGACAGATAACGATTTTACACAAAGGGTCTCTGACGTTTTGAGCCCCACATACTTTGATTCAGAAGCCAAACAATGGATAGTAGAAACCATATTCAAACACTTCACCGAATATAAAGTACCACCAAATTTAGAAACATTTAAAATTAAACTTGACCAAGAAAAAATCGACGGTGTTTTAAAACAAACCATTGTCGATGCACTTCGCGATGCAAATAAGCATGTAGGTTCACCTGATCTGGAATATGTAAAAGATGAAACTGTTGAATTTTGTAAAAATCAATGTATCAAAAAGGCAGTAATAGAATCTGTTGATTTATTAGAGCAAGGGGCATATGATAAAATAAAACTTATCATTGATAATGCAATGAAAGCCGGTGCGGATAAGAATGTTGGGCATGAATACAAAGAAATGATTGACGCGCGATATTTAAGTTCGGTAAGGGAGGTCCGAGCAACACCATGGCCGGTTATAAATGATTTAGTTGAAGGAGGATTTGGTAAAGGTGAATTAATTGTATTCGTATCAACTGCAGGTACAGGAAAATCGTGGTCACTTATTAATATAGGAGCACACGCAGTAAAAAATGGTTTGCGCGTTGCACATTATACATTGGAATTAAATGATGCGTATGTAGGACTTCGTTATGACGCAGTAATAACGGGAATATCAAATCAAAATTTAAAGTATAATATTGACGACATAAAAGAAAAAATATCAAAACTATCAGGTGATTTAACTATTAAATACTATCCAACAAAAACTGCCTCGGTACTTACAATAAAATCTCACATCGATAAATTAATTTTACAAAATAAAAAACCTGATATAGTAATTGTTGACTATGCAGACTTACTTCGTAATGTCACAGCAAAAAAAGAGGTGCGGCATGATTTAGAAAACATATATGAAGATTTACGTGGGATGGCAGGTGAATATCAAATTCCATGCTTTACCGCTTCGCAAGCTGGAAGGGGGGCGCTTGATGATGATGTTATTGAAGCGGGTAGAATTTCCGAGTCATATGCAAAAATTATGATAGCGGATTTTGTATTATCACTCCAACGAAAGGTTACAGACAAACTTGCAGGTACTGGACGATGGCATGTAATTAAAAACAGATTCGGACCTGATGGACTTACATTTCCAAGTAAATTAAATATGTCAAACGGTCAAATTAACATATATGAGGAATCAAGTGTACAAGGAATATCGACGAAAAAGGATATGAATAACGGCACGGAATTATTACGTCAGAAAATTTCTCAAAAATATCGTGAAATTTCCGGTAATAATTTTGGATAATAACCAAAAATAATATTTTTTGTTATACGACTAATTAATATCAATGAGGATTATATTTATAGTAACACAAACATTTATGCTTCCAATCAATTGTAAAATAATAAAGGAATTCAATGGAATTATCAAGTAAGATACTCAGCGATATTACGATTTTTTCTAAATATGCAAAATATTTACCACACTTAAATCGAAGAGAAACATGGGAAGAAATTGTCGATCGAAATAAAGCAATGCATTTAAAAAAGTTTCCACAATTAAAAGACGAAATAGAAACTGCATATAAATTTGTACACGATAAAAAAGTATTACCTTCAATGCGTTCAATGCAATTTGCAGGTAAGCCAATTGAAATTAATCCAATAAGACTTTTCAATTGTTCATTTATACAAGTTTCGAATCCTTATGTATTTGCAGAAATAATGTTCCTCCTTCTTTCAGGAACAGGAGTAGGATATTCAGTACAATCACGTCACATTGAACAATTACCGGAAATTACAAAACCTACGCGCAAGAAAAGATTTTTAATTGGTGATTCAATTGAAGGATGGGCCGATGCTGTAAAAGCACTTGTAGATTCATATATGAAGCGTAAACCACTTCCTGTTTTTGACTTCAATGATATACGTGCAAAAGGCGAACAACTTATCACATCGGGTGGCAAAGCACCAGGTCCTGACCCACTTAGAATTTGCCTTGCACAAATCCAAGGAATTTTCGAATCAAAACAAAACGGAGAAAAATTAAAGTCAATAGAAGTCCATGATATTATTTGTCATATTGCAGATTGCGTTTTAAGTGGTGGGATCAGACGCGCCGCCTGCCTGGCACTTTTTGACTTTGATGATTATGATATGCTTGGTTGTAAAGTTGGTAATTGGTGGGAGCTACACCCACAAAGAGGTCGATCGAACAATACTGCTGTAATTTTAAGGAATAAAATTAAAAAACCAGAATTCATTAAATTTTGGGAACGAATAAAATTATCAGGTTCTGGTGAGCCTGGTATCATGTTTACCAATGATTCAGAATATGGGGCAAATCCTTGCTTCGAGGTGAGTTTATATAGTAATAATAGAGGTGGACAATTTTGTAATTTAACCAGCATTAATGCTGATGCAATTTCCTCGGAGTCTGATTTTTTTGAGGCTTGTAGAATTGCTACGTTTATCGGTACATTACAAGCGTCGTACACCAATTTTCATTATCTCCGAGACGAGTGGAAAAAAATAACAGACAGGGATGCATTACTGGGTGTTTCTATTACAGGGATCGCATCAATGAAATTAGAAAAATATAATTTTTCAATTGCAACAGAAACAATTATATCAGAAAACAAACGAATTGCAAAATTAATCGGTATAAATCCCGCAGCAAGACTAACCGTTTTAAAACCGGAGGGAACTGCTTCGTGTGTATGTGGAACATCATCAGGTATTCATGCATGGCATAATGATTTTTATATCAGACGTATGCGTGTAGGAAAAAATGAAATACTATATAAATATTTAAAACAAAATCATCCAGAATTACTTGAAGATGAATTTTTTAAACCAACTGAGCAAGCATGTATATCAGTCCCACAAAAATCACCGTCAAACGCAATTTTAAGAACTGAGTCGCCCATTAAATTATTAAATCGAGTAAAGGAGTATCATGAAAAATGGATTAGCCCCTGCCATATAAAAGGAGCAAATACCAATAATGTATCGGTAACCATTTCTATTAAAGACCATGAATGGGACAAAGTTGGGGATTGGTTATGGGACAATCGTACGTCATATACAGGAATAGCAGTTATCCCATATGACACCGGAAATTACGTTCAGGCGCCTTTCGAGGATTGTTCTGAATATATGTATAATAAAATGATGAAAACACTTAAAGATGTTGATTTAACAAAGATAAAAGAAATGGATGACTCAACTTCACAAGTAGCAGAGTTGGCGTGCTCCGGTAATTCTTGCCAAATTACATCTGTTTAATTTTATTTTGATATAATTATGTGTATCATGAAACTAATTAAGTTAAAAAAACTTATTAAAGAGTATATTAATGAGGCTATCAATGAAACTCATCCCATTAATCAAACTGCTGACAAAGTTATTAGTGAATTAAAACAACTAAAAAATATGCTTCATTTATACGCAAAAGAACATGGTATTAAGTGAAGATATTAAAGATGTACATGGTGCGATTAAGGAATTTCAAATTCAGGTAATTCGGGTAAGAAAAATTATTCGAAATGAACCGAAATTATTAAAATTTCTTTTGCATGTTAATTCTATTATTATTTATAAATAAAATGAAACTTATTACTCTTCTAGAACTTACCGACACCGAAATTAAATTTTGGGCATTAAACGCCGATATATTCGAAAAAGGATTTTCAAAGATGAAACGCAAAGTAGAAATATTAAAACTTGCCGATAAATTAAACCAATTATATCCAAGTAGAACACCTGCAATCGAGTATTTTAAAAATTATAGAATCAAACAATTAAAATAAAAAACACCATGAAAAAATCAGAATTAAAACATTTACTAAATCTAAAGAACGAAGGAATTCGAATTCTTAATGAAAATAATTATACGGTGGGAACCACCGAAATTCACGCCTGTAGAAATATGAATTCAAGTATGGATTCAGCTCAGGAATCACTGTCCTTTAGGGCAGTGTAGTTCAAGAATACCGTACAGGTAATTATGTGTCATATGATGACATGGAGTATGTAATTAGAAAACTAATTTCTGAATTTAAAATTAAAAAATAAACCAACTAAAACAAGTTATGCAAGTCACAGACGACCCAACACCAAAAGGACCTATCAATGAACAGGACCTTAAAAAACAATTAATACAACAATTCAATCAGAAGGAGGTTGCAAAGAGTGGATTTCCAACTGAAATTATTGATTTGCCATCTAAAGGATTACTATATCCTGAAGGTCATCCGTTGGCATCTGGAAAGATTGAAATGAAGTATATGTGTGCAAAAGAAGAGGATATTCTGACCAGTCAAAATCTTATCAAACAGGGTGTTGTGCTTGACAAACTTTTTCAATCGATGATAGTTACTCCGGTAAATTATGATGATATTCTTATCGGCGATAAAAACGCAATTATGATTGCAGCCAGGGTGCTAGGATATGGAAAGAAATATGATATTGAAATTAAATGTCCAGGTTGCAGTACTCCTAATAAAGTATCAATTGATTTAACATTGGTTAAAGATAAAGTTATTGATGATACACTTTTATCAAAACAAAATCATTCACAGGAGTTTGAGTTTGTATTACCACAAACTAAAAGAGTAATTCGATTTAAGTTATTGACAGTTGGGTTATCCAAACAAATTGAAATAGAACTTAAAGGCATGAAGAAAGTAAAATCTTCTGAGGTTAGCTCAGAACTAACCACCCGAATGAAGCATATTATTACAGCTGTGGATGGAAATGCCGATATACAATATATTAGGAATTTTGTTGAAAATGAATTTTTTGCTTTTGATGCACGTGCTTTAAGAAAATATCTTTCGGATATTCATCCAGATGTTGATTTGTCATTTAATTTTGAATGCACTGAATGTTCACATTCAAAAGAAGGCATGCCTATTATCCTCGATGTGAACTTTTTTTGGCCTGGAAATTAGTTGTTATTTTAATAGAAAATCATCCAATTGTTATCCACATTAAAAGTAATTATTGCAGGTAGTGATATTCCCTAATAAAATAATAGAGCTACCAAGTAAAGGTTTATTATATCCATTAAATCATGCATTATCATCAGGTACGATAGAATTACGACTTCCAACTGCGGAAACAGAAGAAATTTTAATGTCAAAAGATTATCATGATAATAATATCATTATAAAAAAACTGTTCGAATCATTAATAGTTTCGCCATTTAATTGCAGTGATATTCTAATCGGAGACAGAAATGCAATAATTATTGCAATTATGGTATTTAGTTATGGTTCAATGTATAAATTATCATGTTCATGTAACTGTGGTCACTCAAACAACATCAATATTGATCTTACAAAAATTAAAAATAAAGTAATAGACACATCAATATTTACCCCAAATAAAAATAAATTTGAGTATATCCTACCTACCAGTAAAAGAAAAATTGAATTTTCATTGACAACGATTGGCACAGAATACCTAGACGAACACGAACTAAATTTTCATATTTCAAAAAAGGTTACAACTCAATTAAAAAATAATATCATATCAATTGATAGTACTTCAGATCGAGAATATATTAATAATTTTGTCGAATTTGAAATGTTAGCAATTGATTCGTTGGCATTAAAAAAATATATCACTCAAATAGAACCTGGGCCAGTAAATAAAATGAATTTGGAATGTGAGGAATGTACTAAAATTTATCAAATTATTCTTCCATATGGACCTAACTTCTTCGGAATTACAGCTGATTACGGACCCATTCTACACACTGAGATATTTGATTTGGTGTTCCATGGGCAAGGTGGATTTACATATGACGCGGTTTATAATATGCCCATATGGATACGCCGATTCTATCTTAAGAAGATTATTGACTTTAATAAAAAAGTGAATAATTCCGCTTCCGCACCAGCAACATCGCGCTCTAAAGCGCCGTCTTTCCGTAAATAAAATAAAGTTTTCTTATATTTATAGTATAATAAGGATTACTATGAACCCACGCACACGAAAAACGATTAATGAAATTTGCACCGATAAGAAAGGTAAAATTCACGAAGGACTTTTGGATTGGCTTATTGGTAAGGCATATGGTAATAAATTAAAAAATTTATTGGCAAACGATCCTGGAGTCCAAAAAGCAAATAAAGAGTTTGACTCTTCTATAGAAAACTTAAAAGCCTCAATTAAACGATTTAAAGACTCCGCCCCTGGAATCGATGTTCCTACGTTTATATATGAAAAACTTGCGGAACTTGAAAAAATGCAAGGTAAATAACTATGGCAAAAAACGAGTCAGATGATATAAAATCAGTTCATGATTTTGCAAAAGATATAGAAGCAACTATGGCCAAGATGAAGGTCCATGGCAAAACTGTTGAAAACACATTTAAAGATTTGTTAGGTTCAAATGACCAATTGGTGAAATCCTTGTCTAAAACAATGGACGCATCTGAAGGAATTGCTATAATACAAGAACGCATAAAAAAAATCATGTCCAGTGAAATACAAATGGCCGGACGAACTAATACTCAAAAGGAAGAAGCAAAAAAATTGTTGCTTAGTAAACTCGATACCGCACAAAATTTATTTTTAATGTATCAAGACATAGACAATGCAGTTGAAAAAGGTAATGAACGTCTTAATAAGCAAAAGGATGTTGCAAAGGAATTAGGTACAAACATTGCGTCTTCAATCCTAGGACCTATTACACGGTTTGCACAAGAGATTCCACTTGTTGGTGGCGCACTTGGTAAAATGGCAAGTGAAATAGAAGAACAAATCGGTAATAAAATTGGTAACTCACTTATATCAAATTTTACTGCAGCAGGGAAAGCCGGAGTGACTGCGGGTGTAGGAACTTCGTTGGCCTTTGGACCTATAGCTGCAATTATTCTCACCATTGCAGCCGCAGCTTACGTTTTGAAACGTGCATTTGATTATCAAGCAGAAGCAGTTGACCTTACTCGAAATTTAGGAATTTCATACGAAGCAGCTTCAAAGTTGCAACATCGAGTTCATGACATTTCACTTGAAAATTTTAATGTTACTTCTAAAGAAGCACTTACATCCGCAGAAGCATTACATAACGAGTTCCAGACCTTGTATAGTGTTTCTAATGACATGATAGCCCAACACGCAGAATTGATGAAATTTTATGGCCTAGAAGCGAAAGAAGCATCAACACTTACTTCACTTGCAAAACAGCAGGGTATAGAAGTTCGTGATGTTGAAGGTACAATATTACAAACCGTTACAGCATTTAATTCTGTTACCAAATCCGGAGTAGCCTTTAAAGATGTAATGAAAGATATCGCCACTGCATCTGCTTCGACAAGGATGAGTTTCAAAGGCAATGTAGAGCAGTTAGTTTTGGCGGCAGCGAAGGCGCGTGCTTTCGGCTCTACTCTTGATGATATGAATACGGCAACCAGGGGCATGTTGAATTTAGAAGAATCATTGACCGCTCAATACGAAGCCCAAGCAATGGGAATTACCGGAATGAATTTAGATAAAATTCGTTCGTTAAGATTTGCAAACGAAACAGAAAAAGCAAACGATGAGATGATACACCAATTATCATCAATGGGTGATATTAGTAAAATGAATGTATTTAAGCAAGAAGCGTTGGCTAAAGCATACGGAGTGTCAATTGATCAACTCGCAAAAATAAATGAACAAAGTAAATTACGAAATGCGCTAGGAACCGATTTATTAACCGCAACCGAAGCGCAGATTACAGCAGCCGCAAGTGCACTTAATAAAAGCAAAGAAGAACTAATTGCAGAACAACACCGACTTCAAGCATCAGAAAAAATGTCATTGTTAATGTCTAAATTTGGTGAATTTTGGGACGGATTGGTAACAGGGCCACTTGCAGGTTTTATTGACGGACTAACCGATATATTAGGAAATGCAACAGCAATGAAAGCGATTTTTTCTGGTATCGGATTGACATTTACTTTTATGTTTAGACCGATTAAATCTATTTTTGAAATGATAGGGGAAGCATCTATCGGGTTTAAAAAGATATTTAGTAAGGACGGTGATATTGTCGGCGGCCTTCTAGACATTGGTAAAGTTATTTTAAAAACTATATTTTTACCATTTACATTGATATTTGATTTAATACAAGATATAGGAGCACGGATAGTAAAAACATTTAGCTTTGAACCACCTGAATGGCTTCGGTACATTCTCGACTTGGACACTTCCACTTCTGCTACGGTGATTCCTGCCACACCGGAAAAACGCAACGACTTAATAATCACACCTACCGGACAGCAATTCGAAACCGCTCCAGATGATTTTATTATAGCAACAAAAGCAATACCACAATCAGTAGGACAAGGAGCACAAAATAATAGTAATATTGAGTCACTACTTCGAGAATTACTCAACGCAGTTAATCAACCGGTCATGCTCCAATTCTCCGACCAATCCACACAAAAAGTAAGTAACACCGCAAGATTTTCCGCAGGTAAAAGCGGACAGGGGGCAGTTGGTATGGGCTCACTTGTATAATTAGTCTGGAATTTTTTAGGAATTTGATACTTATTACTATAATGGCACTATCAGATCTTAAATCAGATTTATCCAAATTTAGAAAGACCACTACCACTTCTATCACTGTTCCTACCAAAAAAGAAGTGAACAAGTCGTTTTCCACTACTCCACTTGAAAAAATGGTGGTGCCATCTGTACGTACTTTACCACCATCTAAAAATAAAGTTTCACAAAATTTACAAAATATATCAATGCCATCAGGCCATCATTTAAAAGGTCATGATGTTAAAAAATCAATATCTGTCATTACCGAACATTTTTCCGGTTCGAAGTTACAAATAACATCCTCGGCAGGAACTCACAATAAAAGTTCATTGATTACAATTTCTAAAGATAGTAAATCATCAGGAAGATTTAATGGTGATACAAGTATTTTAAATCTTGATAAAATTACATTGATCAGTCCAACGGGCCGACATAATACAGGAATTGAAATTACATCACAAAACACTCCAAATGGTAGACATATTAAAGGTACAGATGCAAAAAATACTTCTGAGATAAGTGGAAGACATATTAAAGGTACAGATGCAAAAAATACTTCTGAGATAAGCGGGCGGCATATTGTAGATGAAAGTAAAATTAATTTAGATAAAATTATCCTAACCAATCCATCAGGCAGACATACACTTGGTACTGACGCAATTAATTCAAGTCAATTAAGTGGCAGACATGAAAGTGATAATAGTTCTCTAAACAACGATAATATTGTTCTTACCAATCCAGGTGGAAGGCATGAACTTGGTACTAATGTTTTAAATTCAAGTCAATTAAGTGGCAGACATGAAAATGATAATAGCTCGTTAAATGTCGATACAATTAATTTAACTACATTAGGTGGCAGACACGAACTATCAGGTAATGGATTATCACAATATCAATCTCCTGGACAAGTCGACTTTTTTAGTAATATAAACGCAACAGGATTTACCAGTAACCTTGCCCTTGGCGATAAAACTAAATTCGATGTTAATTCTTCAAAGTTAAATGAGTATGGAAATTTAAAAATTGTTAATTTTATCAATGATGTTGATGCATGGGGATTTAGAAAAAAGATGCCATTATTCGAAACATCATTTAATATTCAATCAATAACATTACAGCAACAAAAATATCCTCTTAATCCTCAGTTTATAATAAAACAAGAAAATACAAATGTTCGGGGAGTAGATAAGACAAAATTCACATATCCGGAATCAATTAAAGGTGGTAGGTTGTGGCGTGTTGGTAATGCAAAAATTACTTCACAATTAGGAGACGGAACATATATTCCAACGCCCGCTGCATTTGCAATGGTTGGGCATCATGTTAAAATGCAATTAACAGGTACAGGATATCACGAAGGTAGAATGTATAAGGATGTTACTCGCAATAAAGTTTCACCAATAGAGTGGCAGTATCAACAAGAAAATTCACCATCACTATTGCAAGTATCATATAATAAATACAATTTACAAAGTGACTCGGTAAATTACACTTACATCAAACACCCATTAATACTCCGGGGAATACAACGATCAGGAGCTGATGCAGAGCCACAACGATGGGGGCTTGAGCGAAAATTTGGTTTTGATGATGGATTGATTCGTGGAGGAATGCTCACAGCAGTTGAAAGGATGGCAATAGATACAGCACGTATTGCAAAGTGGATGGCATCGCCAAAAGGTTTATTGTGGATAGTGAAACAGGCCGGATTAGGGTTAATGAATCCATTAGTTGAAAAAACCTCATTAATAGCAGGACTACCGTCTACAATTTTAGGTATTCAACAAACAAGAATCCATACAGGTGTTACAAGTTTATTATCTGTTGCCGGTAATGCACTTGGAATACATATTTCAACTCATGGTATTCCATTTGCAAATGCACCGGCAAATTATGAAACAGTAACAAAAGCAAATAATTCAATTGAAATTGATTCTGGAAGACTAAAATTAATTACCGAAGATTTATTTGGTGGTAAAAATGATCTACCAGGAGTGGTAAATACGATTGCAACAATTGCACAAAAATTAGGAATTGGCGGAAATAACATTCCAATTGCGCGGATATCTGGTATTGGTGGACCAAAATCAATGATGGGCATTGGAGCAACTATCCACCGACGATACACAAATACCGAAGATGGAAGACGGTATTTAAAACCAATTGATAAAAATACTCCTCCACTAATGGTTTTGTATGGAATAAAAAGTCAGTACGCATCACAATTATCAATAAATGCTCCGCGATCATACAATATAGAAAAGGAGGAAGCAGAAACCCAAAGAAAGTTAAATGGCTCTGACAGTAATTTATTATTGACAAGTTTTTATAGCAATATAGATATTGAAACAGGTAAAAACTTTGGAATACGGTCATATCAATCAGGTGATGCATCAACTCCAATTACCAAACCAGAAATTTCCCGACACAAATCTATTGACAAGTATCCATTTCGTTATGAAGGTGATAATGATAACATACATGGACCGGGGCAATTTGGTACATCAAAAGCAAGACCAAAAGTAAGTCCAATTAAACAATACGCAACATTGGCATACTCACAATTAAGTCGAAAAAATATAACCATCGATCAAAATTTTATACAAGATACAAACGTAAAAAGGAAAGACGGCGACTCAGTACCTAACAAACCTAAAGTGTACGACTATACATTATTTAATTTAAACTCAACATTCGGTTATGGTGAGCAAGGTAAAGTTGGAGACGCTAATACTAATCGTTCCGACTATACTAAAAAAGCGGCTGAGTTTAGAGGCGATAAGGTAAATTTAATTAATGCTAAAATTGGTAAGGACGGTAAAACTGATAATAAAAATATTTACAAAGACACTGATAATAAAATCTTTAAAGATTTTATTGAATTCTATTTTACCGGTCCAAAAAATATAGCAGCTGCCGGGGTATCCGAGGAAATATTGGTATTCCGCGCATCAATTACCGATTTCCAAGACCAATATCAACCACAATGGCAATCATATCAAATGTTAGGACGTGCAGATAAAGTTCATATGTACGAATCATGGGGACGCTCAATTTCTTTTAACTTTAAAGCAATGGCAACATCACGTGAAGAACTTAAACCGATTTGGAGAAAATTAAATTACCTGGCATCGTGGACTGCGCCAAAATATGGCGGAGATAGATTTACCAATCCAATGATACGAATAACACTTGGAAATTTATTTCAACAAACACCATGCTTTATCAATGGACTGACTTATACGGTTGATGAGAATACGCCATGGGAAATTAATCTAGAAAATGATCCAAAACTGATGCAGGTACCTCACGGGGTAAATGCAAGCATTCAATTAACCATGATTATGGATTATCGTCCACAATGGGATGGGCGCATGTATAGCCTATCAACATATGGAAAGCATGAAAATGTCGATGAGAATTGGCTAAAAGATTCGTCAGCTGCATTGAAATATAGTGAAGGAGATGGCGGAAAAAATAAAAAAATAAAAGAAGATAATAGCATGCCTCCGGAAAAAGTTGAAGAATTAGAAGACGCGGATGTTGCCGAAGCACAATCATCAATTTCACCTAGATAAAATTATGTCATACAACAGATACTCAACAGATAAAATTGTCAAAGACCAAAACGGCAAACGATTCCAGACAACAAATTTACCACCAAAGATAAATCGTTCGTC
>Ga0209518_1001270_pt1 | contig 28124 bp, 36 predicted proteins | sample RifGroB1_FD_183993 | JGI IMG/M metagenome (GOLD analysis project Ga0209518, IMG submission 183993) | Groundwater microbial communities from Rifle, Colorado, USA - Groundwater B1 (SPAdes) (version 2) | ecosystem: Environmental > Aquatic > Deep subsurface > Groundwater | place: Rifle, Colorado...
CGAGGATTTTTGTAATATTTAAAACCGATCTAGTCTCGCCTCCGCTTTTTGAAGTTAAACCAAAAATCTGCAAAAGAGATTGAGGAATTTCAGAAGATTTCTGCAAAAGAAATGTTGCAATTGGCTTACCATATTTTTCACCCGCGTCAGTAGTTCTATAACCAGTCACATACTCTGAAGAACCATAAGTTATAAAATCTTCTTGCGCCACAAGCCCTATAGGAGATAATGTAGTCCGAGCATATTGTGCCTGAATTGTATTTGATGTTATCCAAACTCTGTTGGTAGCCCTTAAAAACTCACCATAAAGTTCACCTGCTGTCATAGGATATGGTTGCATTGTGAGTAAAGTCACGCATTTTGCCTCGGAGTTCCCAATAGCAGCAAAAACCGCTTCAAATCTCTGTTGGGGATCCTCGGGGAAGGGAACTTCCCGAACATTTCGAGCGTCTAATACTTGTCTTTGATCTCCCGGATGTAAACCTTCGTGCGCAATCATAAGTCCTATAGTCTAACATACTTGTATGGAATTATGCAAAAAAACCCGGCTTTAGAGCCGAAAAACAGAGGCTTTACAATTTCCTGTAGTATCAGTATACTAGTATGGTGAAGTTGAATGTCTTTAGTTCCAATAGAGCAGAAGAGAAAGAAAGATACGAAAGAGAATTTGAAGAATTTATTAAAGAAGTTTTAAAGATGAATACTAGAGAAAAGATGCGAGATTTTTTGGAAGGACTCTTAACTCCAAAAGAATTAAGAGAAATTCTAAACAGGCTTGAAATAGTCAAGATGCTCAAGCGTGGAGTTTCCCAGCACGATATTGCCGGAAAATTGAGAGTTGGAGTAGCAACAGTCGGCAGAGGGTCAAGGGAATTGCAAAAAGGAAGATTAAAATATGTATAGATATAAGTTTGAAATTGAAAAATGGACAAGTCTCCTGGAGGCTTGTTTTTGCGCGGATTAAAAAATAAATTTACGTAAACACAAACCTCCGAAAGGAGGTTTTTTATTGGAGGAGGAGGTGGTGTATTATGGAAAGAGAGAGCTGTAGCAAAAAGAGCAATAGAGCAAAAGAAGTAGATCTAACATTTTACAGCCCAGACCTGAAATTAAGAACTCAGTTAGGCTCACTTTTTAGATCATACATAGAAGCTATCACTATGGGAGAAGCCCAGCTTGCAGCAGCTATTCGCGACGAGGCTAAGCGATTGACACACGGAAGCTAACAGTATTAATGATATAATCTAGCTTATGAAAAAGGTTTACAGTGGCATTCGTGCCACGGGAAGGTTGCATTTGGGAAATTATTTCGGAGCGGTCAAAGGGATGCTTGAGGTTCAGGATTCATACGACTGCGTTTTTGGCGTGATGGATTTACATGTGCTTACTACCCCTTATGACCCCAAAGCTTTACAACAGAATGTCCGAGATATAATCCTTGATTATTTAGCTGCGGGTTTGGATCCAAAAAAATGTTTACTCGAAATTCAATCCCAAACCCCCCACGCTGAACTCTCTTATCTCCTGTCGACTATTTATCCCGTCTCCCGGCTTGAGGATTTGCCGACGTATAAAGACAAAAAAGCCCAATACCCAAAGTATGTAAATATGGGACTTTTGTACTATCCGGTCCTTATGGCAGCAGATATCCTTCTTTACAAAGCGGAGCTCGTTCCTGTAGGAATTGACCAGGAGCCGCATTTGGAGGTAGCGCGGGAAATTGCAAGAAGGTTTAACAGTATGTTTGGCGAGACTTTTCCTGAACCCGAAAGATTTAAAACAGATGGGGAATATGTGATGTCTCTGACGGGTGAGGGGAAGATGGGAAAGTCGACTGAAGGCAGTTACATTAACCTAACAGATGATTTGGAGACCATTAAAAAAAGACTTGCTGCGGTACCCACCGACTCCGGAACGATCGGCGGAGAAGTGCCAAAAACAGGCGGAGTTGCGACACTATTTCAGCTTCTAAATCTGTTTGAAAGACAGGATTTGCACACTAAATATACCCGAGACTATAATGACGGGAAGATAAGATATTCGGAGATGAAGGATGAGCTCGCTGACATAATTTTTAAGGGTTTATCGCCAATTAGAGATAAGAGGAAAGAATTTGAAGGAAGGCCAGAATTGGTAGATAAGATTATTGAAGAATCTTTGGTGAAGTGCCGCGCGCGAGCAGAAGAAACAATGAAAGAAGTCCGAGAAAAGATAGGCCTCATTTAAGAGATTTGACCAGGCGGATTAGGTTGTTCTGTGGTAATTTGTTTAATATATTCTATCCACTCTTTACTATTAATCCCTCCAGATGTTATAAAGCGGGCTGCTCTGTCTTCTCCTCCTGACTGTGGAACATTATAAATTCTACCCAGTACTCCAGCCTCATAAATAAGAGCTTGTGCTTCTTCGGCAAATCCGCTTGCGGTTGCCGTTAACATATTCTGATTAGCGTATTCAAGGGTCCTCCGTTCTTTCTCCGATGGAGAGAGCGAAGGGTCAAGACTATCAGCGAAAGTTGTAAGAAAATTTGCAGTATTAGCTGCATGAGTAAGAGCGTTTGCCATTATTAGGGCATTAGATTCATCTAGTGCAAACCTTTCCCATATAACCAAACTTACATTAAAAGTACCGCTGTCATCAAAATCTCCTTCAATAGTAACAGCTGGAGTTTGTACGCTCGGGTCGTCGGCGACTCCGGGAACTATTTCAAGTCTCTGGTTATCTCTAAGAATTCTAAGAGTAGTTTCGGCGCCGCGGAAAAAAGGATTCTCCGATTGACCCATTAAATTTAGGGTGTCAGTTGCTCTATTGATAGCAGTAGTTGCAGCGTCAATAGGATTTAAAGAAGAAGATAGGTCAGGAGTCTGTTCGTACGAACCAGCCCAAATATTTTGCTCATTAGGGCTTACCTGAATTCCTTTTCTTGCTATTTCCTGCCAGATGATATCTTCAGGAGAAAGCAATGGCTCTGTTAAATTTTCTGTAGGCAAGGCAGCTGTAGGAGTAGCGCTTTCAGTAGATGTAGGGGCCTGTGTTGGTCTGACTCGCTCAGCACACGCCGTAAATAAAATGCTTCCTGCCAAGACTAGCGCTTCCGATCTTCGCATAAGTGATGTGGAATTGTAACAGAATACTAAGTCAGGTTCAAATATGCCTTTAAATCTAGCCTCCTGTGTGGTATACTTTCTGTCACTATGGCCTCAAACGGCAGGAATCAAAAGATCAGAAAGCTAAAAAAGGGAAAGTTTCTGAATATAGAAATGAATTGGAAGAATTTCCTCATTTACGGCTTTGTTTTCTTTTTCCTCGGATTCCTATTTTTGGGATTCACTCAGCCCATGAAGGAGAATCAAAGCGCACCGCTTTCCCAAGTTATTAATGAAGTAAAGCAAGGAAAAGTCTCTGCAATCGAGGTTAGGGATACAAAACTTGTCGTAAAAAGAAAAAATGGCGAGACCTTTGAGGCTTTCAAAGAGCCCGGGCAGTCCGTTTACACTCTTTTTAAAGACGCAGGAGTGCCTTTAGACAAAACAAAAGTCGGGATAAATGACAAAACCGGGCTCAATAACTGGATAAGCGTTCTTGCATCAGTCTTGCCGATACTTTTAATGGTCGGATTTTTTTACTTTATTTTTAGGCAGGCAAGGGGAGCACAAGACTCGATTTTTTCTTTCGGACAAAGTAAGGCCAAGCTTTTCTCAAAAGATACACCCAAGATCGGATTTGACGATGTTGCAGGGGTGGATGAAGCCAAACAGGAACTTACAGAAATTGTAGATTTTCTAAAACATCCTGCAAAATACAGGGCAGTTGGGGCGAGGACTCCGAAGGGAGTTCTTATGATAGGGCCATCTGGAACAGGAAAGACTCTTCTCGCTCGCGCCACGGCTGGTGAGGCAAATGTCCCGTTCTTCTCAATGGCTGGATCAGAATTTATGGAAATGCTTGTAGGAGTTGGAGCTTCAAGAGTCCGCGACCTTTTTAACACAGCGAAAAAGTCTCAGCCAGCAATAATTTTTATAGACGAAGTTGATGCAATAGGAAGGCAAAGGGGGGCCGGGTTTATGGGAGGACATGATGAAAGAGAACAGACCTTGAACCAAATCTTAGTTGAGATGGACGGATTTACTCCAAATGAACAATTAATCGTAATGGCAGCAACCAACAGGCCAGATGTGCTTGATCCGGCACTCATAAGACCCGGAAGATTCGACAGAAGAGTGGCTCTCGAGCTTCCCGATGTAGAGGGAAGAAAGGCAATTCTGGCAATTCATTCCAAAGGAAAGCCAATCGATAGTAAGGTTGATTGGGAAAGAGTAGCAAAAAGAACAGTCGGATTCTCAGGAGCAGACCTTGAGAACATGCTTAATGAGGCAGCAATCTTAGCTGCGCGGCAGAATAACAAAATAATTAATATGACGGATATTGAAGAGGCTGCGACAAAGGTGAAGCTGGGGCCTGAAAAGAAAAGACTTCAGACAGACGAAGACCGCAAAATGACAGCCTATCATGAGGCAGGGCACGCAATTGTCGCCTGGGAAATGCCTCACATAGACCCGATTCACAGAATCTCAATTGTTTCGAGAGGCATGAGCCTGGGGCACACAATGACAGAACCAATTGAAAGAGTGCATGAGACAAAAAAACATCTCCTTGAAGAGATCTCAATGATGCTTGGGGGACAGGCTGCAGAGCAAATGGTTTTTGATGACATAACAACTGGAGCCTCAAACGATTTAGAAAAAGCTACGCAAGTGGCGCGCGCCATGGTAATGAAATTTGGAATGAGCGAGCTTGGTCCAATAACGCTAGATTTTGAGAGACAATCATTTTATGATCAAAACGATCTCTCTCCTGAGATGGCAGCCAAGGTGGATGCGCAGGTTAAAAAGATAATTGATGAAGCCTACTCAAGCGCTGCGAAGATTCTTAAAAAACTTAGAAAAAAGCTAGATGTTTTAGCAACGGAGCTTATTAAGAAGGAAACTCTTGATTCTGAAGAATTCGAAAAATTAATGGGTCCAAAGAAGCTTGCCGCGGGTTTCAGGCCCGCAATTCTCCCAGTCGAAGTTTAATTATTGACAAAAGGATAGTTTCTGTGGATAATGCGCTTGTATGCCAACATACGGCGAATTGTTTTCTTACGGATTTAAAAAGACAAAAGAAAACTTTTTCTTTCTTTTCGGCCTCTTAGTTATTTTTGCCCTTTTATCTGTCTTAAATAGTACTGTTCAAGCGGCATTAGTAGGAATAGGCGTTCTCGTCTTTTTCGTAGGACTCGCATTTTCTTTAGTTCAAGTTCTTTTTGAGCTAGGATTTCTCAAAATAATGCTCAAACTGATTGCCGGGACAAAGCCTACTTATAGAGATCTTTATCTACATTATCCTCAATTTATAGACTTTCTTTTGGCAGGCCTTATAATGGGACTTTTGATTGCAGGAGGCTTCATCCTTCTTATTCTTCCCGGAATTTACCTTGCTATAAGATTACAATTTACTCCTCTTTTCGTGGCTGATAAAGGACTCAAGCCCGTAGACGCAGTTAAAGGAAGCTGGGAATTGACGAAGGGTAAATGGATGAAAGTATTTGTATTTGATCTTTTGACAGTCGGAATAAATATTCTAGGTTTACTCGCGCTCGTTGTAGGACTTTTGGTAACTATCCCTATGACAAGTCTTGCATACGTCTACTTCTACAAAAAACTCCAGGGATAAATACTTTTACTGACCTGCTTCGTAAGGCCCCTCAAATTTTCCTGAGGATTCCCTAAATTCTATGCCGAACGGATTCGTGTATACCCTTTCCAACACTTCCTCCTGAGCTTTAGGACTTGATCCCCATTGAGAATAAGATTGAGAAAACATATTGCTACCATACGCTACAAGATTTCCATCTGGAGTTACCTCAATAAGAAAGCCTACATATGTTGGATCTTCAAGTCCAACTGTTCTCCCGAGAAATGTTATCGGAGATCTGTAAGCCTCATTCCTCCAGTAAGCAAGCGTTAAGGAGCTAAGATCGTTTGGGTCAGCTGTTCGAGGCATAAAATAGTGACCTCGTCCTGAATAACCTTCGCCCTTATGATAAGCGAGTCTTCCATCTAATCTGTATAAATTTGTTTTCAAATCAATCTCTGTAAGACTTTGTAATTCCCGAAGAAGTTCGGGATAAGCACTTTGTTCGAAATATGCTTGAGCACGTCTTCTGGCAGCTTCGTTACTTGCTGCCAAATCTATCTCAGCTTTGCGCCTAGCTTCCTCTGCTAGTTCATTCCGTTCTCGTGACCCTCTTTCGAGTCTCTCAATCTCCGCTCGCTTAATTTCTTTCTGTTGCCTAAGTCTTTCAATAAAACCCATAGTGATAGATATTATAGTCCTAAGTGTCAATTCTTGAGAGGAAATAAGGTATAATCCACTTATGTCGAAGCTCGTTTTAATTGACGGAAATGCCATAGTTCATAGGGCATTTCATGCTCTTCCGCCTCTTAATAACAAAAATGGACAAGTAACTAATGCAGTTTATGGCTTCTTTGCGATGGTCTTAAAAGTGGTAAATGATCTGCGGCCTGAGCATTTGATCGTCTGTTTTGATAAGGCTGCTCCGACTTTTCGAAAAGTTCTTTATGTGGGCTATCAGTCTCAGCGTCCGAAGATGGTAGACGAACTCTCCAGTCAGTTTGTAGCCCTTCATGAGGTTTTGGAAAAGGCGGGAATAAAGATATTTGAAGTTGATGGTTATGAGGCAGACGATTTAATAGGAACAATCTCAAAGCAAAGCCGCGAAGATGTGATAATTCTTTCTGGGGATCGCGATCTTCTTCAGCTTGTAAACGGTCGGGTAAGGGTCCTTGCGCCTATCGTCGGAGTTACGAAAATGATTTTATTTGACGAGGAAAAAGTCGAGGAGAAATACGGGCTCAAGACCCATCAACTGGCCGATTATAAGGCGCTCGTGGGAGACGCATCCGACAATTATCCAGGGGTCACAGGAATCGGACCTAAGACCGCCTCCACACTTATTCGCGAATACGACACATTAGAAAATTTATATAAACATTTGGTAGACTTGTCCCCAAAAATATCGGAAAAACTGGCCACGGATGCCGAGCAGGCAGTGCTCGCTAAGAAACTTGCAACAATAGAGGTAGCGGCACCTATAAAATATGTCGCGAATGAGGCAAAAGTATCAAGCATTGATGAAAAAAGTCTTCTTGAAAGTTTCCGGAACTTAGGATTTGAAAGTCTGATAACCCGCTTCAATCTGGAAAAAGTTCAGGAATTAAGTAAAATTGAGGAGAAAAATCCTCCTTCGTCTAAACCTTCCACCAACGCCAAGGCTAAGGCGGACAGGTCGAAGGACAAGGAAGACGTAGATCAAATGAGTTTAATATGACACATTCGACAAACTCAGTGTTAAAGGTTGCGATAGTACACGATTATATAAAAGAATACGGTGGGGCAGAGAGGGTGCTTGAAAGCCTGCATTCTGTTTTCCCGGACGCACCTGTCTATACTTCTGTTTACTTGCCAAAATACTTAGGTCCACACCGCAAAAGGTTTGTCAATTGGAATATAAAGACTTCGTGGGCCGATGTTTTGCCTTTCCGGGCAAAGCTAATAAGCCCAATCAGGCTCATCGCTCCGACTCTTTTTAGATCGCTTGATCTGTCGAAATTTGACGTAGTTATTGTGTCTGCGACAGGCGCATATAGCCCGAATACTATTACTACGCGTTCCTATAAAGACTCTAAAAAGAAAGCAGTCCATATCTCCTACGTTCATACCCCTCCAAGATATCTCTATGGCTACGAAACAGCCAGGAATTGGAAGAAAAATGTTTTAACGCGTGCACTCGGGATGCTTGCAATTCACTGGCTAAGGATGGTAGATTTTCGCTCCTCACAAAACGTAGACCACTTTATCGCAAATTCCGAGGAAACGAAAAAAAGGATCAAAAAATTTTATAAAAAAGACGCAACTGTTATCTACCCGCCGGTAGACATAAGTAGTAAGTATCAAGTAGTAAGTATTAAGGGAGAAAATACTAAATACAGAATGCATAATACTGGCTACTATTTGGCGGGGGGAAGAATTGCCAGAGCCAAGCATCCCGAACTTATTATTAAAGCATTTCTGCAAAACGGGCTACCTTTAAAAGTCTTTGGGAAAAGTTTTGGAGGGTATGAAAGCGAGCTTAAATCAAAAATAAAAAATAAAATCTCAAAGATAGATTTCCTCGGAGAAGTGACGGATGAGGAAAAAGATAGACTTATGGTGGGTGCAAAAGCTTTTGTATTTGCCTCACAGGACGAGGATTTTGGAATTATTCCGGTCGAGGCAATGATGGCAGGAACGCCTGTTATTGCTCACAGGTCCGGAGGAGTCTTAGAGACAGTGATTGATGGTAAGACGGGTCTGTTCTTTGATGAGTTGAGCTCAGAAAGTATAAATAAAGCAGTCAAAAGATTTGAAACCCTTCGACAGGCTCAGGGCAAGTTTGATTCTGACGAAATCAAACAGCACGCACAAAAATTCAGCAAAGCGCGATTTGAAAAAGAGATAAAGGAGTTTGTAGAAAGTGAAATGAAATAGCTAGCGTTTTACTGCTGAAACCACAATATCTCTGGCGGTCGCGGGATAAAATCGACCGTCACTTGCCCAAACTACCATTTCTGGAATTTCCCCACCTGATTTTGCAAAATCCAATGCTGTTCTACCTTCATGCTCTTTCTTCCCCGCCTGTTCGGCTGTAAGAAGCTGGACATTATCTCCAACCCAAATATTTCTAACTTCAGGCACTGCTTCTAAAAAATCAACTGGCTTATCATCAATTACAACTCTGACTTTTCTTCTAACTTCTTCATGAATACCCAGATATATTTCATTTTCTTTACTTCCTGGAAAAGTATTGGTTTGATGCGCAAGAACCATGCTTGCATAATCGTCGGTGTCCCTTCCGAATTGTCTTTGATTTGCAACTATGAATTCGTTCAAAGGCTCTTCCAATAATCCACTTCTGCCCCTAATCAATAGAAGTGTTCGTCTTACTTCTGCAGAAAGTATTTCTACGTGTTCTGCAGCCGGTTTTACTTCACTTGCTTCAGTCATGTCTCTTATTATATTTTTTTAAGGAACAAAGTCAAATTTGATATAAGCTTCGGGCTATGCCGGAGTTGCCAGCACACTAACGCTTCCTCCTTCACTAAAGTTTCGAAGGACAAGAAAGCTATGGGGGGCAGGAAGATAAGAAAGGAGAAAATTTATCTGGGGGGACGCGGTACCTTCTTCTGCGAAAAATGTCAGAAATAAATATTATCCTAGATTGGAGTTTGCTCCCTTACCGGTAACATCAGGTTCTCTTTCAGCTCTCGCGGCTATTCTTCGGCCCACAATATATGAGAGTATTCCTACTACACCAGCAGCAATTACACCATGCTGGAGACCTTTATCGGTAACTTCTATACCTTGTGCTTCTATAGCTATCGAAGCAACCCCTCCTCCAATTCCGACACCTCCGACACTTATTCCTAAAGCACTTACTCCTTCACCAAATCTTCTGAGCCTCTCATTCATGAGCGGTATTATATGCTTATTACTTTTTGGAGTCAATGTTTTGTGGCTTTTAGGAACTTACTTCAGGGAGAACTGTCAGAAATGATATAATTTCTGCTCATGAAGTTTAAGTTTTTCGGCTTTCTATTTCTTTTTCTGTATGCCTTTGTAAATCCTGTTTTGGCTGTTTCCGATCCGAGGAGCGTCCCTAACAACATAGTCGGAATAAATAGTCTTTCTCCGGAATCCGAAATAGCAGATGTCGCGTCTTTGGTAAATAACGGGGGGGACTGGGGCTATGTCGTAATTGTTATCAGAAAAGACGAGCGGGATTTAAAAAGATGGCAGTCCTTTTTGGATCAGGCTAGAAAGCAGCATTTAATACCCATTATTCGCCTCGCGACCATGATAGATAAAAAGGGTTTTTGGGAGCATCCCGGAGAAAATGATGTGCAGGAATGGGCCGATTTTTTGTCAAAACTATATTTTCCTACAAAAAACCGCTATGTGCAGGTTTATAACGAAGTAAATGTTTCGGGAGAATGGGGAGGAGAGGTGAATGCTGCGGATTATGCCCGGGAGTTAGATAAAACAATTGATGCTTTTAAGGAAAAAAGCGGGGATTTCTTTATTCTCAATGCACCGCTCGATCTGTCTCTTACAACTTCTAAAACTTCTCTTGAAACTTCTGAGTTTTTCCAAAAGATGGAAGATGCGGTTCCCGGAATATTCAAAAAACTTGACGGGTGGGCTTCTCATTCATATCCAAATCCAGACTTTTCAGCACCTCCCAGTGAATCGGGAAAGACCAGCATAGAGGGATTTATATGGGAACTTGATCAAATAGATACCTACATAGCAGGTAAGGATTTACCTGTTTTTATAACCGAAACTGGCTGGAAGAGAGACAAAAACGGACTAACTGAAGATGAGATAGCTAATTATTACAAGGAGGCATTCGCAAATGCTTGGAATGATGAAAGAATAGTTGCTGTTACTCCATTCGTGCTTAATTATCCTGAGCCTCTTTTTGATCAGTTCTCTTTTAAAAATTCGACTGAGAATTCAGCCCACACATATTATGAACATTTTTTCGCAATCCGTGATCTGCCAAAGGTGAAAGGTGAGCCTAGGCGGGAAAATTTAATTTCAGAACTTAAAATTAACAGGCCAAGCGTTGTTTTAAAAGATTTTGAAAACGTGATTCGTTTTAGGTTCAAAAATGAGGGCAATTATGTCTGGGATACAAAAAAAGACCTGGCAATAAAAGTTATTTCAGCTAATTTAAGCGTGAGAAAGCCTTCATGGAGCAAGGAGGAAGTTTATCCAGGACAGGAGGTCACAGCCACTCTAAAAATTCAGGGAATCGATCGTGGGACCGTCCCTTTGAGGCTTCAAATTGTTCATGGAGGTCAAATATTAGCGGAGAGTAAGAGCGAGCTTACTGTTGACACACCTTTCTCCCTTTTTATCAAAAGGATTAAAGCCCTATGGTCACATTTACGTCTTGACGTTTTTGGGCGTTTTCTGTAAGATTAGAACCTAGCATCCGCCTCCGCTGAAGCTTCGGCGAGACAGGCTAAATGCTAGTTTTTTATGCTTCGGCAGGCTCAGCATAATCTTGAGCGAAGTCGAAATGATTTATGGGGAGTAGCTATACGGACAAGGTAATTATTTCCGTCGGAGGATCCCTCATCGTTCAAAACGGAGGGATTAATACCGAGTTTCTTAAGAAGCTCAACACTTTTGTTAGAGAGCAACTGGCGAAAAACAAGAACCGCCAGTTTTTTTTGGTCACGGGTGGTGGGACAATTGCCAGGCAATATAGAGATGCAGGAGAAGAAGTAATAGGACGTAAAATTACCAGAGATGATAAAGATTGGCTAGGAATACACGCCACCAAGATGAATGCGCATTTGGTCCGAACGATTTTCCGCGATATTGCCCACCCCTTTGTTCTAAAACACTATGAAATTATCAGAAAAGTAGAAGAGCCGGTTGTTGTCGCTTCAGGATGGAAGCCGGGATGGTCAACTGATTATTGCGCGGTAATGGTTTGTGAGGATTATGGAATCAAGGAAATGATTAATCTTTCAAACATTAGCCAGGTTTTTGATAAAGATCCGAAACAATTTCCCGATGCAAAGCCTTTAAAGAATATTTCCTGGGAAGATTTCAGAAAATTGGTAGGAGACGAGTGGATTCCCGGGATGAATTCTCCTTTTGACCCCGTTGCTGCCAGAAAAGCACATGAGCTAGGAGTTAAAGTTATAGTGCTCGACGGAAATGATTTCGAGAATATTGAAAAGTACTTCAGAGGCGAGCAGTTCGTAGGAACTGTGATAGAATAACTTCGGCGCTGAGGTCGCTAGAGCTCAAACCGCTCACATTCTCGCGGGTCCTGTCGTTCGCTCTTCCCGCCAGTGCTCGTTCTAGTCTCTCTTTCAGAACCGAACGAACTGCGCGCTGTCGGGAACCCATCGCTCGCGCCACCCGCCATCCCAGTGTGTTAAAATCATGCAGTGCTAAAATCCCTAAGCTTACAGAGTTTTCGAAGCTATAAAAAATCCGATTTTGATTTCGATGGCAAAACCACATTAATTGTAGGTGTTAATACTTCAGGAAAAACAAATCTGATAGAGGCAATCTTTCTTCTGTCGCGCGGTAAGAGTTTTCGGACAGATAAGGATCCTCAAATGATCCAATACGAAAAAGATCTAGCGAGACTAAGGGGTAAAACCGATGAAGAAAGCTTGGAAGTAGTATTAACTACAGGAGATATTCAGGGCAAAAGAACGCCTTTTAAAAAATTTATGGTTAATGGAGTCTCGAAGAGAAGGCTAGATTTTACTGGCTTTCTTCCAACAGTTCTTTTTTCTCCGGAAGATTTAGAGCTGATAATTGGCTCACCCTCCCTTCGAAGGAGATTTCTAAACGATGTTTTGGAGCAGTCGGATAGGGATTATAGGCTCGCTTTAATAAGTTTTGAAAAAGGAATTAGACAGAGAAATGCGCTTCTGGATCGCGCAAAGGATACAGGCAGACGAAATGAGGAACAGTTTGAATACTGGGACAGGATTGTAATTGATAATGGTGCGGTTTTAACCCAAAAGCGTCAAGAATACATAGAATATTTAAATAAAGAACCTAAAGAAATTCTGGATTTCGAAATTGAATACGACAAGAGCGTTATTTCAGAAGAAAGACTCTATCAGTATAGAGATGCGGAACTCGGGGCAGGAGTAACGCTAGTGGGACCCCATAGAGATGATTTTATAGTTTATCTGAAGAATTCTAAGGATAGGCATGATATAAAACACTTTGGTTCCAGAGGACAGCAGCGCCTGGCAATCCTTCAGCTAAAACTTCTTGAGCTTTTGTACCTGGAGAAAGTACTTGACCGAAAGCCCACGCTTCTTCTAGATGATGTATTTTCCGAGCTTGATACGGGTCATATTGATTTAATTTTGGGAATAAAAAATTTCGACCAAGCAATAATAACTACAACTCATGAAGAATTTGTAGGCAAAAAATTTCTAAAAGACATGTCCGTGATAAAATTAGGAAAATGAAGAAAGACGAAGAAAGCCTGCCTGCCGGCAGGCAGGTTGAATTTAAGGTAGGAAACGAAACCCTCCGAGGCTCGCTGTTTGTACCCTCGGGAAAAGGTCCATTCCCGGGGGTTGTTTTCTTCCACGGAAGTGGTGGAATAGGTGAAATGTATTTTGAAGCTGCCGAAAGTTTGGCAGAACGAGGCATTGTTGGCTTTGCATTTAACTATAGAGGGGCCGGTGTGAGCGAAGGCATATTTGAAGAACAAACGCTCAAAATGGGAATTGCGGATGCAGAAACAGCTTTTAAGTTTTTCATTGCCCAACCAGAAATTCACGAAAAGAGAATAGGAATCTGCGGTGCAAGTTTTGGAGGATACATTGCAGCTTTAATTTCAAACTTGTCAAATGTAAAGTCTTTAATACTCGTTGGTCCCGCAGCTTACCTTTCTACGGATCTAAACAGACAAAGAGATGACGCTGGAGACTCTGTAAAAGATTTTACTAAGAGTAATTCCTTTGATGAAATTGAAAAATTTAAGGGTAAACTGTTGGTAATGACATCCGAATTCGATGAGGTTATTCCACCTGAGGTTATAGAAGGATATTTGAAAAGGGCAAAGTCTGCTACAAGAGTAGAACAGTTTGTTTTAAAGGGAGCAGAGCATAGAATTAGCATTAATCCCCAGGCTAGAAGAGCTTTTATTAAAAAAACGACTGATTGGTTTTTGAAGACTTTATGAAGCAATTTGACCAGAGCCAGCTTAAAAACTTATACAGACCCGCAGTTGATTCTCACAAAGGGCAAAATGGGAAGCTTCTCATCATTGGCGGAAGTAAATTATTTCACTCAGCCTCTATCTGGGCTGCGGAAGTCGCCTCCCGAATTGTAGACATGGTTTTTTATTCTTCAATTGACGAGAATAACGAAATCGTAAAAGGAAAATTTCAAAATGGAATTGTAGTCCCACGGAATAAATTGGATCACTATATCGAAGACGCGGACGCGATTCTTATCGGTCCCGGACTTCCCCGCGAAGAAGGAGTGGAAGAAGGAGACGATGATACAAAAGAGTTAACAGAAAACTTGCTCAAAAAATATCCAGACAAGAAATGGGTAGTGGATGGAGGAAGCCTACAGGTTATAAAACCTGAAATTTTACCAAATAACTGTATAGTCACCCCTCATCACAAAGAGTTTGAGATATTGTTTGGGACTTCGGGGACCGAAGATACCGCATTTGAGATGGCGAAAAAATATGGCATTACAATCCTTTTGAAAGGCCCAAAAGATATAGTTTGTTATATTAATGAGTGTTTTGAAATAGTCGGTGGGAACGTAGGGATGACAAAGGGTGGGACAGGAGACGTTCTTGCAGGACTCGTCGCTTCTTTTTATTGTAAGAACGACGCGCTTCTTTCTGCATCTGCTGCGTCTTTCGTAAATAAAAAGGCAGGCGAAAATCTTTCGAAAAAAATGGGACTTTATTTTAATGCGTCGGACTTGGTAAATGAAATACCACTAGTTTTAAAAAACCTCTTGACATAAAAAACCCCTGGGGTATAATCTCGACTTATGGATAGAAGATTTGAAATAAGCGGAACCCCAATAATCGGTCATACAGTAAGCGAGAGGGAATTTGTCCGCGGAGAATTTGAGAGAAGCAGAAGATCAAAAGCTATTATGTCGGGGACTGCTACTCGTTCTGAAATAGCTAGAGCTAGCGCAGAGCTGGCACAAAAAGCTAATGGAAAAGGGGGACGATAATTGGCCGAACGGTTTATTTTAAGTAAATTTTTAAGAATACAGAGCCCAATGCACATAGACCCTGTTTTAGGGGAGAGAGGTCAGATGCCTGCCGAAATACGAGACCATGTAGGGCAAAATCCTTTATTGCAGGCCAGAACACTAGACGATGTAGCTACGGGAAGCAAGCATACAAACGGAGCAAGATTAAGTCGTCAGCTTCAGCGTTTTTAGAAACTATTCTTTCTCAATCCTTCTAACAATTTTTGAGAGCTGAAGAGTTATTGTTACCGCAAGAACGGTTACCAAAAGCGCATAAATCAGAAGTGATAAAAATTTTCCACCCTCCTCAGGAATCCACCTTTTAACATAAGTATTCATGAATTCCTGAATAAGGCTGTTCCATGCGAGTGCAGCTACAAGCCCAAAGCCTGCAGTGGATAAAGCTACCATTTGTTTGGCAACTTCAAGGTGAAGTTTTTTTTCTTCTTTTGTTGTTTCCTGCCTGTCGGCAGGCAGGTCTCGGGAATTACTCGGCATTTATGCTATTATATGTAATATAAATCAGCTAATCAACAAATTTCCAATTCCAAATCAACAAATGCAAATCATCAAATGAAAGTTTTTGATATACACAAGCGAATATTTGACTTTGTACTTAACGCCTTAAAACAAATAAAATACGTGCCTCAAACGGAAGAAAATAAAATCATAATAAATCAATTAATAAGATCTGTAACCTCAGTGGGTGCTAATGATCAAGAAGCAGACGGAGTTTCATCAAAAAGAGATTTTATACATTGCTATACTATTGTCAGAAAAGAATTAAAAGAAACAAAGTATTGGCTGTCTTTGCTTTCTGAATTAAATTCATCCCTCAAATTACGCCTGGAACCTTCAATAAAGGAAAGCGACGAATTAATAAAGATTGTAAGCTCAATAATCAGCAAAGCGGCCCTGCCTTCTTAGTTGATTGGTTTATTTGTTGATTTTATAATTAGTTGATTTTTACTATGTTTAAACCAACTTTCACCATTACCAACAAGATCTTACGAAATATTGGGGTAATTGAAGCATCAAGGGAAATCATAAATAATGCGCCGCTTCTCCCATACTACGAAAAACAGTTTAGAAAAGACGCGCTCGTCCGGGCGGTCCATTACGGCACCCATATTGAGGGGAATGAATTGGATCTTGCTCAGGCCGAGAAAGTGCTTGAAGGCGAAGACGTGGTGGCAAGGGATCGAGATATTCAGGAAGTAATTAATTATAGACGCGTAATGGAGTATATTGAGGAGCTCGGGACAGATGAAAAGGACGAGAAGATAACAGTTGATTTGATCACATCTCTTCACAAACTGACGGTCAGGAAGATTTTGGACCCCGATAAATGCGGTATTTTTCGAAATACTCAGGTCGTGGTGAAGAATTCAAAGACAGGCGAGGTATCTTTCAAGCCCCCGCCGTTTGAAGAGGTTCCCAGGCAAATTGATGATCTCGTGCAATTCGTGAATAGCTCGGAGTCACGGGATATTCACTCGGTTTTGAAAAGCGGAATTGTTCACTACGAATTAGTGCGTATCCATCCTTTTGTAGACGGAAATGGACGCGTCGCTCGAGCATTTTCGACCTTAATTCTTTATGAGGAAGGATATGATATTCGTAGGTTTTTCTCTTTGGAAGAATATTTCGACAGCGACTCAAAAGAATATTATGAGGCGCTTCAATCTGTGCCTAAAAACAATGAGGATTTAACTTCTTGGCTTGAGTATTTCAGTTTGGGGCTTTCAATTGAACTTTCGAAGATAAAAGAAAAAATAGAAAATATATCTGTTGATGTGCGCCTTAAGCAAAAACTTGGGGGGAAACCGCTTCTTCTAAGCGATCGGCAGTTAAAAATTATCGAATATATTCAAAAAACAGGTTATCTTCAAAATCAGGCTTTTGAATCTCTTTTTCCGATGGTTTCAGAAGACACGATCCTAAACGAGTTGAAAAGTTTGCTCTCAAACAAAATTATAAGGAAACAGGGAAAAACCAAAGCAGCAAGATATATAATGAGCTGAAATGGAAAAAACAGCAGTGCTTGAAAAGCCAAAAACTCACGAAGAAGTGGCAAGGGGGAAATTAACACTTACCGATCCGTACTCTCCGCCATTTCCTTATTGGCATTCAGTAAAGTTTGAGAAATTGGAGGATATTTTAAAGGAGGGATTGATTGCAGGCGAATTTGCAGATCATATCGGGAAAAAAACATATAAAAGCTCAGAGGGAAGACCTATTAGCAAAAAGTATGTGTCTTTGGCTCATGCAGATCCACGCATTATTCCTGCGCCTGAGATTGGAATTCTTGTAAATCCCAGCAATCAGGTAGTAGATCCCAGGAAAAACCCTCCGGAAGGGACAAAGCCTGAGGATTTTAAGAATGTACATCACAATGAAGTTTTAGTTGCGAGAAGAATAGCTCCTCGTGAATTCCGAGGAATTGTAATAGGCGAGTACCAAGGAATGGATATGAGTGAGGGTGGATATACCTTTTCTTCAATTGCTCCATTAAATCTACAGCATGTAGTGAGTCTGATCAAAAGACTTGATCCAACGCGTGCGTTACCTGTATATTTCAGGGGAGAGCTTGTTTGGCCAAGTTAATATGAAATTTAGTGACTTTTCAGAATATCTTGAGAAATTGGAAGCTACTTCCTCGCGTCTTTTGCTGATTGAAATTCTGTCCGAATTGCTCAAGAAAACTCCGGCAACCGAGATTGAAAAGATAGTTTATTTGATTCAGGGTAGGATTGCGCCCTTTTTTGCTCCTATTGAGATTGGAATGGCTGAGAAAAGTGTGGCAGCGTCCATCGCTATTGCTTATGGGGGGAGTAAGGAAGATGCTACCCGCCTGTTTAACAAATTAGGCGATATGGGAAAGGTAGCGTTTGAGCTGGCTGCAGGTTCGAAGGGAAGCGAGATTACGGTTTCAGAAGTTTTTGAAATTTTAACCCAAATTGCCGGAACTTCGGGCGCTGGGACTGTTGAAAAGCGCCAAAACTTACTCTCAAGTTTGCTTTCAAAGCTGGATCCAATCTCAGCTAAACATTTGGTACGCGTTCCTCTGGGAAATACTCGTCTTGGAATTGGAGACCCGACAATTCTCGACGCTCTTGCTACTGCAAAGTTAGGGGACAAAAGTAACAGAAAACTTTTGGAAGGAGCATATAACAGGACTTCTGATTTAGGCCTTATAGCCAAAACTTTGTGGGATAAAGGCTTGCCCGGCGTCGAACGCTTGGAAGTTCGTGTCGGTTCGCCAATACGCAGTGAACTTTGTGAAAGATTGCCAAACGCAGAAAAAGTAATCGAGAAAATGTCCTTCGACTCTCCTTCGACAGGCTCAGGACAAGGCGCTCAGGATAAAGTAGGTGTGGATGTGCAACTAAAATATGATGGATTCAGGGTTCAAATTCATAAAGAAGGGCAAAATGTGCGCATGTTCTCGCGCAATCTTGAAGAAATGACGCATATGTTTCCAGAGCTAATTAAGGCAACTCTTTCGCAGGTCAAAGCAGATACAGCGATTCTGGATACAGAAGCCCTGGCGTATAATCCGCAGTCAGAGGAATTTCTACCTTTTCAGGAGACAACTAAGAGGAGAAGGAAGCACGGGATTGAAGAGGCTGCATTAAAGCTTCCGCTAAAAGCTTTTGTTTTTGACATTTTGTATAAAGACGGAAAACAGCTATTGGACGAACCGCTTACTAAGCGCATGAAAATTCTAGACGGAGTCATAAAAGAGGATGATGTCTTGATCCGCACAAAAAACCAAACAGTAAAAGATCCAAAAACGCTAAGTCTTCTCCTTGAAGATGCAATCTCAAAAGGCTTGGAAGGACTTGTTGTTAAAAGACTTGAAAGTCCGTACGAGGCTGGAGGACGTAATTTTAACTGGGTTAAATTAAAGCGCCATAGTGACGGAGAGCTCTCTGACACAATTGATTGCGTAATTTTAGGCTATATTTCGGGGCGCGGAAAAAGGACGGCTTTTGGAGCGGGAGCGCTTTTAGTAGGAGTTTACGACAAAACTAAGGATGAGTTTGTAAGTATTTCTCGTATCGGAACAGGACTTACCGATGAGGAATGGAGAGAAATTCATAAAAGAGCGGATAAAATAAAACTAGACCACAAACCTGCAAGAGTCAACAGTTTGATCGCGCCTTCTGTCTGGATCGAGCCTGAAATCGTTATTGAGGTTTTGGCAGATGAGATTACCCGATCTCCGCTTCATACTGCGGGTGCTTCGACAAGCTCAGCATCTGGTGAAAAAACACCTGGATTTGCTCTCAGGTTTCCTCGATTGGTTTCATTCCGGGACAAAGACAAAAAAGCAGAAGACGCAACAAGTGTAGAAGAGATTAAGCAATTATACGAAACTCAATATTCAAGGCAAAAATGACTCTACCTGCCCGCCATCAGCTGTCGCTTCAGGCGACTGGCAGGCAGGCGAAATCCAATATAAGAAGGGGAAGTAGTTAATGTCCTATACCCGCAAAAAGCGATGAGGCTGCAAGCTTTATGTGGGTTACCAAACCTCTTCTTTGAACCCCAGTCGTTTGAGGTGTAGGAGCCAGGTCGTAAATTAGTACATTTCCTTCTTTATCCCTGACCGCAGGAATAAATTCTCGAGCGAGTGAAGTATCCTCGAGGTGTCGTCTTCCGGTTTCAATACCCTGAGCTGGCATAGCAATAGTTTTCTATAGGATATCGTCTCTTAGTAAAGTTCAATTGTCAAGTCTTTGGTCTGGTGTTAAAATGGGTCAATGCAAATAGTCGCAGATCTTCATCTCCATTCAAAATATTCAAGAGCGGTTTCGCCGAGCATGACTTTGCCTGTTATGGCTAAGTTTGCAAAGCAAAAAGGCATAAATCTGCTTACAACCGGAGACTTTACTCATCCTTTGTGGCTGCGGGAAATAAAAGACGCTTTGAAAGAAGAAGGTGAAGGGGTTTTTGCTCTGAAAAAGGAAGACATAGAGACCAGGTTTATTCTTTCGGTTGAGGTCTCAAGCATTTATTCGCAGGGAGGAAAAGTCCGCAGGATCCACTCTTTACTATTTGCGCCAAGTATTGAAGCAGCCGAAAAAATTAATCAAGAGTTAGTCAAAAGAGGCTGTAATATTCATTCGGACGGGCGTCCCATCGTAGGACTTACCCCTCAAAACCTAGTGGAAATAATATTATCTGTTGATAAAGATTGTTTCCTAATCCCATGCCACGTTTGGACTCCTTGGTTTTCTCTTTATGGCTCGATGTCAGGCTTTGATTCAATCGATGAATGTTTTGGCAACTATGCCTCGGAAATTTTTGCCATCGAGACCGGTCTTTCATCTGACCCCTCAATGAACTGGAGAATAAAAGAGCTGGATGGACGCTCAATTGTTTCATTTTCAGACGCCCACAGTTCTATGAAAATGGGAAGAGAAGCCACCGTCTTTGTGCCCAAAGACGGAATTTCTAATGACAAATTTCTAATTTCTAATTTAAAGTATGACGATATTCGTTTGGCCCTCATGCAAGATCCGAAGGCTAAGCTTAAGGTAGGCTATACTATAGAATTCTATCCCGAGGAGGGAAAGTATCATTTTACAGGGCACAGGAATTGCGGAGTTTCGCAGTCGCCCCAGGAGACAAAGGAAAAGGGAACGACATGTCCTGTCTGCAAAAAGCCTCTCACTGTAGGCGTAATGCACAGAGTTGAGGAGTTAGCGGGGAAAGAAGAGGATTTCGCCGTAAAGCCAAATGCGACAGGACTTAAATGGATAACTGATAAAGCGAAGTTGCACCCGCCCTTTATAAGGCTAGTACCGTTGAATGAAATTATCGCCGAAGTTATAAAATCTCCCGTTTCTAGCCCAAAAGTTGCGAGGATATTCGATGATTTGATACAAAGGTTTGGCTCAGAAATGACGGTTCTTCTTAAGGCAGACGACTTAGGTATAGAAAAAGAATCAGGCTCTGAAATATCTGATGCCATAATGAAAGTAAGGCGGGGTGAAATCTTCATAAAGCCGGGCTTTGACGGAGAATATGGAATAGTTAAGATTTCAAACACAGACGAAAAGAAGGAAATAAATGGCTCGCGTGACGCTAAAAGTCAGCTTGGACTTGACTTTTGAAAACAGGAGTATTAGTCTTAAGTCGATATTATTTTTCAGATGGATTCAATAATCGCAAAGCTTGAGAATTTATACAGGAAGACACCGAGCTTGCCTTCATCAGCCAGGGAAGCTCTGGTAGGAATTGTCCCATGGCTTGCGTTAATAGGAGGCGTTATTCTTGTCTGGATGGCGATAATTGATCTCACCTCCTCTCCTTTTGTTGCTATATTAGCAGGTCAGGTCCTAGCATATCTCATGCTGACTGCAGTACTAAACTTGGCAAGCGGAATTTTTCTCCTCGCAGCTTTCTCACCTCTTCGCAAAAGATCGAGAAGGGGATGGAAGCTTCTCTTTTTCGTACAAATGATTTTCCTTCTGGGCGCACTTTTGAGCCTGAATATGGGTACCATAGTCTTTAACTTGGTTTTTGTGGCAATCCTTCTTTATCCCCTCTTCCAAATGAAACCCTATTATAAATAAGGGTTAATTCGAGCACTCTTTCATGGTATAATCTTCCTGACTTTCTATGAAACTTATTGTAGGGCTGGGTAATCCCGGAGCTAAATACGAAAAAACCCGCCACAACTTAGGCTTCATGGTGATTGAAGGATTTCTTAAAGCCTTTACACCGGTTAATAAAACAGTCTGGGACAATAAAGACAAATTCAAAAGTGAAATAGCAGAGATAGAGTGGAATTCGAGAAAGAAAAAAACTCTTGAAAAAATAATCCTTGCCAAACCCAAAACTTACATGAATAACTCGGGAATGGCCGTATCTCTTCTTGCTAGGTTTTATAAAATAGCTCCCGAAGATATCTGGATAATTCACGATGAAATAGATTTGCCGCTAGGTATGATGAAAATAAGGCAGGGCGGGTCTGCAGCAGGACATCGTGGAGTAGAGTCAATTATTGAAAGTTTGAAAACCGACAAATTCTTTAGATTCAGGCTGGGGATTGGTTTTTCAAAGAATAAGGATAAGTTTGTTAAAGTCAATATGGGAAGCGCCACAGAATTTGTGCTTAGGGGTTTTTCAGGGCAAGAGTCATCAAAGGCGCGGACTCTGGTAAAAAGAGCAGTAAATGCGATAGAGACAGCGCTTGAAGAAGATTTAGAACGCGCAATGAACCGTTTCAACACGAAGTAGTGATTACTATTAGGATTTTTGACACAAGAAATGAAGCTGAATCTGCGAAAAAGATTTTGGAAGAGGGTGGAATACACACCACAATCTTGGAGGACAAGTTTGAAGGAGTACCTATCCAAGAGTATGGAGTTGCCGCACGATTTCGTTTGAATGTTGAGGACCGTGATTTCCCCAAAACCACCAAATTTTTGGCAGATAAGTTAAAGAAAGAATCTTGACATTTACTACTACTACTACTACTACACTTTGATTAAATGGAGCCAAAGACAGATTTACCACAGCCACCAATTCAAGAGGGTGCTTCTCCGACTCCTGATCAACCAAAACCGCCAGAAAATCAACCTGAGCAAAAGGTATTACGCGTAGGTGATTTTGTTAATAGACTGCAAGAATTAGAAAGTCATCCGCTTTCAGGAGCGAAATGGAAAGCAACAAAGTATCCCGTTATGAGACCAACTTTTAGATATCCAATGTCACCGAATGCTGAGGATCATATTGAGGGAGAGATCGAAGAACAATTAATCGAAGCACAAGCAAGGCCAGAAAACCCAAGACAGTACTCAACGGGTATTGGATGGGCAGTGCGAGGTCATCGGACAAGTTACGTAGAGGGCGAAGAAATGATACAAAGAGTAGACGTTACTAGAGATGACAAAGGCGATATAGAAGGTATTGGATATTTTATAGATTATTCAAGAGTTTATAATGAGCCTCAACAACTTCCTTATGGAGGACGTGAGAAAATGGGGGAGAGAATTATTTTGAACATGAGAGGGGACGTTTCGGTCCGAAGTATAATTATTGAGGATTGGGATGATACAGGAGCGAAAAGCTTCGGTGAGGTAGAGACTGCCTTATATGACAGAAATGATCCAAAAGGAAAAGAGATTATTAAAAGAATATATGATGATTTAGATGCGTCTATAGATCATTCCGCTGTACCTCCTTTAACGCAGCCTGCCCCTTCTGGAACTCCCCCCGCACCTTCTGTTTAGTTTGTTATAATCAAACTATTATGCGTTCAGTAAAACAGGTTTTAGAAAAGTTCAATCCTGTGGAGGATAAGTATATCTCTAGAGAGTTTCAGTCATTTGGAATTTATCTCGCTGAGGAGCTGGATGACATGAAGCACAAAAGTCTTTATATAAAGCTTGCGAAGACCACACACCGCTCAATTCTAGAAAAAGCGCTGTCTTTCGTTTCAGACAGCAATGCAGATAATAAAGGCGCGCTTTTTATGTGGAAGCTTAAGCAGCTAAAAGCTGCTAAGGATGAATGATTAAGGATTAAGGACAAAAGAAGGATTAAGGATGAAGGATAAAAAACATACCTCCAAGCTTTAACTAAACCCCTTTAATAATTCATCATTAATCATTTATAATTAAATTATGACTACTGTCAGAATTCTCATTTCCGGTTTTGTTCAGGGAGTGGGTTTTAGGCATTTCATAAAATCTAATGCTCAGAGCCTAAATCTCACGGGATGGGTAAAAAACATACCCGGTGGTAATGTGGAGGCAAATATTCAGGGAGATGAGAAAAACATCGAGAGCTTGATTGCTTTATGTAAAAAAGGTCCCTTTCTTTCCGAAGTAGAAAACATAGAAGTTGAAAAAAATAATGACTCCGAGCGTTTTGATAAATTTGAAATCCTTAAGTAAACTTCTTTGTGATATTATTACCTAAATGGAATTATCAACGTTAGGCTACATAATATTCTTCACCTTAATAGGTAGTGTTTTTTCTCTCATTGGAGGAATTTTTCTTCTTATTAAAGAAAAGCAAACGCTTAAATACTCCCATTTTTTGGCTGCTTTCGCGGCAGGAACGCTTTTGGGCACAGTATTTTTTGATCTTTTTCCCGAAAGCCTGGAGGAGGCGGAACATATTTCCGTGCAGGGCTATCCCGAGGTCAATATTTTTCTTTGGACGCTAATTGGTATTTTGGGATTTTTTTTACTAGAGCGTTTTGTTCATTGGTTTCATCACCATCAGCATGAATATCCCGGTGAACCAGTAAAACCTACGATTCCTCTGATAATTCTGGGAGACAGCGTGCACAATTTCATAGATGGGGTCGTAATTGCGGCAACCTTTTTGGTGAGTATTCCGCTTGGCATAGTTACAACTCTTGCTGTAGCTGCGCATGAAATTCCCCAAGAAATAGGGGACTTTGGAATACTTCTTCATAAAGGTCTTAGGCGGAGAAAAGTTATCGCTGTAAATTTCTTCAGTGCATTAGCGGCAATTGCCGGTGCATTAATAACCTTTTATATTGGGGATGCAGTTGAAGCAATAATTCCAATTCTTCTTTCCATTACAGCGGGTTTCTTTATTTATATTGCAGCGTCAGACTTGATTCCTGAAATCCACCATGAGAATAGGCGTGGGTTTGCGCTCGCAGAAACTATACTTATGTTCGCAGGAGTCGGGACAATATGGCTTTTTATAACTCTCCTTGAGGGCGTAGGCGGCCATTAGATTTTACCTCACAGACAAAATCCAACTTCCGCACGGTGTATATAAAAGAAAATAGTAAGAGCACAATGGAAATGAGCTTAAACTCAAGTCCCATAAAAGGAAGAAATGAGAATGTAGCAGCTGATAAGCCAAAAAGAGATATTATTGACAGCCCGCAGCTAGTGCACCCTGTCGCGACAAGCGCAAAAATAGTCCCGCCGCCCACTGAAACCCTCACTTTTTGATTCCTGAGTCTTCCAAAAGTTTTTAATATAAGCGCGATATTTAATCCCACAAGAACAGCGGTAAATAAAAGAAAAATAAGATCAAGACTAGACAAAGATTGGGAGAGTCCCAAAATCAGGCTATAGAATAGATTTAAAGTTGTGTTTGGAGGGTAGGAGATAAATGAATATAGAAGAAGTTTGTAATTTGGTATAAATGCAAAAAGAGCAATATAAAGTACCGCTACAGAAAGAGAAGATATTAAAAAACGAGGAGTAATAATTTCGAGTTTTACTGTCTGCCGGAGGGGCATTATTTCGAGAGTTCCTGATCAATAATTGTTTTGAATGCGCTGTATGGCTGTGCGCCGGATACCAGAAGTCCGTTAACATAGGTGGCAGGCGTTCCGTTAACTCCTGCAGTGGTTCCCTCATCTGCGTCTTTTGTTACTGCATCGGCAAATTTGCCTGAATCGACGCAAGACTTTAGAGTCGCACCATTTATTCCGATCGTATCTGCATAAGAAGCAAAGCTCGTTAACGCATCAGCTGCCGCTTGCCCCTCCCACTCCGACTGGTTTTCAAAAAGCTTGTCATGATATTCCCAGAATTTGCCTTGTTCGTTGGCGCACTCTGAAGCTTCTGCAGCTTTTTGTGCATTTGGATGAATCGCTACCAGAGGATAGTGCCTGTATGCGAATTTAACCTTCCCCGTATCTATATAGTCTTTCTTGATTTGAGGAAGAGTATCTTTCCAGAGACTTGAGCAAAATGGACATTGAAAATCAGAGAACTCAACTATTGTTACTTTCGCACCCTTGTTTCCAAGAATGGGCAAGTGTCCTATTCCGATTTCTACCGGTTCCGACGGCACATCTGGAGCTGCCTCATCTCCTACTGTGATCTCATTTGTACCCACTGAGGGGACACCTTTCTCCAAATACTGGACTTTTGTAGTAAGTATTCCTAAAAGATATGCGGCTACCACAAGAAGTACTACCAGAAGCGGAAGGTAAAGCTTGCTATTTAGCTTCAAAGGAGGTAAAGAAACGGGTAATCTTTTTTTGCTGGGCATTCACCCATTTTAAAGACTTACCTTTTTGTTTGTCAAGCCCTTTTTCCGTTGACACAAGTATTTTTGTTTGTTATTCTATGTTTTACGAAATGGCTGACGTAAATTTCTCAGATCAAAATTTTGAAGCAGAAGTACTTAAATCCGCAGAACCCGTGGTTGTAGACTTCTGGGCTGAGTGGTGTACTCCCTGCAGGATTGTGTCCCCAATAATAGAGGAACTCGCAGAAGAATACAAAGGCAAAGTAAAAGTGGGAAAGCTAAATGTCGATGAGAATCCCAGCGTTTCAGGACAGTTTAACGTAATGAGTATTCCAAGCATTCTTATTTTTAAGGACGGGATGCCTGTAAAAACTATAATAGGGGCGCAAGCAAAGGATAATTTCAAAAGAGCCATAGACGAAGTGCTCAGTAGTTAAGACTGCTCGCATTGAAATTTTTGCGCTGAGGTCGCTTACCAAAATTTTCTTACTCCCTGCGGGAAAAAGTTTGTCTTTCCATAATATCTTCGTCCCTGATGTACGTTCGAAAATTTTGTAAGCTCCCCGCGTTAATTTGTTTGATTTTCGAAAAGTTCCAAAGCTCGCACTTTTTTTGCTTATTTGTAGTATTTGAAATTGGAAATTGGTATTATTAAAAACATGTACGACGTAATAATAATCGGATCAGGTCCCGCAGGACTTACCGCGGCTATCTATACAACTCGGGCAAATCTTAAAACACTTGTCATTGCAGGCGGAAAGTGGGGAGGGCAGTTAATGCTCACGACCCTAGTTGAAAATTATCCCGGGTTTCCTGAGGGAATTGACGGTCCTGTCCTCATGGAGAACATGAAAAAGCAGGCAGAAAAGCATGGAGCTGAGATTTTATATCAGGACTTTAAAAAAGGGGATTTCTCTAAGGCCCCGTTTAAAATTGTCACCGGAGAAGGGGAGTTCGAAGCTAAAGCGGTAATTATTGCGACAGGTGCTGATACCAAGTGGCTTGATGTTCCGGGGGAAAAAGAGAAAATAGGACGAGGAGTATCGTCTTGTGCGCCTTGCGATGCGCCTTTTTTCAGAAACAAAAAAGTAATAGTAGTAGGAGGGGGAGACTCGGCGATGGAGGAAGCCTTAGTGCTTACGAAGTTTGCAACGTCTATTACCCTGATACATAGGGGAGATAGTTTCCGCGCTTCTGAAATTATGCAAAAAAGAGTTAAGGAAGAGTCAAAGATTAAAATTCTTTTTAACACGGAAATAAAAGAAATTATGGGCGAAAATAATGTAACCGGAGTTAGGCTTTTTAATAATAAAACAAACAAAGAAGAAGAAATGGCAATCGAAGGCGTTTTTGTAGCTGTGGGACATATTCCCAACTCAAAGGTTTTTGAAGGGATTGATAGAGACGAGAGAGGCTTTATAAGAGTTCATGATCATTATAAGACCAACATTGACGGAGTTTTTGTGGCAGGAGACGTACACGATGCGGAGTATAAGCAGGCAGTTACTGCCGCAGGTTTTGGTTCGGCTGCAGCTCTTGAGGCCGAGCGCTGGCTTGAAAATAGATAATCCTCATTTCACTTGACTTTTCACAGACAGTTATATTAAATAGTATCAGTGCCGAAGATAATAAGCGTTGGAACTCCAAATCCGGAAGATTTAAAGCAAAATCCTCTTAAAGATTTATGGGAAGGATTCCGCTCCCTGGATAAATTTATGAAAATGTCTCTTCTCTCGGGAGTCCTTCTTATTGTTTTTGGAGTATATGCCGCAGGCAACGTTTTGGAGACTCGTCAGCAGGCAGGAGGAGGAACATTATCGAGGGTCGATATAAACCCCGGGGTTTTGGAGCTTCACGAAGACAATAACTTCAATACTGAAATGTCTGCGCTGGCATATAATGTGGCTGGTGATCCTATTTGGGACGGAGTCTATTATGAATGGGGGACAAGTTCTACAAATTCTGTAGGAACGCTTACTCAGACAGTGGGTAATATAACGCAATACGATCCGTTAAAAACCGGCTGTGGTGAAGTGCATGTAATTGCCCGTTATGGAGACCAGACAATTACCAAAAGCATTCAAGTCACAGTCCAGCCAGCACGCGACAGCGGTCAGCCCGATATAAAATGCGAGACAACACCTGAGCCGATTTCGTCAAGCAGGGTTTTTGTTACAAGTACCACCTATGATGGTAATTTAGGTGGTTTGGAAGGTGCAGATGCAAAATGTCAAGAAAGA
>Ga0209518_1001272_pt1 | contig 28092 bp, 26 predicted proteins | sample RifGroB1_FD_183993 | JGI IMG/M metagenome (GOLD analysis project Ga0209518, IMG submission 183993) | Groundwater microbial communities from Rifle, Colorado, USA - Groundwater B1 (SPAdes) (version 2) | ecosystem: Environmental > Aquatic > Deep subsurface > Groundwater | place: Rifle, Colorado...
CGCGTCGGCGATTTTCGACGGAGTTCCCGAGGCAAGCGCCGTCATCAATATGGGCGCAAGCTTCACGTACTACTACAACATCGTCGAACCCGGTACGTTCATGTATCACTGCCATGTTGAAGCCACCGAGCACATGCAGATGGGCATGATTGGGAATCTCTATGTCCAGCCAAAACAGAATGATCTTCCTGACGGAAGCCTGCTCGGCTCTCATATCCACCGCACCGGACACAAATATGTCTACAACGACGAGGACGGAAGCACGAGATACGACGTGGAATACCCGCTGCAGCTCGCATCGTTTGATCCGGATTTCCACGACGCGAGCATCAATGTCCAGCCGCTTCCATTTGCCGCCATGAAAGACAAGTACGCCCTGATTAACGGGCGCGGATATCCGGACACCGTCAATACGGCCGATCTGCCGAACAGCGAAACAGGAGCCTATTCGCAGAAGGTTCATTCACTGATCACCGCGCAAAAAGGCGAGATCATACTGCTGCGTCTTTCCAACCTGAGTGTCACCGAGTTCTTCACCGTTTCGGCGCTTGGACTTCCGATGAAAGTCGTCGGAAACGGAGCGCGCATCCTGCGAGGTCCAGGCGGGCAAAGTCTCTACTATGAGACCTCTTCAATGACCTTGGGTGGCGGTGAAGCCGCTGATGTCTTGGTTGATACTTCCTCGGTTCCGGCCGGAACCTATTTTCTCTATACGACCAATCTGAATTACCTGAGCAACGGGGATGAGGACTTTGGCGGCATGATGACTGAAATCGTGATCCGCGAGGGGACGTGAGCTACTTATGACGAAGAAATCGAACTTACTTCTGGCCTTACTAGTCTTGTTCGGCGGCAACACGGCACAAGCCGCTATTCCCGGCTTGAGCGGAAGCACCTTCGAGCTTTCGGCGCGCACCGGACACATCAGCACCCCTGACGGACACAGTATCCTGAACTGGGGCTATGCACCTCCCGCTGGCGCGATGCAGTACCCAGGCCCAACACTGATCGTGGATCAGGGACAACTGGTAACGGTCAAGCTCCGCAATCACCTCCCCGCCCCCGTTTCAATCGTTTTTCCAGGACAGGAAAGTGTAATCGCCACGGGCGGCACAGCAGGACCCCTCACCCGGGAAGTTCCGGCCGATGACGGCGCGAGCGAAGTCACCTATACGTTCAGGGCCAACCATGCGGGAACCTACATGTACCACAGCGGCACGAATCCAGAACTTCAGGTCGAGATGGGGCTCGTTGGAGCGCTGATTGTAAAACCCACCCAGACAATGGCCCACGGTCCGCGCGCCTACCCGAACGCACACACCCATTATCAGCATGAGTACCTCTTTCTTCTGACTGAAATCGATCCCGGTATTCACGAACTCGTTGAACTCGGCAGGATGGGTGAGATCGATATGACCAAGAGGAATCCCGTTCTCTGGTTCATCAATGGCCGAAACGCACCGGACACGATGCTGAACGCCTTTGTTCCATGGCTTCCGCATCAGCCGTATAACAGCCTGCCAAGGATGCATCCCGGAGAAACTCTTCTGATGCGCGTGATCGGAGCCGGCCACGACCTGCATCCATTTCATCCTCATGGCAACAATGTTTTGATCATTGCGCGCGATGGCCGAATGCTCGAAAGTTCGCCCGGCATGGGTCCTGATCTGGGCATATCGGACTTCACGATCAAATCGATTCCGGGCCAGACGGTGGACGCGCTCTTTACCTGGACCGGCAAAGGCCTGGGTTGGGACATCTACGGGCACAACCCGGAAGACCCGCTTCAACCCAATGAGTATGCGCCCGACCACGGAAAACCGCTACCGATACAGCTGCCGGAAAAGCAAAACCTCACCTTCGGAGGAAGCTACAGCGGCAGCCCCTTCCTCGGAGCAATGGGAGCGCTTCCACCGGGAGAAGGCGGACTGAACGAGAACGGCGGACTTTTCTTCATGTGGCACTCACATGCCGAAAAGGAAATGGTGAACGATGACATCTTTCCTGGCGGCATGATGACGATGCTGATTATCGAGCCACCTGGGGCTCCGATTGAACACTGAGCGACTGACGGGGGTATTCCATGCGTTTTTCAACAGCGGTTCTCTGTTTTCTGGCGTTAGCGCCCAACGTGGGTTCGGCGGCGGAGTTCATCTTGAGAGCAGACGTGGCCACGAAGGTGTACAACGGTCGACCCGTTGTCATGTGGGGCTTTGCTCTTGATTCCGCCCTTGATGTTGAGGACGGAGCGGTCCAGATCCCTGGCCCGGTACTGACGGTCCCTCCGGGCGATTCCACATTGACGATCAGGCTCAAGAACAAATTGCCCCAGCTCAATGGGGCCCCTACACCCGTGTCGATCGTGATTCCCGGACAGATGGCCACAATGACTCCGGAACGTGCAGGTAACGGACGGGTTCGCTCATTCACCCATGAAACGGCGCCTGGCGCCGTTGGCACCTACACCTGGAATCAGCTGGCGCCCGGCACGTATCTGTACATGAGCGGAACACATCCCGCGGTTCAGGTCCAGATGGGGCTTTACGGCGCGTTGAAAAAGGACTTCTCTGCCGGGAACGTCTACCAGAATATCTCATATGACAAAGAACTTATTTTGCTCTATAGCGAGGTCGACCCGGCGCTGCACGATGCCGTGGCATCGGACAATTACGGCCCAGGAAAAGCAGTCAAAAGCACAATCAACTATCAGCCCAGGTATTTTCTCGTGAACGGAACGCTTCACGCTCCAACAGATCCCGCGCTTCCCGCCGGAGCGGAGGGCGAACAGGTTCTTCTTCGCCTTCTCAACGCAGGACTCAGAACCGTCGCCCCTCTTCTTCAGGGAGCCCACATGAAACTTGTTGCCGAGGACGGAAAACGCTACCGGTTCCAAAAAGAGCAGTATTCCGTCCTGCTTTCCGCCGGCAAAACGACGGACGCTCTGATGAATGCTCAGGCTGGATCTTATCCACTGTATGATCGGCGCTTAACTCCAGGCATGGGAACGCTTTCGATCCTTCAGGTTGCCGCACCATGAACAAACGGTTCTTGCCCGTTCTGGGGTTCCTCGCGATCGCCATTGGATTGTATCTGGCATTTCGGAATGCACCCGATCGGGCAGTCGAAATCGTTAGCGTTCGGACCACCGCCGCGGGCATGATGCTTGACGTTCGGTACCGCGTAGCGGACGGGAAAGCGGCCAAATCATTCTTTCCGAAAAAATCAAAACCTCTGCTGATCAACGAAAAATCGGGTGCCACGCTCGCGGTCCCCGTACCTCCGAAAGTGGGACCTCTCAAACAAATCCCCGATGAGTTCAAGCCGGACAGGACGTACTTCATGTTTTTCGCCAACCCAGGACGCCACGTCAAAGCCGGTGACCTGGTCACGCTGGTTTCCGGAGATCGAAAGATTGAACATTTGCGTGTTCAGTGAACATATTCGACTTCGGGACTTTGAAATAAAGGATCTTGATCCTTCTAATGGGGCAAGGGCATAGGCCAGGAAACGAACACCGGCCGGATTTAATATTGCTCGATCTGATAGTCCTCCAGCAAATTGAGGACCATGCCACCTAGCGATTATCAGACGTTTTTTTTATTAGCTACACGCCCCTGCGGCGCGCTTTTTCACCTTCAGTTTGATCTTGGCCTGGAAAGCGTCGTGAGGGAATTGCTCAAGCAGATGGGCGGATGGGCGAGCCAGGTCCTGCGCACCATGCGGGTCGCGGGCATTGCGGAAAGCTTTGAGCCAGCGAACCAGTACTACAACACCGTGCTGGGGAAACCGCAGATCAAGGGTGAGTAACTTGATAGCCGCGTTATTCCACGTCTGCCGGCGCATACGACCGACTCATTGGGTCGCGCCAGATTAGGTGTTGAAATTCCTATCCGCCTATTTCACGCGAGTCATTTTACAGCTTATCTTTATAATTACAGAGACATACCAATCTTGACCAGTAGCGTCATGACATATACAATAATCTTATCGCTAACTGAAATGATCGGGGTTTCCATGATTAAAACTTGGGTGCCGCTCAGTGCCTTGCTTCTGCTGGTTTTGGCCGGGTGTAACAGTTCGGTTACGATTGACTTCTTGGCACCTGAGCCCAGCGAACCAGCCCCAACCCAACCAAATTCAACCCAATCAGATTCAACTCAACCAGCCCCAACCCAACCAGATTCAGCTCAGCCATCAGCCCCTGCACAGCCGCCAGGGCCTGTGGTTACCCCGGTCTCAACGGCGGTCCCGCCAGTAGTGTACGATAAGACCGTACATGTCACTGCCTGCGGAACATTAAGTCAGCCCAATACCTTGTACATTCTTGATAACGATGTGCGCTCGGACGGAACCTGTTTCAAAATCACTGCTGATAGCGTGATCTTCGATCTGGGTGGCCACACCGTGCTCTACGACGATTACCCGGATGTCGGCCTGCAAAACGCGGACTTCGAAAATGGCACGGGCTCTGTTCCTGCGGACTGGGATCTCAGCCAAGCCGGGGGCGTCACCCGTCAGTCAACGGCAGATTTCGCAATGCTCAATAAGTGGTACCTCGCATTTGGAAACGCGCCCAATGGTACCCGGATCACCTCCCCGTGGACCAAGCTTCTCCCGTTAGACAAAGCTGCTGCTTTTTTTCTGCGAGGAGATGCCACTTGGGCCTACTCCAACGCTCCTTTATGGAACATGACAGTCGAGTCGCGTAACGCGACAGGAAGCATCGAGGTCGTGTTAAACAAAGATTTCACGACCGATCAAAAATTTGAGTTCACAGCATCCGCCACGGCTTTGGAATACCGGGCTGTCCTCACGCTCGTGGACGGCTATGGCCTGGCATTTTCCAGCTATGGTAGGTTTCCCTCAATAGACCTTTTCGATATACGCGCCAAGGATCACTACGGCGTTAATGTCTCGTATAGGAAAAATGTTACCGTGCAAAACGGCACGATTACCCAGGGAAGGGGGAAGGGTTACCTGAGCCATGCGCTCCATGCCTATGCCGACACTTACTTCAAAGCCACCGATCTTATCATCAACGTCAACGGCATGCTGTCTTCCGGAATCAATGGGAACTACTCCCGTCAGATCATCATCGATAAATGCAAAATTCTCGCTCGGACTCCTGGCGGCACTTTCAATCGTGCGCAGATCACCGCAACGGTGATTGCGACCCAGGGGGACAATGTCGCTATCATTAACAGCGAAATAGATGGGGGTCCCGGGTACGGAGGCATCCTTGTACATGGCGCTCAATCTGAAATTGCAAACAATTTAATCAACACGCAGTCCATGATCACCAACCATTTTGCGCTTATGGGTGGATCCAGTATCCACGACAACACCATCATAGCGAGCCCCGGTCAGGGGATTTCTGCCGGAGGAGATACCGAGGTCTACAACAACACCATCTCCATTCTGAAAACAGCCCCGAATTATGAATACGGATACATTGGTTCAGATGCGATCAAATTCAACGACTACAATGACCCGGCTCATCTGTATCAAAATATCAACGTGCACCACAACAAGGTCTACTTGTTCGGTGATTACGATAAATATTATACGGGTTATGACGATGCAATCGGACGAGGGACTAAACTCATCAAAGGCATTACCAACCACGCGAACGGCGGCAACGTCAGATTTGCGGACAATACCTTCATCGCGCGTACTATTGACCCAAGCGTCAGGTTGATCGCTATTGAGGCCGGAGGAAGAACACCGCTGGAAGTACTGTTCGAGAATAACACGATCGACAGTGATCACATCTGCGTTGATTTCGGCGGATACTCCGGCCAGGGAACCATCTTTCCTGCATTGACCTTCATCGGTAATACCTTCATCAAGGGTCCGGGCGCGTCCACTTCTTTCCATACGATCGGGCTTGATCGTACGGGTAACATCAATACAGATACCATTTCTTTTATTGGCTCAAAACTGATGGGGGGCGCCTCGCTCACAGACGTTGAGATACCGTCAAGTTACGGCAGGTTCTCTTATGGCGTGTACTGGTATCTAAATCTGAACGTCCTGAGTGCCGCAGGCTTGCCAGTTGCTGGTGCAAGCGTCTCGATCCTGGATAGTAACTTTGCACAAGTATATACGGGAGAAACTGATTCCAACGGAACTATCTCGAATATAAAATTGAAACAGCTTCACCATACAGGCAATGGAGTACTCAACCAATCGGCGATTCAGAATACTTCTCCGCTCAATGTGACGGTGACTCCCGCCGGAGGTTCAGCGGCACAATACACGATCGACATGACTCAGAATAAAACGCTGACCTATCGACTTGGCAGTGGGTTCAGTGTCGTGAATGATTAGCGAACTGGCTCCAGAGGAGCGTTACATGTGTCATTATTGACCCCCGCGACGCCAATCAGCCCATGCTTTAAACTATTTTATATGTCCGGGGTTCTCTCAAAGTTCAGCGTGGTAGTGGTCGTTTTCACGTTCTTTGTCGGATGCTCCCGGCTCCCTCTGTTCGGACCGGGATCCACCCCCTTGTCGAAGCCGACTCAGGCGGAGCCCGTACCGGATCATCTCATGAAATCCTGGATGGATGGCCACCTTGCCGGCGACGTGATGGAATTTCAGTACTTCGATGCCTTCGATAATGAGGGTAAGGGCCAGTCGGATTCTACGGATCTGGCTGTTTTGGCCTGGCAGGAATCCCACATCCTTTGGAAATATGCCGAGCTTTACCGGGTGACACGGCAAACGTACTGGCTGGACAAACTCATCGACCATTTTGACCGCATACGAACCCATGCCACTCTGGACGCCCAGGGCTATTACCAATGGACCGCGAAGGAGTTTTCCACAGGCACGCTGGAAGCGGTTCCCGAAGGCGAAGTGGGATCCTTGACTTTTTACAAACCGACGGTGAAGGCATTTTACAGCTCCGGGGGCAGGCTCGTTACGGGACATGACTATCGCATCGAGCTGACAGGCGAAAATGAAGTCAGCGTAACGGATCTCTCCGCAGGTACGGCCCCCATCAAACTGGCGTACAATCGCATTTCGCTCAATATCACCCAGATCCCGGGAGGCACGCTGACCCTTCAGGGGACCGGCCCTGTCGGCTCACGGTTCCTTGTGAAGACCTATGCGCCGCCTGAACTCCCTTGGCTGGTGGACGACGCTATGTTCCTGGCCCCAGTGGCCGCATTCGTGGAGCAGGTCTTGAAAACTCCATCGCTTCCCCAGACGTATGAGCTCAAGGCACGAGAGTATCTGAATTTCCTGCAAGTGCACTTTTTCGAAAAGTGGGAATCGGACTGGCGTGACTATGCTGACGGCACGGGATCGTATCATTTCCGCGCCGGGCCCGGGTACTACTTCCCGCTCGCGAGCCTCCCGCACAATCAGTATCTCAAGGTCGCAACGATGTGCATGCTCATGACGGATGTGCCGGGTATCAGCAATCCCGGACACTACAGGTCGCGAGCGGAGAAAATGCTCCGCCGATTCAAAAACAGCCTGCAGCCTCAGGCGGACGGAACGCTGCGATGGAACTATTGGGATCCTGTGGACGGCGAACCGTTGACCAACGGCAGCTATTTTGCCGAGGATTACTCTCACGCGACCATCGATGTCGAAGCAGCTGTCGAAGGCTATCGACGAGGGCTGGTATTCACCGCGGATGATCTCCGAAAGATGGCGAGAACCTGGACCGATACCCTTTGGAATCAGGACGAGGCAAACCCAAAGTTCAGCTATCGCGTGTGGCCTTACCCCGGCCATCCCCAGATTCCGTCAGAACTTCCAGTCAGATCCGTCTTCGAATTCTGGGTTCAACTCGGCGAGTTTTCGGAAAAAGCGTTGAACCTCGCGAAAATCCTTTATCTGAGAGACAAACGCGTCGCCCATTGGACGCCGCATGTCCTGCAGCTTTATCATGCGTTGCGCCCCGTTACCGCGGGTGAGGTCACAGCCTTCGCCGAAGCAAATGAAACCTTTCTTACGTTTGATCTGAGACCCGCTCTGTTCAATGGCCAGTTTGAATACGAGAAAACCGGAACGGCGATGCCCTTGGGATGGTCTTTCAAGAGTTACGCCGCGGATCAGGGAACTCCTGAGTTCTGGAGCCTGAACCAGTTCCTGCTCGCGAAAGAACCCGAGAGCGGAAATCGATCGTTGCAAATCAGAGCCGGGACTACCGCTCCGAATCTCGTCGCAGCCCCGCTGCTTCGGACAGCGTTAAAAGGAAATCCTAAAGTAACGCTTTCGTTCCGCTATCGGACGGAAGCCGGCGCGTCGGGGCTGGTCAGCCTGATTGAATATGATGCCAGCCAAAGGAGTTTTCCCAGTTACTATCAAAAATCTCTTCCCGCTTCGGCCAACTGGCAAACTGTAGTTTGGACGATCGATTCGCATCTGGATCCGGTTGTGAACGCGAGCAGCGTAACAACATTCGGAGGCACCACTGAGATCACGCCATGGCTTCGCAATGCCGGTCTGGGGTCGGTATTCTACGATGATGTAACTTTGACTTTGGGTAACTGACTCATCCCCGTCTTGGATGGCGCGGCCTTCTTGGGCTTTATGGCATTTGCCGCTCAGTGTACCCACGCTACTTTATTGCCTAATGGCGGTCATTCTGATGAAGTTTTATGCTGAGAGGGCTTACCGCTATGAAAACCGAAACCCACCCATCGCCGTTTGGTGAAAAACATTCCGAGCATTTTTTCACCGACGCACGAGACTTCTGGTGGAACGAAGACTTTCTCCACCTTATGGCAAAACGCTGGGGTATTGACACCGTGCACTCCGTTCTGGAAATTGGTTGCGGGGTGGGACACTGGACTTCAGCATTACTTCGCGTTCTCCCAAAAGATGCGGCAGTGACCGCAGTGGACCGCGAGCCCGAATGGGTCAAGAAATCACAGGAGCGATTCGGATCCCGGGTGAAATGCCTGCAATCCACAGCCGAGAAACTTCCGTTTCCAGATCATAGCTTCGACATGGTCACCTGCCAGACACTGCTCATCCACGTTGCAGACCCAAACAGAGTAATTCAAGAAATGCTTCGAGTACTCAAGCCCAATGGCTTGCTCGCCGTCGCGGAACCCTCCAATATCGCACAGACCCACGACTCAGTGGAGACGACCCCGGACGAGGCCACAGCATTGTTTCGCCTCAACATGATTTGTGAGCGGGGTAAAATAGCACTGGGAGAAGGAAACAGTTCTCTAGGTGATCTGCTCCCTGGTATTTTTTCATCCATTGGAATCGGCAACATTCAAGTTTATACAGGAGACAAAGCCGCCGCCCTCTATCCTCCCTACGCGGGAGCAGGCCAAAAGGAGGCGCTAGCTGATCGATTACGGGACGCAGAAACCGGATATTACATGTTCGGTCTTGAGCAGACTCGCAAATATTTTCTCGCAGGAGGCGGGTCTGCCGATGAATTTGATCGCATTTGGAACATTGCTCAACATAACCTGGCAAAAGTAAAAACTGAGATCGTAAACGAGAGGTTCCATTCGGCAGGCGGCAGTGTCATGTATTTGGTCTCAGGCAGGAAACAATGAATTCTAAGTACATCATCTCAGCAAACAAGGTCAAAATAGCAGTCGCAATGATATCCGCCTTCCTTGCGATCTGCATGACCTCCGAAGTCACTATCGCCGCTTTGAGCGCAGAAACTCCTGCAGGCGAAATCGCCCTCACCTTCGATGATGCTCCTCGAAAGTCCACTTACCTTTCCGGTGATCAGCGGACGGAAATGTTACTCCACGGTTTAAAAAGGGCGAATGTTGATCGGGTCGCCTTTTTCTGCACAACTCAAGGTTTTGATGAAAATGGACGGCAGCGCATTCATAAGTACGCCGATGCCGGTCACGCTATCGCAAACCACACGCACACTCACCCCTCACTCAACAAGGTCGGACCCACTTCATTCATTCAAGACCTAATGGTTGCCGATGGAATCCTTAAATCATGGACTAACTTCAAGCCCTGGTTCCGCTTTCCATTCCTGCACGAGGGAACTACGGCAGCAGACCGCGATTCCCTCAGATCGAGATTATCTCAGCTCGGCTATATAAACGGATACGTCACAGTGGATACTTACGACTGGTATATGGACGCTCTCCTGCAGGAGGCCGCAGCCAAGAATCAAACCGTCCATTTCGACCGGCTGGAGAAAGCCTATGTCGAAATATTATGGGACGGAATCCAGTTCTACGACCGAATTGCCCGCACAGTTTTAGGACGTTCTCCAAAGCACGTTATTCTATTGCACGAGAATGACCTTGCCGCCCTCTTTGTCGATGCGCTCGTGGAGAAGCTGCGCAGTGAAAACTGGAAAATAATCTCGCCCGACGAAGCCTATACGGACCCTATTGCCGATGAATTACCGGACATACTCCGCAATAATCAGGGCCGCGTCGTTTCGATTGCCCTGGCGCGTGGCTATCAGGGCCCGACGACTCATGAGTCAGAAAGCGAATCTTACATTCGCAGGGAATTCGAAAAGAGAGAGATCTTTGAATCAAAAGGCAGATGAATAGTTTTTTTCTCAGCAATCAGGGTTGCACAGCGGTCCTTTTCGATCTAAAAGTCAAATATGAACAAATACTTAGCCAGGCCGTACCATCTCTTTCGAAGGAGCGGCTATTTTCAAAAATATTTTGATGAGTGCAGGAACAAACACAGTGCTCCCAGGCTGCATGTGGGCTGCGGCAACCGTCCTATTCCCGGCTGGTGTAATGTTGATGTTGCGCATCTCAACGAGAGCGTTCAGTACGTTGATGCCTTAAGGCGGTTGCCTTTTGAGGATGAAACATTCCAGTACGTCTTTTCGGAGCATTTCATCGAGCACCTGCCGTTTGCAGACGGGCTTAAATTCTTCAAAGAAGCTCATCGAGTTTTGAAGCGCGGCGGGGTCCTCCGGACAGCTACGCCGGACCTCGACTTTCTTTGCGAGTTGAAGAACCTCGACTCCGACTCAAAGCGCCGGTACGTTGAGTACATTGCCAAGAATTTCGCTCCGGCACAGCCCAAGTCCTACGTCACCTGCACGAACACGGCTTTTTATGGCTGGGGGCATAGGTTCATCTGGAATGCATCCTTGATGGAAGAGGTACTGACGAGCATGGGGTTCGGAAATTTCCGTGTGCTCAAACCCGGCAAGAGTGACAATCCGGATTTGCGCGACCTGGAGCAACACGGACAATCCGTTCCTTCGGAAATAAACGAGATGGAAACCTTTGTGTTGGAGGCAACCAAGCAGTGAGCGGCTTAGCGGTTTCCGCGCTCATCATCACCCATAACGAGGAAAAGAACATCGAGAGATGTTTGCAGAGCCTTGACTGGACAGATGAGCTTGTCGTCATCGACGCCAATAGTACGGATAGGACCCGCGAGATTTGCCAACTCCCGGGCCGGTCTTGGTCAGGCAAAACCCGCGTCGTGCAACGAGCATGGACTGGTTTCCGTGACCAGCGTAATTTCGCTCTGGAACAAGCCCAAAATAGCTGGGTCCTGGTGGTGGACGCGGACGAGGTATGCACCCCGGAACTTGCGGCCAAGATTCGCGAGCTGCTCAACCAGTCCCAAGGACCCGACCGCCAGATTTACAAAGTCCACCGACGTGAATTCTTCCAGGGGAAGCCGATTTTCTACGGAATGTGGAACCCCAGTTACCAGGATCGCTTCTTCAATAAGCTGGGCGTTCAGTACATCAATGAAATTCACGAATACCCATTCTCCAAACACCCGCCTGGGAAGATTCACGAATCGCTGCTGCACTTATGCGACTTAACGGTGGAACGGTATCTGGAGAAGCTCAATCGTTACACAACAATCGAAGCCCGAGATCGCTTTGAACAAGGGCAGCGGACGACCGTATTCAAGTTGCTCGGCGCCTTTCCAGCCCACACATTCAAGAGCTTCTTCTACTACCAAGCGTATAGGGATGGCATGCACGGATTCATCATCTCCCTCCTCGAAGGAATCTCGCGGGTTGTGCGGCAAATCAAAATATGGCAGCTCATGGTTCGCTCCCAGGAAAGTCCTGGGCAAAAGTAACTCATGATCTCCGAGAACGTGAGCATCTCACGATGGACAATCGCATGGACCTTCATCGCTTTACTTCTGTTCGCCCTGTTCCTGCATCGAGCATGGTTCATTCCTGAAACCGATTACGTGGCATACTACAACGCCGGTCAACGTGCACTTGCGGGTTCCAATCTGTACCTGCCTGACCCAACTCCCTTCAAGTACCTGCCCGTAGTCTCCTACTTCTTCGTTCCACTTGCCTTGCTGCCTTTTCACTTCTCTAAAGTTGCGTTCTTCGTTTTGAGTTTTGCCCTCGGGCTTGCGGTCTACCTTCGGGTCCACCGACAAATCGGAAACTGGGGCACCCTCATGGTCCTTGCCGCCATGCTGCGCTTTCACAATTACGATTTTCTCAATTCACAAGTAAATCACGTTCTTCTTTTCACTCTGATCCTGTACCTCAACTGGAGACGCACGCATCCGGTACGCGCCACATTCATTTTTTCGCTCTTGGCGAGCTTCAAAGTCCTACCGCTTCTGATTATCGGCCCTTTATTCTTTATGAAAAGGTATCGTGAAAGCATTTTACTGGTTGCCTGGTTCTCTGCGTTGAGTCTGGTTCCCATCCTCACGTTTCAGGATGGCATCCACACCTATCTGAATTGGTTCCAGCTCATGCGTGACACCACCGAATTTCCAGCACCTTCTGGCGCAATTCTCCAGTCCATCCAAGGAGCGCTCTGGTATTGGATCGGTCCACTTCTTCCGCACACCAACTACTTTTCCGCAATAAGCTACCTCATTCAGTTCTTGTTGCTGGGGACATGCTGCCTCTATGCAACTCGAAGCACAGGTTCGTCCGAAGACGACCAGCGTATCATCATGGCTTCCATGGTGGTTTCCGTGGTGATTTCTCCCCTTGCCTGGAAGCACAACTTCCTGTTGATCCTTCCCGCTTTCGTGATTTTGCTTGAAAGCAGACAATATCGAGCTGTTGGAACAGCTTTTTTCCTGATGACACTTTGGGCGGGAGTCGTAGGAATATTTTCCAAGCACTGGGTGGACCGCAGCTATACGACCCTGCTGGGCGCGCTCGTATTGTTGTTTGCCTTGCTGTCAGTTTTCAAAACGAGAACGAGGCAGCTTCATTCGCGCTGGCATTGAAGAACCTCCCACACTTCGCTCAAACTTCGCGCCCGCTTCAGCCGCAGCCAGTCCCGATCCTGCTCCGCGAAGAGCATGCCCCCGCCTACCCGCTGCGACAGTGAGATCCACTGTTTGAGCCGGCGCAAGGCATATTCATTTCGTTCGGAATAGCGTTGCGCAAGCGTGATGAAATCGCGAGCGAAGAACGCAAACGATGGACTGTCTTTCACGGGCGCCCGGCCCTCCCACGACGCCCGTATCCGCTTGGGGAGCCAGGGATCCCCCATCGCTCCGCGACCAATCATGAAATGCTCGCAACGCGTCACTTCCTGACAGCGCAGGAAATCTTCCAGGCTCCGAATATCCCCGTTTGCGATGATAGGAATTTGATTTCCAAGGTACGCTCGAACCTGGCCTATCCGCTCCCAATCCGCCGCTCCGCCATAGCCCTGCGCTCTGGTTCGTCCGTGAAGCGTAAGCCAGCTCGCTCCGCCCTGGGCGGAGCGCTCGGCGATTTCGAAGACCGCCTTGGGGTCATCCCAGCCCAATCGCAACTTGGCGGAGATAGGTACCGCGGGAGGTAAAGCCGCCCGGACCGCCGCCACTATCGCCCGGATTCGATCCGGATACTTCAAAAGTGTAGCGCCTCCATCATGGCGATTCACCGTAGGCGCCGGGCACCCGAAATTCAAATCAATGGCGCGCGCGCCCTCGACTACCGCAACCTGCGCTGCAGCCGCGAGACTTTCCGGATTGCCTCCCAGAATCTGGATTTGGACGCGAAGGCCCGAAGCCGTAGTCGGTCCGATTTCAGCCGTTTGCGGAGAAACCCCGACCAGCTCGGGAATGTCGCGCCGCAAGACCTTGCCCGATGGCACCTCGTCCGTCACCCGTATAAATTCGGAGACACAGTAATCATAGGCCCCATGGCGCGCCAGAAGTTCTCGCATCGGAGGGTCGAACACGCCATCCATGGGTGCGAGAACAAGGGCGGGCTGACCGGGATGAATCCAATTCACAAGAAAGCTCTCACGGGTTGAACTCCAATTTGCCCTAGCGAAGCCCTTTTGCCAAGCAGCTCGGCTCTTTGAACAATTCAGCGCAGAGGCCAAGATTGCGCCGTTTGCTGCCGGAATTCGTGTACAATCAGAAAACCGCAACAACCCATGTCATTTCGAATGCAAACTCCCGCGACCGTCTTGGATCATCATGCTCCGTTTCCTGTCCTGCTCGCGCCGATGGTCGGGCTTACCCATTTTGTGGTGAGGAGGGCGATCCAAGAGTATCTCCCCTCCGGCCAACGATCGCTCTGGCCTACGGAAATGCTGAACTCCCGGAGGATTCCTTCGCAATGCATCGGCGCATCCATCGAAACCCGCTTTGACGATTTTGAGCAAGGGTTGTGTCCTCAGCTTCTGGGGAACGAGGAAGGACCTATCCGGGACTCAATCGCAAAGCTGCGTGATTGGGGCGCGCGTGCCATCGACATCAATATGGGTTGTTCCGTCAAGCGGGCGCTCACACACAACTACGGCGTCGCTCTTATGGGCGACCCTGATTATGCGGCGGAAGTCACCGCTATGGCGGTCAAATATGCGGGCGATCTCCCCGTTTCGGTGAAAATCAGGGCAGCTCCTCCTCCCGATGAGATTCACAAAAATCATCGATTGCCGTTCACGGAGCAGAATCAGGAATTTTTAAAAAATTTCTGTCTGAAGATCCAGGAAGCAGGCGCAAGCTGGATCACAATTCATCCGCGCACCGCCGCTCAACGCCGAAAAGGGAGGGCTGACTGGTCACAAATCGCGAGCCTCAAGCAATGGCTTAAGATCCCGGTAATTGGAAATGGCGACATCCAGACCATCGAGGATGTCGAGCGCATGTTCAAGGAGACCGGCTGTGATCGGGTGATGATCGGACGCGCCTTGCTGGCAAAACCCTGGCTTCTGGGATCGTTCAGTCGGGAGCAGTTCGAAGACGGTCGAATGCCGGTGTCTCCGGTCAACGACACGGTCCGCGCCGGCGCCGAATATGGCAAATTTCTAAGTCGAGTCCTTGACCTCAGCCGCGAACATTATGTCGAGTCGTTGGGAGTCCGGCGATTTCGCTACCTGGCTCATTTTGGCTGCCCCTATCTCGAGTACGGGCACAACTTCTACGCGTCATTAACCAGCGTCGGTACGTACGACGGATTAAATAAGCGAATAACCGAATTTTTTGGCGTGCGCTTTGACCGGCCGCAAAACATGGTATCGCACACCAGCCTGCGGTATTGAAAAATCCGGCGTAACGTTGCGGGAACATAAATTCCCGCATTCGACAAACACCCGGATATTTCAGCGATATTTGTCTTAACAATATTTTGACTCAATGCGCTATTCTATAGGAACTTCATCGACACAAGGAGGTTCTGAAATGGATTGGTATCTGAGTTCCAAGCAGATGGGAGCAGCGCAGGGTGTTCTGGCGTTAGATCCCAAGCGCGTTCTGATCATTGAGGACAACCGCTCTCTTGAGACGGCGATGGGGAGATTACTGAAGACCATCCGACCAGAGGCTGAGGTGGACTGGGCTACGACGGCCGATGAAGTGATTGAGGCTTTGGAAGAGCAGAAGATCGCGTTCAATCTGCTCTACGATTTGGTGATCGCGGACATCACCCTCCCAGGCAAGCTTTCAGGGCTAGATTTCTGGAACTACTGCGGGAATCGTTACCCCTCCATTCCGTTCTTGGTCATTTCGGGCATGCCAACAGAGCAGTACCTGGAGTTGACTTCCAAAATTCACGTCCCTCCGCGTTTTCTTTCAAAACCGTTCAGCTTGGCCGATTGCCGAAACGCAATCGAGTCGTTGATGCGGCCAGTGCTGCCGTACCGGATTGCCGCGTGAGAAGGGGCTCAGCTGCCGAAAACACGTCTCTCAATGGCTGCTTCAGCAGGGCTCACGAGTCATGTGGAAACGTACATCGTCGCTTGCGGTAACAACGAACCCAAGCCTTGCGTAGAGATGACGGGCAGGATTGGGTCTCAATACCGTGAGCGCGACTGATGCCTTTTCCGCGTCCGCCCGCGCAAGCAGATCTTGGACAATCCGCGTCCCGATACCCTTCCGCTGATAGTCTGGAGCTAATTGAATGTTAGCGAGGAACCATCCTTCGGATCGCTTCTCAAGCTGCAGCACTCCGATGTCTCTTCCGTCTCCCTGAATAACTTGGATCATCAAGGGATTAAAGCGCTCTCGAACCAGCGCCTCCTGCTGTTCCTCGTCCCATCCCCAGATCTGCGCCACGTATTCCTTCAGCGTCTCCCGGTGGAGTCTCCTAACAAACCCAAAATCCTCGGCTGTCGCTGGCCGAAAAGAATACCTACACTTCATAACAGTTCTCACCTTCGTTTCGTTTCATGATCACCGGCACAGTGGACCTACAGAGCAACCGGTTGGTGTTTTGCAAGCTCACCATAGGTTCTGATCCAAATGATTTTCTTTTGTCTATTTTCAGCAATGACATTGAGGATAATTGGCCGAGTTACCTTCTGGTAAATAAAGGCGATCTTAATGGCCTTAAATACGCCGAAAATCTCAGGGCAATTCGCAGGAAGTGATTCTCTCGTCTTGAAACCGTTGTAGAAAAATCGTTTCACGATATTGAACACGCAACGGTAAAGAGGAATATCTAAAAAGAAAACCGTGTCCGCAGCCAGAAACACCTGGCTCGAAACGCCGTCTATGACCCACGAATCGCCGTCAACCAGGACTTGGATCTTCTCACGCCTTTCCTCTATCGATGTCTCTTGCCAACCTGGTTTCCATACAATTGAATCGAGTCTCCACAGCCGGATTTGGAGAGCGCGCGCCAGATCACTGCTAAAAGCAGTCTTGCCACTTCCGGCATTTCCTGTGACCAAGATTTTCTTCATACGCTATTTGATATCACAAGCGCCGGCACCAAGGAGGTGCTCACTTATTGGTGAAGTAACGCTTTGCCAGTTCCGTAATTGCGACAACATAGTTAGTTTTACCAACTGTATATGCCGTACGATCTTCCGGGTGGTCCCGAGAAAGAGTTTCCTTTAAATCCTTGTACCTGAGTGCCTCTTCTGGAAATGTTCTTAAATAATCCCTGAAATAGAGTCGATCCCAGAGTTCAGAATCGGCCTCAACCATGTGAATGTGGTGAGTGCGGATTCCAATCGAATCGCGTTTGATAAACCAAGCATAGTACGGTGGAGAATTGCCAATAGTCGGCCGCCAAAAGTACTCATATCCTCGTGACTCCAGCACTGGGACAATTTGTCGTTTTGTTTCATTAAGATCACTCACTTCAACTAAGATATCAATGATTGGCTTGGCTGAAAGTCCGGGAACTGCAGTAATGGCGAACCATTTGTGCTGCGTGGCTCTCGTCACTCACTGAAAGCAAACATGATTACCGGACACGTATTCATCGCCACGAGTCTCGTGTTGTCAGAACATTGGCGCTCAAATCAGCACTGTCGCATCCCCGTTCTCAAGTACGTACAGAATACCTCCGAAAAGCGTATTGCTCACATTGAGGTGCGAAGGAGAATTTGATGAAGAACTTGCTTGCCGCTCTTTGGCGGACGACTTTCGCATGGCTTCTGAGTGGGGCACTGCTACTGGGCTGCAGCATGCCACCGACCTCTATAAGTCCCCTCCCTGCTGGAACTGACGGATCGGCAGCCCGCGGGCAATGGTTTGACCTACGATCTGCCGGCGCCCGCATCGACGGCACGACGAATGACGACCTCGCTTGGACTGCTGCGCAGGCCGCAACCAACGGTTTGATTTATGTACCGCCGGGCACGTCTGTCGTTTCAGCATTTCCGGACATGTCGCGAGTTATCGGCGAAGGCTTCATCTCTAAAAACGGGACCTCGCTGCCTGCGGGGGATATCCGTTCAGACCTGACAATTCCATATCCCGATGGCTATGCAGATTTTAGCACGATCTTTGAATATCTCGGCGGAAGGCGAATCCTTGGTTCCGCGACCGTGACCATTTCGATCGCATCCGGCGAGCATGTGCTCACTGGCCAAGGCATCGTCCCCAGGCATGTGGATGGCGGGCGCATCCACATCGTCGGACAGGGAAAAGACCAAACCACACTCAAATTCACTGCTCTCGGCTCAGGGACATCGAAAGCGGGAGTTCAACTGGTCGGAGACTACGAGCTTGGGCTCCTTGACGGACTCACCCTGGACGGCGACGCCTGGAATGGACACGCCGCAGGGAGCCCACTATTGGGCAGCGGCGACGTCAATGATCCGATGGGCATCCAGGCCAAAGAAGGTGCCGTTATTCGGCTGGGGACAAATGTTCGCGTGCGCCAATTCGCCCGCAATGGGGTGTTTGCGTATCAGGGCAGCACCATCAAGGCGGACTACGTCGAGGTGATCGAGACCGGCTCCGACGGAATCGTAGCCTCCACTGGCTCCACAGTTCGTGCGATTTCAGCAAAAGTCCAGGATTGCTGGGGGGTCGGCATCTTCGCTGATTACGCCGGGACCATTTGGGCCAGTGGAGCCGTCGTCTCAGGCACGAAGTACAGATTCGGAGGAGCCGGCGGAGACGGGTTTTCGGCGGCGAACGGAGGCACGATTTACGCGGAGAATTCAACTTCTTTGAAAAATTCGGATTCCGGGTACACCGCTCACTCGGGGCTCATTGTCGCAAACGGAGCCAAGGCCGGGGGCGCTGCTAACGGAAATTCCGGAAGTGGGCTGCGATGCCAGTACGGCGGACGATTCATCGGTGACAACGTGACTGCCAGCCACAATGTCGGTGGTGGAATGGTTCTAACCGGGGGCGGTCAATTCCATGGCCTGAATCTGAACACCAGTAATAATGGCTCGCATGGAGCCAGTGTGGTCGACGGGTCCTTGTTCGTATCCCAGGGGTTTCTCTCCCATTTGAACAGCGGTCGCGGGCTTAGTATCGATCGAGGTAGCGTGGCATCCATTCTGAACTGTGACATCCAGGGCAACACGGGAGACGGAATCAGTAACAATGGTGCCCGGGTCCGCGCATCTTCTGCAGTCGCCGTGAAAAGTAACGGCGGCATGGGCATCATAACCCGAAGGGGCGGCATCACGGACATGGAGGGCGTTTCCGAGTCTCTCGTGGTCACCGGCAATGCCGCAGGATCATTCTCCCCCGCGAAGGATACGACTAGCGGCATTGGACAGTCTTTCAACTATGGTGCGAACTGATCTTTCGGTTTACGGGATTATCGGCAGCTATCAAAATACCAAAAAGGTCCTGCTCCGACATTTGGAAGATATGTTTCCACCAAAGCGCCAGCGCCACGGATACTGACTTTCACATAGGTGGGACGTGCGTAATCCGGTTTTCCGTTGCGTTCAGCCTGGTACATGACTGCCTCAAACGCGCCGTCTTGAACGTAACCTCGGATCATGGTCGCCGTATAAGGTGAGATTTCAACATGCGTTTTATTTCGAAACACTCCGCCGTTGGAATTGAAATAATCAATGACTCCCTTGTTTCTAATCTGAATCAGATAATTGTGGCCAAGATTTGAATCAAACTGATGAACAACGTCCAGATCCCCGCTATTGCACGAGAGTTCCACGCCGATTGCGAATGCCGATTGAGTTGATACTGCTAATCCCAAAAGAACAAGTGCCTGAATCGATACTAATTTTGTGATCATGGCTGATCTCCTATTCGTTGCGTCGGGGGTAGCACGATGCGCGGCTATGCACTATTTACAGCCTACTGAACGGGCATAATTTGTGCCCGAAATGAAGTTGCGAGGCGATTTAGGTCAGCCCGGACCAGGAGCGAGTGGAGGCTTGAACTCCAGACCTGCACCACAACGAACTCGGCGCAAATCTGGAGTCTGATCTCATGCTGCTTCGACTCACTCACACATTTTTCGAAGCAGGATTTTTCGGAAGTCTTCACATCTTTTCTTTGTCGGTTTCAGCTTGGTAACACTCAAAGTCAGGTCGGCGACGAGTTCGGCTGCGCCCAGGGTAATGACCCCAAGAAGGCCCGTGTGCGAAGTACTCCAGATACCGTATCCCTTGTGCATCGTCTGCGTTTCCTGTCTGCCATCCTCGTGCTCGAGATCAAATGTGACCGTATAGGCAATGGAAGAATCACTGTCATCTGACTTGGTGCACTCTGAATCAACGTATCTCACGCAGACTTGTTGATCAGCGGCACTCAAGGTGACGTCCGACGGGCTGATCATGCTCCATTGGCCGCAATACGCTGTATTGGAAAATACCAAGCTCGTCGCAAAAATTCCGAACATCAAAACAGACAACTTGCTTCTTTTCATAGGTTCTCCTGCTCAACTGGATCAGCATCCACTTTTGTTTCGTCGAGCCACATGGACTCGCGCGTTGATTCAATTTATATCCGTCCTTGACGCCAAACACCCTTCCGCAAGTCTTCCGCCCCCACCCCTGTAAAACCTGTGTATAAAGAGACACTCTGAATACGACGGGCGAATGACCAATCAATGAACAGCCCTGGCCCCGTTAAATCGCGCAATTTCGCCTATTTGGCATTTTCTACTGCGGCACAGCTGTTGCTCTCAAAAGACGTATATGAGCAACAGGCCCTTCTCCAAAACCGCTTCGATTTGCGTGCTGGCGTTTTACGCCCTGATTTTGTCAGCGGCTGATGCTTCGGCCAAGGATGACATGGTCGGCGTGACCGTCAGCTCCGGTCTTTTCGATGTCATTCGGGAGTTTGTTACGGGCGAGCCCAGTGCGACCGTCAGGGTTCACGGAGGCGATGAGGTATTCGTCTCAAGCAAGACCGAAGGCGGCTCCCGCACTACCGTCTATATGGGCGGCGCGGTTGCCACAGCATTTTTTTCGGACAATGCCGAACCCCCGAAAGCACCCCAATCGATCGAACTGAGGAATTCATCGAATCATCTGATCGGTGGAATGACGGAAATGCTTCCAGGCAGCGGCATCCTGGTCACGGCAAGACATGTTCTTCAAGGGACAGAAAAAAGTTCCATTGAAGCTGCGTTCCGTGAAAAAGGACTCGATCTTTCCAAATACGGTTTTTACCAGTTTCGGAGAGAGGGCCGGGATGTGGATGTTATCCTTGCGGTTCCCGTCGGCAAGGAAGACCTGATCATGGAAAGGGCGAATCCCGACGCCAGCTGCAATTGCGCATCCGATGGATTCCAGCTCAGAGAGTTGAAAGAGTTCGAAGAATCACCCCAAGTCAACGATCGATACTTTTCATATCAGTACGGCATCGTGGGAAATCACAAGGCGAAACAGATCAGCCAAGGGAAAATATCCCGCGCCAGCATTGATCGATTTTATCTTGACCTGACGGAAGACAATCATACGACCGCCGGCAGCTCAGGATCAGTTGTTTATACCGGGAAGAAAGCAGACCTTCTCACGAGCGGTGATTCATCGTCATCGTGGAAAACGGGAGGTATCGTCGAATGCGTCATTCCTCCCCGCCGTGATCGCCACGATCGCCCCATCCCGGGCGGCATTCAGGTCATTCCGGTGTCAAACCTCCTCGACTCCGGTCTGAGCCCCATCCCTCTCAATGCTCTGATCGCTGAAAAACCGGTCCTTGAGGAAAACGGCTGTAAAAAAATCGGCGGCGGCGACGCGGGGGGCGATTGATGATGAACTCCCTTTTCGACCTGGAGACAGCTTTCGATTCAGGTCTGCTGGGCGTTGAAGCGCTTCAACACTGGCCCGTGTTCGGCAAGCTGCTAAGGGCCGTGGCCGACGGCCGATGGAATCAGGTCTACTTCGAGGCCGAAGAAATATTTCAGAGCTCCGATCGGGCTTCAAAGGTCTTCGCACTGCAATGGGCCGTCTCGGCGTCGGAATCCCAGTACGATCTGAAAAGAAGATCGCACTGGCTCAAGCGTTGGGCCGAGATCCGCGATTGGGCGTCCGATCCTTACTGTCAGTATCTTCGGACTTACCAGGAAGGTGTGACGGCCATCTTCGCAGGTTCGCTGCGTGAAGCCGAAGCCCTCTTCAGAAGGGCGTACGAGCTTGCCTTTCAGCAGGAGTACGGTCGGGGACAGATGCGGAGCCTTTTTCATCTCGGTCTTGTTTTCCGGAACCGTTCGGACTTCAAGACGGCTCAAAGTTTTTTTACCCAAGCTCTCGAACTCGCCAAACAGAGGAAGGCTACCGTGTTTATTGCGCGAATCGAAGCCCAGTTCATGCGTCTGGGAGATGGTTCCACGCCGCAGGCGGGCGAATTCCGCCTCGATATCGCGAAACACGAAATCGAGGTTTCCATCAGGAAGCGCGACTTTGCGGCCGCACGAAAGCAGCTCGCCCGGGCCGAGCGCCATCGGAGAGTCCGGCACCTGACTCGCCATCGGGAGAGCCTGATGATCTATCTCGCTCTGGTCGCACTCGGACGAGGATTTTCCGCTCTCTGGACGCGCCTCGCTGCGCGAATCACCGATCCTCTCCCCAGGATCAGAATGATGGAACTCAAAAAAACCGCATTTGGCCTGGATGAGAGCGAAACTTTCGAACTCGCGGCTCTCAAGGAGATGCACGGAGTGGACTCCGTCATTGTTCGATCCTCGCTCGACTCCGACTCCATGGAGGTCTGCGGAGTCACACTGGGGAACATCGGGAACGCCCATGTCAGGAACCTCATGACCCTCCTGCTAAAAGCGACGGCTCCGGTGGAGAAGGAAACCCTGTGCAAGGAACTCTGGGGCCTCAGTTACGACCCTGTCGTCCATGACGGAAAGATCTACAAGCTTTTTCACCGAGCCCGGTCGTACTTCGGAAGAAATGATCTCTTCGTGAATACCTATGGCGCCTACCGCCTGAATCCAGAACTTCTGCCTTCCGCGCCCGGCGATACCCGGCGGGCATCCTAACCGGCCAGGCTGATCAGGATCAGCTTTCCCGGGACCTGGTCAATCTGCCTCAATCGAATCTCGTCAGAACCACGGGGCGTCGTCAAATCGACACGTAGAGAATCGCTTTGGCGAATTTCGAAAGATTGCGCCCCTGAGGCCACTGAAACCGCATACGAACCTTGCGCCCAAAAGGACGCAATCAGTCGGCACATCACCTGGAAATTCGTAAGGCTCCAATGGCAACACATCCGTGATCTCGACTTCACCGGGCGAAAACTGATGCACGATGCGGACACCCGAACCCTCCAAAATAATGAGAACACGATCGTGTTCAGGAAATGTGGAAAAAGGCGACGCCTTTTCAATGCGCGCGGAACTCAGACGCCATAGAAAATCACCGCGCCTGAGATCCGACGCCGGCGGATGGATCGCAATCTGATCCGTAAACCCCAACCCATTCCTCCAGTTGGATCTCTGATAATTCTTGTTTTTTAAAATTCGCATTTCCATCATAACGTAACAACCAGACCCTTGCTCCCTGAGTCAATACCATAGAGTCACTAAAAGCTTCAGTACGAGTCGCCAAATCACCTCGTTGACACCCGCAACGGAACGCAATAGATTGACCTAAATTCCGAAGGGAGCACTCTCATGTTCTCGAATCAAACCGCTGCCTCACTCGCCACCCTGATCGTTTTCTTTTCGCTGGCCGTCTCGAGCACGCCAGCTCACGCTGCTGATTTCAGCGGCTCATGGCAGGGCTCCTCCGGGACTGTCCAGCTTTTCATTGACGGAGTGGACCAGGGCACGGCACCCTGCCATGCGTTCGATTTCAACTGGGAGCAAAGCTCCTTTGAACTGAAGCTGGTCCGTGGATACTGGCATTGCGGTTATCAGCTCATTCATGACGTTTCGGAACAAGTTTATGAAATCCGTGGAAGCGAACTTTGGCTCTGGGGAGAGTCCGCGGGTACGCTGACAGAAGACTCCATTGAACTTCTGAATGCACGGGATGGTCAGCAGAGTTTCACGAGTTTTCAGCTCGTCAACTCTGCCACGATAATTTTCACGAGTTCCTGGTCAGATGGTTTCAGCAAGTTTATTGTCCGAGGGACACTTTCGCGCACAAATTGATTTGCGCTTACGGTAGCACTACCGCGAAGCCCGCGCTCGCATTTCCGTCCGCATCAATGACGAACAGATGCCCCGGACCAGCCGCAAGGCTCCCGGCTCGGACAGAGGCGCTGATGGACCGATCGGACCAGCTGTTGATCGTGGCCAGACTCAAGTTCGTGCAACTGGAGTAAACGCCATCCGCGCAGCCTGTTCCAATTTCCACGCGTGCCCGCGCGTTGGGGCCCGTAGCCACATACACATCGTCATAAACGGGCTCAACTCCCGCGTTCACATAAACCCAGCCCGGCACATTGATGCGATCAAATTGCGGAACATTGTTACCATTGCTCGTCGCAAAAAGAGTCGTCGGACGGTTCGCCCCATCCAGAGTGGCCCCTGCATACGAGCGCTGCGCGGCGTTTTCGGTGAGGGCCTGCAGGAATGCACTACCGATATCCGCGGTGGGATTCGTGCCAGCTTTATACCACTGCGCCACGCGCATCCATCCATTCCAGCTCCACCACGCACCTGTCTTCAACCCGTTCTCAGGATACCAGGCGGCGGCGGCCGAATAGACTGTGCCGCTGACCCATGGGTGGCCTGCAACGGGGGGATTTCTCAAGGCCCAGTAACTGGCCCAGTTCTCGCCAGTCACGGGCCGGTTTGAGTCATCGGCTGTGTGAAGAATTTTTGCGTAATAGATCTGGCCATCCGTGCCGGACACGACACTGGTGGCGTTATTCGAGGCGACACTCCAATTTCCTCCCGTCCAACACGGAAAAAACAGATTGTCGTCCGTGTAGTATCCGGCTGCGCCATCCATGAACCAGATCGGTTTCCACGCGGACCGCCCGGTCTGATAGCTGATCTGCACATCCTTTCCCGCATCAGAGGGACTGAACGTATAAGTCTTCCCTGACAAGGAGTACTGCCCGGGACCAGGATTGGCAGTGACCTTGGTCAGCGGGCCTGAGGAAGCGACGTCCACAGCGCCCAGATCGATCTTGAAGCTTCCATTCGTTGAAATTGCATCGACCGTGTAAGGCGCTAATAGAGGAATCGTGTGGGGCTCATTTGTAGTGGTACTGTAGAAACTACCTGGACCACTCACCACGCCGGGAAAATTTGTTCCGTCAGGCACTCGCATCCAAAACGACGCAAAGACCTCGGTCGCGCCAGTGAAGGTCTTCACGAATTGGAGCTGCTTCACCCCGTCGGCTACCTGCATGCTGCGGGAACCGCTATGCGCGACGCCCGCATATTGCGGATGATACGTTCCATAGCTGCTCCAGCCGCCCACCTTGGGCGAAGTCAGCGGAATTTCACTCCCAATCGCTGCGGTACTCTCAAAGTCATCAAACAATTCAATACTCGGGCCTGAAACCCCAAAACCCGCTCCTGAAATGATGATGTTATGGCCGTCCTCCAGGTTTCCGCTGAGACCGTAAACAGCAGGAGTTTCGGGGGATTCGATGGGTACGGTGTCCTGGCCGGGCGAGTCGCCAGGTACGATTTCCTGGTTAGAATCGTTTCTTACCTGGACGTCGTTACACGCCAGCAGAGCAATTAAAGTAAAAAAAACAAGTCGGATCACGATTTTCCCCCGCGTTAAGCGTCAATATCAGTATCCCCCTTTATCGCAAGGTTCTCAACCCGAGAGCTATCCACTCGCACTCCTGGCGAAAACCTTTTCGATTTAAGAGGCTATCCTGCGCTATATTGGCTACGAACGGGCTTGAAAGACACTCAACTCGTGAACACGTATGAACTGCAGACTTTGCTTGAGCTCAAATATTCGCAGAACGTCAGAGACCATCCAAGGGCAACGATACTTTGCCTGCGGGGCTTGCGATCTGCGTTTCCTCGCCCCGGAATACCATCTCTCTTCGGAAGCTGAAAAAGCGCACTATCTGAAACACAACAATGACGTCAATGATCCCAGGTACCGTGAATTCGTGAAACCTCTTTGCGACGCCGTTCGATCCCACTCGCAGCCCGGAGCAAGTGGATTGGATTTTGGAGCAGGCACAGGCCCGGTTCTATCGGAAATGCTGGAGTCAGACGGCTACCTGGTTACCCGTTATGACCCCTACTTCCATCCTGATCCCGTTGCCCTGGAACGTTCCTACGATTTTGTATGCAGTTGTGAAGTCGTCGAGCACTTCAACGTTGCCGCGTCGGAATTTGCCCGACTCAGGCGTCTCCTGAACCCCGGCGGTCTCCTGGCAATCTCGACCGTTTTGCATGGGCCTGGCTGTGACTTCGAAAACTGGTATTATCGATTGGATCCGACACACGTTGCCTTTTACTCCGAGCGGACCTTCAAGTGGATCTCTGATTCCTTCGGCTTTTCCAAGGTGCAGGTGATGAACAACCGCATTGTTCTTCTATGGACGTGATTACCCCGGTTATAGGCAAAGCGCGGGATAAATCCGTTTGATCCCGCACGTGTCTGCGCGGACACCCCTTCAAATCTAATCATCTGCAATGATTGCTCCGACAAGGTACAATGGAAGGTACCTATATATGGGCGGGAGGTCATCGCGCATGACTCGGTTGTACGTTGGCTCAGGTATAATAAAAGTGGTCGTGGCTTTTTCGCTGATTTCCATTTCATCCTTGGGCTGCGGCAAAAAGCCGCTTGCTGATCTGAACGGATACGGCGTGAACATCACAACTGCGACGGTCACGGGAGTTTCCCCAACAGCAGGTCTCATGGCGGGAAATACAGAGATTACCATCACCGGCTCCGGTTTCGTGGAAGGAGCGGAGGTCACCGTCGGCGGATCCAGCTGCGCTCCTGTCGTATTCATTTCATCCACTGAAATAAAATGCACCACCTCCTCCCATGGTGCGGGAACTGGCGAAGTGGTAGTCACCAACCCCGGTGCCAGCCCCAGTGCCGCGGGAAGTTTTACATTCCGGCCTGACGCCACTGTGAGCAGCGTTTCACCCTCGAGTGGCGCCGTCACCGGCGGCACCGTTGTGACGATCACTGGTACAGCACTTTCACCTGACGCGGTCATCACCATCGGAGGCCAGCCCTGCACGGGCGTCAGCGTCAATGCCAGTCAGACCGAGTTGACTTGCACAACAACGGGCGGCGGCAGCGGTTCGGCCGACTTGGCCGTTCAAAATCCCGGCGCGCCGGTCACAACCGTTTCTGACGGGTTTACCTTCAAACCAGCTCCTACAATCGCGAGCATTTCCGCCTCTTCCGGCGGAACAATCGGTGGTCACTCGATCGTAATCGATGGAACGAACTTTGATAGCGCTTCCGTGCTCTTGGGTGCTAGCAGCTGTTCCGTGACTGCCCAATCGGCCACCCAGATCACGTGCACGACTCCGGTGCATGCTCCCGGAACAGTCGATCTGAAAGTCACGAATTCCGATGGTCAGTTTGCAGCACGCACTGGCGTCGACGGATACACGTTCAAGACTTTTGCCATTATTGGAAATAGTGGGAACTTGAAAGCGGCTGCTTCTTCCATTCTGGATACGGGTGCGCTTGCAACGTCTACTGCCGCCGATCTGGGCGGCGCTGCTGGTGCTGTTGCCATTCACCCTACCCAGGCAATTGCCTATATCGCTTACCCGGGCTCAATTGTTCACCTGTCTATGAACCCTTCCAACGGGGCTCTTTCCTCGGCTTTGACGAATGTCGCTGGTCCGTTGTCTCCCAGTAGCCTGGTGATTCACCCCAGTGGCAGTTTCGCGTATGCAAGTCATAGCAATGGCGCATCGGTGACCTCGGTCATCAAACGCTACAGCATCGCGGCTTCCGGGCAGCTGACATTTGAATCCAACACCAACGCCCAGACCGGTAATTTATCGCTTACCTCTCTGGCGATCGATCCTTCAGGCAAATTCGCCTACGCGGTTTACAACGGAAGCAGCAAGATCGAGGCTTACTCGATCAACTCCGGCAACGGAGCTCTGTC
>Ga0209518_1001274_pt1 | contig 28054 bp, 26 predicted proteins | sample RifGroB1_FD_183993 | JGI IMG/M metagenome (GOLD analysis project Ga0209518, IMG submission 183993) | Groundwater microbial communities from Rifle, Colorado, USA - Groundwater B1 (SPAdes) (version 2) | ecosystem: Environmental > Aquatic > Deep subsurface > Groundwater | place: Rifle, Colorado...
TAATCTTAAATTTTACTGCGGTTGGAGCTTGCAATGCAAATATCAAAGGCAACATAAGGAGCGAAATATCATTCTTTATCGACAGGAAAACAAGTGTCAGTAGAACATTTATACCGGAAGATGAAGTCATTTGTGATATAAGGACTGCTAATACAACTGCACAAAAACTAACTGGAATTGCTATTGACACTGACACTACATTTAATTTCAGCATTACTAATAATGGTAATGCACTTGATACTTTTTCATATACTACTACAACAGTAGGAACAGCTTGTGGTCCAATAAGATTGCACGAGAATTTGACTGGCGCACCTGTATATTTAAATGCCTCGCAAGTAAATCCAGGCAACAATGCAACTTTAGTTGTAGTTGTAAGAGCAAGCACTCTTGGTTTGACGTCTTGCAGTACTGAAATTAGAATACGTTCTAATAATTGCAATAGCATAAGCAAAGCAATAAACACTACTGCTGTATCCGCTTAATCAGCCAGTAATTAAACCAATAGTTATAGAGGATGCAAAATAAGCTATCAATATATAAGTTATTATGAATTTTAAATTTGAACTTATTTTAATCTTCGCTATGTAATTAGCCAGTAAAACATAACTTATCCAATAAATCCATAATACAGGTAAAAACCAAGGCCAGTAATCTATCCCCTGTAAAAGTATTTTATTTGCAGAGTATGAACTTCCTGTAGTAAATACGCTAAGATACTGCAATCCACTATGCAGTCCCAACCACATAGGATATCCAATCAAGCCTATTAGTAAGTTCTTGCGTATAATATCTCTATCCATTTGACGCTAAGCTTCTAAGCCCATATAACTATTGGGCTTGAAACAAAATCTAGAATTTATTTTACTATCTCGCTGTCGTAGCTGCTCAAATCTTCTTTTTGAATTCTATACTCTCTTCTTTAAAGCCCAGCTTCTTCCAAAGTCTTATTGCTTTTTTATTTTTTACATAAGCACCCAAAGCGCACATTGTCAAATTTCGCATTTTGAATTTTTTAATTATGACATTTAAGAGTTTAGTTGCAATACCTTTTCTCCTGTATTCCGGCAAAACATAAATATTATTTACAAATCCTTCCCGTTTATTCCTGATGTTATTTCTGTATGTCATTCCGTTTACAAAACCGACTATTTCTCCATTTGCTTCGGCAACTAAAATTACAAAGTACTTTGTACGTTTGCCAGAACCTCTAACTGCTTTTTTTGCATCTTTTTTAGTTCCAACTTTCAAAGACGGCTCAAACTTCTTAAGCTCTCTAAGATGTTTTAAGAAAAGCTCTGCAACTATATCTAAATCTTTAACTGTAGCTTTGCGGATTTTAAGTTTCATTTATTAATTATGTTTTCGGCTTTAATAAACTTAATTAAGTCTGGTAGAAAATCTAAACACTAAAAGTATATTCCTGGTTAACTACATCATAGCTAACTTTTAACTTAGAAGTATAGCCTGCATTCTCCCAAGTCTCCAGCATCAAGCCAAGTTTCAATAACTCATCATACTTGCTTCCAATTGGATCGTCGAGCTGGTCGTCAAGAGCGGAATAAACACTTGGATCTAATGTAAAATTAGTTTCTGTAAAGTTTGTCTTGTGAAAGTTATTGAAAGCTTTCCATACTGTCGGCTCAAATGGGTCATCTGCATCAGCTTTCCATTCATCTTCTTCTGTTATGTAATTAACTGCACTCTTAAAAGTACTATATACTGTTCCTGCAAATGCTGCTTCATATGCAAGATATTCGCTACCATCATTTTGTGGAAGTTGTCCATTTTGATTTGCGTCATAGCTTACTTTAGAATGTAATACATTTCTAGACCAACTACCAATTGGCCTAAATTGTTGTATGTTAGTAACAGTCAATCTATCGTGTTTCCACTTATCTTTATCTGCCTGCGGAACTGCTGGATTACTTAGCACGTCATCGCGAATCTTTTCATAAGTTCCTACAAAATCTCTTCTCGTTACATTGAATACATCTGAATCTGAAAATAAACCACCATAGTGATTTCTTAATTGATTTTGCAGCCAGTCTGCTGCAGCCATAGGACTTGTTGCATCTATTTCACTCCAGTTAGCCAGTACCGCGGCTTTGAAACCTGGTGTTACATTTGCCCACTCATCTTCCCAATTCTTAAAGAACGTATTATTACCAACTAAAGTCAGCTCTGCTTTGCCTGCAGTTTCATTCCAGGCAAGACTTCCTGCTATTGCATCTTTATTAGGATTAAATACAGGAACGATTTGGTAACTTCTATTTACTTCGAATTGGATTAATCTTGGATTGCCATCCACACTATTGCTTTTCGGCGTTACTGCCAGCTCGTAAATTGTCTTGTCTTCTAATGTTGATGTATCTATTGTTCTATTTGCATTTTCCTGCTTACTATCAAAAGCCCCGTCAACAGGCAGCAAGCTTCCGCTAAGAACATTCGCTTGGCCAACTTTTCTTATTTCATATTCAAGATCTTGAATATTTGTATCGTTATCTTTAGCAGCGCTATTTATCTTTAATAAATCATTAACTGGATTATAACTCGCATTTAAACTTTCTATAAACGCCAGCGCATCTCCAATTTGTACTTGTTTCTTATATTGTAACTCATTTGCGCCCAAGGCATTTTTAATGTCTACAGTTACATTTGCAGGTTGGGGCGCAATTAAAGATGCATCGAAAGTTTCGTTTAAATTTATAGATGTTATATTAAGTTCATTATATTCTTTTGTTAATTCGAAATTGTCTCCAGTTAATTTAATTGCAACATCAGTTATGTCTGTGTGATCTTTTTCGCCAATTACTTCTACGTTGAATATTTTATTATCATTTGTATAAACATTATAAATTGCGGTTATGGCGTGATCTTCTACAACAATATCAATATTTGACTTGAACTCTTGTCCTAAGTTATCTTTTACAATAACATCAAGAGCATAAGTTCCTGCATCTGTTTTGCTCGCATTTATGTCTCCAGATATAGTTCCTTTTTGCGTGTCAACATTGTTAACGCGATTAATATCCAGGCCAGTGCTTATTACTGAAACAGATTTGACATCGTTATCTATAGCATCATAGTTTATTTTATAGTCCCAGGTATCGTGTCCAGTTTGTGTGAAATTTACATCTACCTTTATTAAATCGTTAAGAGTGTTAATTGTTTTTTCTACAGAAACATTATGTATGCCGTCAGTCGCATAAAATACTAAAGGAATATCTCCTATATCTTCTTCAAAATCCCATCTAACATTTCTTACAAAGTCTTTTGTTTTTAGAGATTCAATTAATAATGATGTGTCTGTATCTGTTCTATAAACTTCAACTGAATTTAGATTATTATCTATACCGCTGGCGCGTATGTCAAATTCATATTCATCTCCGCCGATATTTTTGACAGCGATGTCCATAGTTGGAGGAAAGTTTGAATGGAAGTTTGCAGTTGGATTATTTTCAGATGTTAAACTTGGATCATCTGCATCCCAAGCTACAGCGCTAAATGTATAGTTACCTGGCTGGAAATCTTTTTCATTAATTATTTCCTCAAATTTATCTGTGTTGACAATAGCATAACTATTTCCATCCAATAAAATTTCTATTCCACCAACGCCGGTATCTTTGTCGGTTGCTGTTGCACTTAACATATGTTCTCCTGGCTTACCGGTCGGAATTACTCTAACAGATGTAATTTCTGGCTTTTCATTTACTACATCTGGTTTCTTAGTTATATTTGCCCAGAATGTTTGGTAATCTTCTTTGCCAACTTTATCTTTTACACTGGCATTTAACAAATAATTTCCTTCGTTATCAAAACTTATTTCAAAAGCTCCAGTATCATTGCCACCTTTTGAGCTTTTAATTATTTGTTTTGTATCTTCATATTTCAAATCTCTGTCAATTTTATCTCCATACTTAGCAATATCATTATCTGCTACGTGCATTGGCACAAGTATAGTTTGCCCTGTAACCGCTTCTTTGTCAGCAATATGACTTAAGCTTGGAGCAATATCTGTTTTGAAGGTCCAATCTGGATAATTTGGATCGATTGGAGTGTCAGGATTATCCGGACCTGGTCCAGGTCCCGGAGGTTCGTTAGGTGTATATTTTATAATGCCGCCTCCGAATGCTGCTGCAGCAGCAACTCCTACAACGGCTGCGGCTGCGCCAAGTTTCATCATTAAGGCTTGACGGTCTTCTCTCTTTTTTCTTTCCTCTTCTGCCAAAGTTGCTGCCCCTGCAACGTCTAACATTCTTTCAATTTTAGATGCAGGTCTTCCAAGTCCTAAAGTATCTCTTTTCTTTTGCGCAATTACTTCTTCTTGGATTGCATTCTCATCAGCTTCGCTAAGATAAGTTCCGCCAATACCTCGTTTTTGTTTTTCTGCTAATTGTTCGGATGTTAATTCCTTGCCAGTTCGTGGATCATAATCTTCTCCCAATGTAGATGCTGGATTTTTAGAGCTAGCTAGCCTTTCCGCATATTCCTGTCCACCTTCATCATCGTCTTTACTTACTTTTCCAGTTTCCAATTCATCAATAGTATTTTTTAATATTTGTTTAACTTCTGTAAGTTGCTCCGCGTCTGTTGGTGCTCTAGCATTGCCATAGCTATCTTCTGGTCTCAATTCTTCCGGCGTTGATTTCGGAGCTCTTGGTGTTAATTTCAAATCTTCTGGTGTTGCTCCAATTTCACTTTCTTGCTGTTTGCCTTGGCCTTGTTTAACCATTCCGATTATTGGAAAAGCTAAAGTACTGATTAAAGCTGGGGAACAAATGCCTCGAATATGTTCAGAAACATAATCATCTAAAGTTGGTTCAATTGTATCAAAATTTACAGATGCAATTGCATTTCCGTTTGGTTTAACTTTTTTCTTAACTACTTGCGGAATTGCACTTACCAACGTATGACCTTGATATTCGCCTGCATTGTAGAGAAATGCATTTCCTTCTCTGCTGAGCTTAAAAAATAAAGGTTCGACAACTCTTAATTTATCGTTTCTCGCATCTATTGTATCTATAATACTAGAATTTCCGTGCCAAACTAAATCCGCTGCTAAATCAGCAGCATCTTTTGCTAAGTTTTTTGGTTTGCCGATATGCTTTATTTGGTATCCAAAATTGGTTTTTTCTATAGAAAATTTATGTTCTAAGCCAGTTTCTTTTATTACATTGGCTAATTCAGAGACAAGTCCTTGGACCGCATTAAATCGCTCTAATATGGGGTTGTCAGCGGCTCTGCTATATTGTTTTACCATATTGCAACTATATACTTTACCTTTAAAAGGCTTACTTTAAACCTCTCATAAGGCAAACTATTTTAGGCGGATTACAGATAAATGGCTTATGGTCGCTCGCGGACAGGCGAATATTATTGGCTTTTTGCTCATAGTAGCCATCTCTACTTCGCTCGTTGCAACGGTTTATTTGTGGGCCTGGCCAAATATAGAAAAGGCACAGAATGTAGACGAAGTTATGCGGATAGAAAACAGATTTTCTGAATTGCATTCGGCTGTCAAAAAAGCTGCAAATGAGCAGACTACAACTGCTACGCCTTTTACTATAAAAAAAGGAACATTATGGGTTGATGGCAATAATAGTATTCGTTATGAGGCTAATCTCAAATTAGATATACCATTCCAGCCGCAAGTTATAATTGGAAATGTAAATAAAACTGAATTTGGTATACTTGGAATAGACGATGCGGCTTATTTAGAAAGATCTGCATCGGTAAAATACAGACTACACTATATAGTATTGAAAAATCCTGATATAGATGATTCATTCAATAATCATACTATTATTTTATTAGGTAACATAAGCAGAGTTAATAGTCAGATAGCTGCCGGTCCCGGAGATCATACAATCGTGGCGAGATGGCTAAGGGAAAATCGTTCGTATACCGTTCCGTTTGGTCTGGATGCCAATGGGGTTTTAGTAAACGCCAATACTATTGCTCAAATAATAGAAATTGATATAATATGAAATCCGGTCAACAAACAATATTGTATGCACTTATTGTTCTAATGGTTTCTTTCGTAATTATGATGGGTGCTTTCGGAGTTTCAGAAGTGCTGAAAACTAATACAGCTAAAAATGTTGGTGAAAAAATAATTAATAATATTTTCGCGCAAATAGAAGATACGCTGATTGAATTTAAATTTTACAACACTTCTGCAAATTTAACTAGTGTTTCTAGAATCATAGAAATTCCGAAAAGACTCGGCGATCAAGAATATCTCATTTACGCAAAAGGAAATGACACTGTAGTAATCAAAACCATAGGTCCTACCGCGATATTAAAAGAAGCTAATATGACTAATATTTGGGCTGTAAATTATGTGGGCACGGTACATTCTATTTGCGGACAAATAGTAATTGAATACGTAAACGGCTCGCAAAAAATAAATCTTAAGTGCAACCGCGATCAAAGTCTTGAACGTCCTAATTATAATTACACAACAGATGCTGGCGGAGGAGGAGAAGTTTAGTCGGATAGTCTTAAATATATCACTAAAATAGCGTAAAAGGGCCACCATGAGCAGTGTATTAAAACGAATCTTTAATAGAATAAAGAAAGACGACGGAAAAATTATTTTAGATGATAATACGCATATCAAAATAGTAAAAGAAACTAGCAAATTAATTCCGTTACCGCGGGCACATTTAGTTCCAACGAGTGCGCGGGAAGATTATCTGTCAAACATAAGGGTTGTTAAGGAAAGTTATCCATTAGTTACAACTAATTTAAACAATGTAAAACATATTGTAGCGAGTGCGCACATTTCATTCAATCCTTTAGTAAATCAGCTGACCTACAATCTTTATGAGCCGCAGCTGGACAACAATTTGCGCGATTTGGTAGAAAAAACGCTGACAGAATTACACAACAGATTAGAAGTTGGACTTAATCATCTTGGTGCGAAAAAAGAAGTATACAATTATGTAGATCAAAAAATTGATGAGATATGGACAGAACTTAAAGTAAATATATCAGATACAGATACTATAAAAGCTAAATATTTTATTTTTAGAGATACAGTTGGGCTTGGAAAAATTGAAGCATTAATGCGCGATCCAAATCTTGAGGATATTTCGTGCGATGGTATTGGCTTGCCAGTTTTTATATTTCATAGAAATCCGTTATACGGAGAGCTGCCGACGAATATTTCTTTTGACAGCAAAGATGAATTAGACTCATTCGTTATGAAACTTGCACAAAAAACTGGTCGAACTGTTTCAGTTGCTTCTCCTCTTTTAGATGCAGCACTTCCGGATGGAAGTCGTATACAAATAACATACGGCACAGATATTGCAAGAAAAGGTTCAAATTTCAGCATTAGAAAATTCTTCAAAGTTCCAATGACTGCTGCTGATCTAGTCGGATATGGCACTGCAGATCCGATGATGCTAGCATACTTATGGTTAGCAATAGAAGAACAGCAATCTATTTTGGTTGCTGGTACAACTGCTGTTGGAAAAACAACTTTCCTAAATGCTATTGCCGAGTTTATCTATCCCACTATGAAAATTGTTTCCATAGAGGATACTCCTGAATTGCAACTAATGCATACTAATTGGACACCACAAGTAGCACGAAATGGTTTTGGTCCAAAGAAATATGGCGAAATTAGTATGTTTGATTTGTTAAAAGCGTCTATGAGGCAGCGTCCCGATTACATAATAGTTGGAGAAGTAAGAGGTGTAGAAGCTAATGTTTTGTTTCAAGCTATGGCTACAGGCCATCCATCTTTATCGACATTGCACGCTGACAACATAAATGCAGTAATTGACAGATTAACAACTCGGCCAATTAATTTACCAATGAGCTTACTCGAAAATCTTGACATAATTGTATTTATGGAAAAAGTTAAAATGCGCGGAAGATTTAGCAGAAAAGTCGGGCAAGTATTGGAAATAGAAAATTACGACAGGGAAACTAAAAAATTAAACACTAATGAAGCATTCAATTGGGATTCGGTAAACGATATTTTTATTGCGCATAATTCATATGTTCTAACGAAAATCGCTAAGCGTCAAGGATGGACAATGAAACAAGTCCACGATGAGCTTTTGAGAAGAGCTAACGTTATAAGATGGCTACAGCAGAAAAAAGTTAGCGGTTTCAGAAACGTTTCGAATGCAATTAGAATGTATTATTCCAATCCAATAGAACTTGCAAAGCAAATGGAGGGATAATGGCGGATTTTTATTCCTTATCTTTTGATTTATTTTCGCCTCTTGTTAAAAAGTATTCTAAATATTTTGAAAGGCTTGAAACTGATTTACGAAGGGCGCGTATAAATGTAAGAAAAGATTATTGGGGATCATTTATCATATTGGTTATGGTTTTGACTTTTATTTCTATTTTAATAGTTGGTCTGCCATTTGCATTGCTGCTTGGCAATTTTCAATTTATGCCAATGGTAATTTTTTCAGCTGTATTAATAGGAATTACTATAAGTTCTGGGGTTCTTACATATTTTTATCCAGCTATTATAGCTGGAGAAAGACAGAAAAAAATAGACAACACATTACCTTTTTCAACAATTTATATGTCTACTATTGCGCGCTCTGGTTTTCCACCGCAAGATATTTTCAAAATGATTTCCCGCTTCAAAGAATACGGTGAAATTTCTACCGAAGCTCAGCAAATATCGCGAGATGTAGAAACACTCGGCTTGGATTTGCCATCTGCACTTACTCGCGCAATTAATCGTTCGCCGAGCCAATATTGGGGCGAACTTCTTGCAGGAATTAGGACAACTATAACTCTTGGCGGGGATTTAGGACAATTCTTGGCGGAAAAAACTAATGGCTTTGTTGCAGATTACAAAAGACGCTTAAATGAATTTAGCAATTTACTTTCGTTGTTGATTGAGATATACATAACTATTGTTGTAGTTGGAGCTGTATTTTTCGTGGTCGTAACTTCAATTATGCTTGCTGTTGGCGGTGTTCCTGTTGCAACTGTAAAAGCATTAAATTATGCGCTGGTATTAATCGGCTTGCCAATATTAACTGCCGCATTTATATTATTGATGAAGGGGGCATCCCCGCTGGAGAACTAATGAAATTTGATTTTAATAAACTGTTAGATAAAATTCCTGATACTATATTTGGAATAAAAATAACAAAACATAAAATAAAGCTAATGCTTATAGTTCTTCCGCTGCCATTCATAATAACTTCACTTCTTATTTTATTAGAGCAGCCTACGTCGCTTATAATTGGAATATTTCTGATAACGATATTAATGGTATTTATGCCATATTTCTTGGCTGGATTTTTAGAATTTAGAGAAATTTCAGATGCAGAAAGTAATTATCCTGCATTTATTAGAGATTTAGCGCAGGGAATTAGTTCTGGAATGTCTTTGCCTACAGCTATAGAAGCCACTGCTCATTCAAAATATGGGACACTTACAACTCATATTGCTAAATTACACAGCAGAGTATCTTGGGGTATTCCATTTCCGCAGGCTTGGAAAAAATTCTCGGAAGATTTAGCTGATTCGCAAATGATAAACAGAGTAAATGGCGTAATACTTGAAGCGTTTATGGCTGGTGGTGATGTCGGAAATATTCTTACATCTTTATCAACCGATGTAAATCTCTTAAGGAGACTAGAGTCGGACAAAAAATCACTAATGACTCAGCAAATTATGATTATGTATGTAATATTTTTTATATTTATGGGAATACTTGTAGCCTTACATTCTATTTTAACACCAATTTTATTTGTACAAAAAGTCGGTGTGTTTGGCGGAATTTCATTGAGGCCGACAGAAAATATTGGAACAGATTATTTCAAAACGTTATTTTTGCTTCTAACAATAGTGCAGTCAGCAAGTATGGGTATAATGGCTGGACAAATCGCTGAAGAAAAACTAATTGCGGGATTTAAACACGTAATGATAATGCTAGCAATAGGTCTCTTTACATTTTTTGTTTTTATATTTCCAACAAATCTTGTACTAGAAGTATCTATATATCCGCCAGTGATTCCAAGCGAACAAGAAATAACTATAAGCGGATCTGTTTCTTTCGACGCTTCGCCTGCGGGCGGAGCAAGAATAGATATAATTTTACCAGACAAAAACATAATTTCAACGTTTGCTGATGCGGCTGGAGATTTTTCGACCGCGTTTAAAGCTCCGCTACAACCGGGAAATTACCCTTTAGTCATTACTGCAACATACTCTAGCGAAAGTGAAACTAGAATAGAATACGTTCAAGTTATAATATAATGAAAACTTTAAGAAATAAAGGCCAATCATATGCAGAATATATAATAGCTATTTTCTTATTCATAGGAATATTAATTTTCCTTTTCTCTTCGATTTTTGTAAGAACACAGCAGGAATCAACTGCAATCGATGAACAAACAAATTGCGGAAAAGCAAACGCAATAGCTGATTCGCTTTTGAAATCCTGTGGAAACCCGCCTAATTGGGATACTGTTGGAACAGTAACAAGAATCGGTTTGACAAATTGTACTGATTATATTGTAACGCAATACAAATGGGGGAAAGCTAAAGCTCAGCTCAAAGCTAATAACACATATATCGGCGTTCCTATTGGAAATGTGAGCTGGAGAATCAGTTACGAAGGCTATGCTTTTAGTAAAGTAAGTGATGCTAGCGGTTTAGGCACTTGCGATGATGTAAAGGTCTTTAATAAAACAGGAGTTGTAATATGTAGAAGTGGAGGCAATACAACACAAATACATGTAAATTCGACCTCTCCCGGCATTGCATATTTACTATTATATTTTCCTAATATAACTGCGGGCGCTGGCGGTATAACTATGGCGACAGATTCAAGCGCAAATACAGAAAGCAATGATCAAGCTATTGCTTCGAATGTCGATAATGGTACTTTACTTGAACTAATATTACGAACAGATAAATCAGATAGGGACACTCCTAAAATACATAGATTATCGGGAGGATCTTTTCCAAAAACATTTACATACTTTGAGAATTATTATTTTGAATCCAGAACAAACAAAGATCTTCCGTTTTATTTGGGCAACACCTCTCTAAGAGATTCGATCGGACCGAAGCCACTCAATCCTTCTGGATTATGTAAGGTCCAGCGTGGTGGCGAAATAGTAATGATGAAGGATATCAACACAAGAATAGATAGTTTTCCTGTTAGATTTACAATCGAGGCATGGTCGTAATGAAACGCGGATATTTTTATTTCATTGAGATTATTTTGATTATTTTATTAGTAACATTAATTTGGATCAATCTTCCAGTTAGCCAGCAAAGCTTTACTTATTTGGAAGATCAACAAAATCTAAAAGAACGGGGCTTTCAAGTTCTGAGAGCCTTGGGAGACAAACATATACTTGAAACTAATTCGAGCAATCTTAGTGCAAATACTGTTGACTATAATAGTTTACGTCTCGATATTAGACATTCATTCCCGAAAACTGTTGATATGCGAATTGAATATGTTGTAAATGGAACATTTTGCCGCTCTGAATTTGGACAATTATCAACCTGCGGTATTAATAATACTCCAAATAATATTTCTGCAGTTACAGCGCAATACACCATTACTAAGCAACACTATCCTTATACTATAAAATTATATTTATGGAGGGTATTCGATGCAAATAAAAAATAAATCAGGACAATTTTTTATAATTGCTATAGTACTTATATATTTAGCCATAATTTCTATTTTCTTTTACGTAAGAAGTTCTGAGGAAACATCTGTAAATTTCTTTGTTGAAGATTATTCACTCGATATGGATAATATAATTAACGCAATCCAGCAGAGAAACAAATGGATGCAAGGATCTACCATTTACGATCATTGGCTTCTAGACCCCTCGTTTGAAAAACGCAAAAGAGTTAGCGTAACTTGCAATGATGGTTTTGTCCATGGCGATCCATCGCTAATAAAATACCCTTTAAATATTTTAGCTACTGATACTAGAAACTGCTCGAAAGAAGTGCGAGTTGTTTCTGCACAAAATACTGGTGGTGTAAATAATGCAGGTGGTGATGTTCAATCAAGTGTAAATTCTTCAACAGCACCTTGTACAGTATATTGGAACATTACGTGCGGCAGTCCGCTCCCACATACACAGCATTTCTATGTTTATTGGGATAATAAATACACTGAAGCTCCGCCACCAGCAGATTATAGCAGACATATTATAGATTTAAGCGGTGTAGATGTAATAGGTTCAAAAACAATAGTAACCGGCCCAATTGAAATTAGTCCAGCAATACAATTATGCGACCATTTTGAAAGTATTTATCTGAAAAGGGGTATGTGGCTAAACTGTACATCTACGTTTAAAGTCAATCCTTATGATCTTACTGCTCCAGATATTAACTTTTATAATGACTCTGGAAACAGATCCGTAGTACAATTAGAAGTACGCACCACTAATTTCTATTTCAACGGGTCAATTACTTAATTTCTTTCTCGCGAAAACTAAAAAGGCGGTGTGACCTAACATATTATGTTCCGGACGCGCGATATCTCCTGCAATTTTCCATTCTCTTTCCAAAACTTCGAGAACTCTACTTAATTTAAATTCCGAATTTTTCAATTCATCTACAAATTTTACAACTTGTGTAGCTTGAGGCAAATAAGCAACTAAAAATCCGTTTTGTTTTAGCGCTTTTTGTGCTACAGGAATAGCCTGCCACGAATCTTTGAAATCTAAAGTAACCAAATCTAAATTCTTTTCTGATATGCCTAAAAGTATATCTTTATTTCTTAACTTAATATTTTTTAATTCTAATTTCTCAAAGTTTTTCTTCGCTATATCTGCAAACTCTTCCCGTCTTTCGTAAGTTACTACTTTTCCATTTGGACCAACTATATATGCCATATAAGCTGCGAGCCATCCACTTCCAGCGCCGGCATCAACAACTTTATCTCCTGGTTTTAAACCAGTATAAAATACAATAGAAGCCATATCTTTTGGCAGTATTACTTGCGGCCCTCTTTTGAAACTTCTTAATGCGTCTTGAAAGTTATCCATTATATAAACTGCAATACATAACATTTAAAACTTATTCAAGGTGATGCATTATATGAACTTCGAAGCTGTGAGCTCTTTTTGGGATAAACATTACAAAAAACTTACAATTATAACTATTATTATCTTAATAGTCTCGCTTAGTATTCTTGGATTTTCAAAAATTAATACTGGAGAATTTATACAAAAGGATTTTTCTCTTAAGGGGGGTTTGCTAGTAACAGTACAAACTGTTCCCGCACTGAGTTTAGACGATTTGAAGACTGCTTTAGCAAATGAATTGAAAGAAGAAGTAAATGTAAGGGAACTTAGAAGTTTATCATCTGGCGAGAGCAGCGGATACATAATAGAATTTGAAAGTCTCAGCCAAGATAGAGCTTTAGCAGCTATAGAAAAAACACTCAATATAAAATTACAGGATAATTATACAATAGAGGAAGTCAGCAGCCAGCTCGGAGAAAGTTTTCTAAGAAGTACGATAAAAGCAATAATAGCTGCTTTTATTATTATGGCTATAGTAATTTTTATTTATTTCCGCGAGTTTATTCCATCCATAGCTGTACTTCTCGCTGGTTTTTCTAATCTAATAGGTGTCTTGGCTATTATGAATATCTTTGAAATTAAATTATCAACTGCTGGAGTAGCTGCTTTGCTTATGGTAATTGGTTATTCTGTCGATACCGATATTTTGCTGTCTACGAAAATGTTAAAGCGAACTGATATGTCTTTGAAAGAAAGAATACACAGCTCTTTCAAAACAGGAATGACTATGCAAGTAACTGCCATAATTGCCCTTGCTGTTTTATACATATTAACACCAGCGCTTCTTTTGAAACAAATTGCAATAATACTGATAATTGGTTTGCTTTTCGATATTCCAAATACTTGGATACAAAATACTGGAATAATTCGACTTTATTTAGAAACTAAAGGCGGTAAACAATGACAGCATTAGAAAAAGCAAAAGAAATATTTATGTCGTGGCGAGTACTGTTATTAATAGCTGTAATAATATTATCTATAATTGCTATAAGTCCGCAATTTGAAACCAAAGGTGTTGTAATAACCTCGGTTGCAACTAATTCGAGTGCTGAAATAAATGGGTTAACTGCGAATACAATTTTATACGATTTAAACGGAGAGCAAATAAATTCAGTTCATGATTATTCGGCAGCTGTTGACAACATAAAAGCAAAAGATATAGTAAAATTTGGAACGAGTAGCGGCGGATTTTCATTTATAGCCGAATCAAATATACTGGGGGAAATTGACTTAGGTATAACTATAGATAAAGTTCCTGAATCGAATTTGAAGTTAGGTCTTGACCTTGTCGGCGGTGTGCGAGTTTTATTACAGCCAGATGAAGAGTTAACAAATCAAGAATTTCAAGACATAGTAGATATAACTCAAAGGCGTCTTAATGTTTATGGCTTAAGCGATATACACGTACGACAAGTTAGCGACTTGGAAGGTGAGTCATTCATATTAGTTGAACTTGCGGGAACATCTAATAAAGATATTGTAAAAACGCTGGTGCAACAAGGAAAATTTGAAGCAAAAATAGCTAACGAAACTGTTTTCGTTGGTGGTGTAGATGTAAAGTCTGTATGCAGATCTGCAGACTGTTCTGGCGTACGAAGCTGTTCGCAAATATCTGATGGAACTTACGCATGTAATTTTGAATTCAGAGTTGATATAAGTCCTGAAGCAGCAAAAAGGCACGCTGACATTACAAAAGATTTAACAACGCAATTTATCGGCGGCAGTCAATATTTATCTGAACGACTCGATTTATATTTAGATGGAGAATTAGTTGATAGTTTATTAATTTCGGTTGGCTTGAAAGGCCAAGAAACAACAAGCTTCACCATACAAGGTCCTGGCAATGGTCCTACAGAAGAAGTAGCACTAAATAATGCTCTTGACAATATGCGAGAACTGCAAACTGTTTTGATAACTGGATCTCTGCCAGTTAAATTAAATATTGTAAAAACCGATTTCGTATCTGGAACATTAGGAGAAGATTTTTTTAATACAACCATTACAGCCATAATAATAGCTATTCTCGCGGTTGGCGCTATAGTTTTTGTACGTTATAGGAAATTAAAGATTGCTTTGCCAATACTGATTACTGGACTTTCTGAAGTTCTAATAATACTTGGATTTGCAGCATTGGTAAAATGGAATTTAGATCTCGCTGCTCTTGCTGGAATATTAGCGGCGGTTGGTACTGGAGTTGATTCTCAAATTGTTATAACAGATGAAGTTCTGCACGGAATTAAAACACTATCAACTTGGAAGGAAAGAGTATCACGTGCATTTTTCATAATATTCGGCTCATATTCAACAGTAGTAGCAGCTATGTTGCCACTGTGGTTTATGGGCGCTGGTTTATTGAAAGGTTTCGCAATAGTAACAATACTTGGAGTAAGCATTGGTGTTTTCATAACGCGTCCTGCTTATGCCAAGATAATAGAAGTTCTGCTCAAGTAACCCATAGCAAATTGTAAATTGCTTGCCTTCCTAACCTAAGTTAGGAAAGTTTATAACGTAGTTCACCTGAATAGAGAAAGTCATATGGCAGCGCTTAAATGTCCGCATTTAGCTGGTCATCATTGGAGAAGTAATTGAGATGGCAGCGCTTAACTTCATTAGCTGGCCATCACTGGATTGAAAATATATGGTTTTAGAAGATATAATTCCGGGAGTTGTAGCAGAAAGAAAACCGTGGGAAATGCTGCCGATTGCGTTTCTCTATGCTACGGCCGCTATCTTTCTTTCGCAGTGGATATTTCCAGCCTATGCCGCAATAGTAGCTGTTTTTCTTACAACTATAGCGAGTCTTCCATTAATGATTAATGTACTGAGTATAGAAAAAGATAAGGAAGAAGGTGTTCACGCATACATAAAAGATATGTTTGTATCTATGTTTGATAAAAAGGGTACGCGCGGTAAAATCCTTGAATTTTTCGTATTCCTATTTTTAGGCTTAACTTTAGCAACTACTTTTTGGTTTGTAGTTCTACCTCAAGATTTAGCTCAAAATTTATTCTATATTCAGATTAACACAATACGCGACATAAATATAGATTTATCTGGAGCGAGCGTATTACAAGCATATTTTAGTAAAATTATGTTAAATAATATAAAAGTTCTGACATTTACAATTTTATTTTCGTTAATTTATGGTGCTGGAGCTATATTTATTCTGGCTTGGAATGCTTCTGTAATAGGTGTGGCTATGGGCAGCTCAATTAAAAATGCAGCAATACACTATACAGAACAAATAGGTTTACCCTACATCGCGGGATACTCTACTGCTGTAACTGTCGGATTATTGAGGTACCTAATACACGGAATTCCAGAAATAATGGCTTATTTTGTAGGCGCTTTAGCTGGCGGAATGATATCTCTAGCAATAATTAAACGGGAATATGAGAGTCCAAAGTTCAAAGAATCATTGAAACATATAGTTGGATTGCTTATTTTCGCTATTGCTTTGCTTTTGGTAGCGGCTCTTATTGAAATAAATATATCGCCACTTATACCTTTGCACAGATAAAAATACTTATATCACTTGCTGATATCGATTTTATATGACTGAGAACAAACTTATATTGTCTAAATATGATTTAGCATTTATTGGTGTACTTGCATTCGCTGTTGCCATTCGTTTGTATTTCTTTTACATTACTCAAGACCAAGCACTATGGTGGGATGGCGCCGAATATATGAATATGGCTAAAGATTTCGCTGGAACATATAGTGCTGAATGGTGGCCAGGCCGTCCGATTCTTTTACCTCTTATCTGGGCAGGAATGTTAAAACTAGGGTTGGGTGAATTAAGTTTGAAATTCATCGTTACACTTTTTTCAATAGCTGGAATATTTTTCACATATTTGATAATAAAAGATATGTATGATAAGAAAACAGCTATAATCACCACTCTTTTGCTGTCTGTATTTTGGATGCATCTTTTTTATTCCGCTAGAATTCTAGTTGATGTGCCATCGTTAACTATGTGGACCGTAATCCTTTACTTTTTTTGGAAAGCTGTCAATACACACCAGTCAAAATATTACGCGCTCACCGGAATATTAATTGCGCTTGGAACGCTTCTAAGATTTCCAACTCTAATAATTGGCGCAGTCATATTGATTTATTTGCTTGCTACCGAACGCCATAAATTTTTGTTGGATAAAAACTTCTGGATTATGGGTGCTGGAAGTATAGCTATAATAATTCCATATTTCATATGGGCTACTTTAAAATTTGGAAATCCAATATACCAATTCGTTTACGGCGGCGGGGCGGCTGGACAAGCAATAGGATTACCTTCTATTTTGACTTATCTAAATTTATTTCCGTTTTATTTCCAAATTCCCGGAATTATAATTTTCGTAATTGGATTATACATGTTTTCCGATGTAATAATGAGTATAGATCTTTTAAATAAAGAAACTGGAGCGAAAATCCGCGCTAATTTTCTAATACTTCTTTGGCTGCTAATTCCATTATTTTATTTTGCTACTCAGACGCGGGCTGAAGAAAGATATATTATGTTCATATTTCCAGCTGCATTTTTAATCATAACTAGAGGCTTGTTTTATATTGAAAATTTTGTAAAAAAATTAAACTTAAATTTAGCTAAAATAATAACAATAGTATTAATTGTAATAATGGTGCTTATGCAAATTAACTTCGCAAATACCTCTATAGTCAAAAGCTCAACTTCTTATATGCCGGTTAAGGATGCGGGCATCTGGATTAAGGAAAATTCTCCTGAAAATCTTATAGTTTATACTATGTCTGTTCCGCAAATACAATATTATGCAGAACGAACTACACTTAGTTATGGTGGCGGTTCTGAAGCATTTGATAAAATAATTGCAGATGGCAAACCTGCTTACTTTGTATTATCTGTATTCGAAGGTCATCCTGACTGGGTGGGAAATTATTTAGCGACAAATCCTGCTCTCGAAACTGTACGTGTTTATAACGATCAAAACAGCAGTCCTGTATTAATTATATTCGGACTCAAAAATTAAATCTTAATTTCAATAACGAAAGAGCTATTTGCGGTATTATTTTCCAATATAAAACTGAAAAATTAAATTTTGAGCCTCGCATATGTTTCCAAACTACGCCTTGTTCTCTTATTTTAAAACCTCTTTTCTTCAAACTATAAAGTAAATTTATATCAAATGCAAAATCCATTATTACTAAATCACTAATTATTGTTTTTATTGCATTTTTTTTAAATATTTTAGCGCCGCATTGTGTATCTTTAAAAGGAAGTCCAAACATAAATCTCGATAATAAATTCAATCCTAAACTTCCAACTCTCTGCGATAATGGTCTGTTTTCTAATATTTCTGCTCCCGTAGCGCGTCTGGATGCTATAGCTCCATCTGCATCTCCAAGAGATATTAATTTTTTAAATTCTTGAGCGGAGATGCTGCCATCTGAATCTACGAAACCGATTAACTCTCCTTTAGCTATGGTAAAACCATATCTAATAGCTCTGCCTTTGCCAAGTCTTGTTCGCGAATATTCATAATTTATGTTTTTGTATATCTTAGCTAAATCTTTCACTAATTCTTTAGTTCCATCTTGACCTTCAATCATAACTAAAATTTCTGCCGTATTGAATGTTTTTGCATAGTCCTCTAAATTAGCTTTAATGCGCTCCCGCTCATTATATGCAGGCATAATTATTGACAAATCCATATACAGCGAGCCTGAACAAAGGATAAAAACGTTTGCGTTAAGCTCATTCTATGAAAAAGTACTTAGAGAAAGCTATTCATAAGGTATTTGAAAATGCTTTGGTATTCGAATTGTTTAGAAAAGTAGTTCATAAGGATTTCTTGACTGAAAAGAATATAATTAAAAAAGAAATATCTTTATCTTCCGGTCAGAAAGTATTGGATTTAGGGTGTGGTATTGGCCAGTTTTCAGTTTTATTTGAATATAACAATTATGTAGGTGCCGATATAGACAAAGCTTGTATCGAACGCGCGAGAAAATTATATTCCGACAAAAAGTTCGTACTATTATATGAAAAAGATACAAAACTACCTTTCGAAGATAAATCTTTTGACTACATACTACTAGCAGATACAATACATCATTTATCAGATGAGTTATTGCATTTTACCTTAAGAGAATCCAAACGCATATTAAAACCATCTGGCAAATTAATTATCTTGGATCTTTTGCCCCCAAAGCAGCAGCCAACTATGCTTGGTAGACTTGTATTTGGTCTCGATCGTGGAAAATATGCTAGAGATATAAATATATCTAAAAAAATAATATCTATGTATTTAGAGCCAGAAAATTCCTATTTCATTGATACGAGTATTTTCAAATTCAAACAATACGTAATTTCAGCTTCGGTCTAAAACGGAAGCCTTATATTAATTTCATATGGGAGCACGAAATGAAGAAATTAGATTTTGGTTTATTAACTGCTGTAATAATTTTAAGTTCTAACTTGATTTTTAGATTGGTAAACCAAAGCCAAATGATGTTTACATTTCCTTTTGATGGAACAGACTGGGCTACACATATATTTGAATTGTGGGCTTTTGGCGAGGTCGGATTTCACGGTTTAGTTGAACATTGGTATAATGGCTATATACTATTCAAATTCTATCATCCTGGATGGTATTTTTTCAGTTTTCCATTACTAAAACTCTCTGGAGATGTTTTAGTAGCATCATTCGTATCTATAATAGCGTTATTCGTACTTATCTTATGCGGTTTATTAGCTCTGGGAAAAGTTGAAAACTTTTCTAAAATACAAGTTTTTGTATTTTTCTCATTCTTTGCAGCAAATGCTATAGCTATATCGAATTTTATTCGGGACGGACGCACTCCAGAATTTATGGCGTGGGTTATATTCATACCTTTGTTTGTTCTCTTATTATATTATAAAAATAAACCATTAGATTACAAATTTCTTTTATTTATTCCTCTGGCGAGCGCCTTGTTGTTGTCGCATTTTGTAATTTCAATTCTATTCGGATTTTTACTTGCGGGATTTATTTTAATAAAACCTCTTAAAGAACAGTTGTATATTTTCGCTTCTGGGTTAACATCTATTGGATTAATTTCATTTTGGCTTGTTCCGTTATTAAAAAATATCGGTGAAAGCAACATACTTGCACTGAAATATGCAAATAGATTTTATGATATGGGTTTATTTGATATAATTTTAAACATAATATTGCCGATAATTATGTTAATTTTATTTGCTATTTACTGGCAGCAGCGCAATTATGATAAAAAGGAATTTTTATTTTTCCTACCAATGATTATATTTACATTTCTTTTGATTTTCAAACTAATTCCATTAATACCCTTGTTAGATAATATATATCCTGACCCAACAACAATGTTTTTTATTTTCTTTTCAGTTTATTTCTTCTTGAAAATCGATTTTGAAGATTTTAATTTAAAAATCCCGCACATCATACCTATATTATTAATTTTATTCGCTATAGGCAGCGTAACCGCAAATATAATTGATACAGATCTATTTCCGGAGCGAACAGAATTCCAAGAAGAGCTCCTTTCTATAATTCCGGAAATAGACGGTCGCTATATGATTGCCGGGAAAAATCCTGAATTTATTAATTGGGGTATTTATTCTTATGCGGCTATATACGAAAACAAAAAAACGCTATGGGGGGCTTGGCAAACTACTGGCTATAGTACTGATTACGAAGCTAAAGTAGCTTCCATGTATAATTCATTGCAAGAAGGCAGGTGTATTTATTTCAGAGAACAATTTACAGAACTGAATTCAAATAATGTAATAGGTTTGGGAGAAACTTGCAGTAAATTACAAAATTGTGGTTTTTATGAAAAAGCTGCAACAAAATCTGCTTGTCTTTACAAGATAGAAATATAGGTGTATGTTATGAACAACGAAGTGCAAAAAATAATTACAGAACTGAAATTTATTACAGGTCTAACTCATATTTTTTTACTAAATGATTTGAATAAATTAGAATTTAAAATTCTTGAGGATACCAATAATTGGGGCGTACGTCTTTCATTAGATAGAAAATATACTTTAGTCATAGTTCACGACTCTAGATTCAGATTACCTATGGGCTCTATGGTTTTGGAAGACGACGACAAACTAATTTTTCCACCTTTACCATTTCCAGAAATAAATGCTTGGAATGTTATTTCAAGTTCGCCCTCTGTTGTATTGCACAAACATATAGCTAATATATTTGGATTAAATTTAACGGATGACGAAGCGACATTAATAGTTGGCTTTGATTTATAATTTCATTCCAATTCTTAATTTCAAAGTTGTAAGAGCTCCGTTAATAAAATCCTTATAAGTTTTTGTCGTTTCGCCGTGCTTTCTATCTATAAATTCTATTGGTATTTCTTTAATTCGCAAATTATTTTTCTTACATTGCCAAACAACATCTTGAACTATATCCGGTCCTTGAGCGCGTAAATCATTAACTATTTTTCCGAGAGCCTCTCTCGAATAGCATCTAAAACCAGAGTTTGGATCTGTTAAATTCAAACCAAGTAAAACCTGAGCATAAACATTACAAAGTATTGTTGAGATTTGTCTTGATGGTGTCCTTTCTATATCGCTTGCACCTTTTGTAAATCTCGAACCTATGACCACATCACAAATTTTAGCTTGCTCTAATAATTCTGGAATATGTTTTGGCTGATGAGAAAAATCGGCATCCATTTCTATTACAAAATCTGCACCGTTTTCATACGCATATTTGAATAAATCAATTCCGGCTGCACCTCTACCTTTATTTTTTGTTCTATGTAAAAGGTGTATTTTTTTATTTGTTTTAGAAAGTTCTTGGACTACTTTCCAAGTGCCGTCTGGACTATTATCATCTCCCACAATAACTTCTAAGCCAAGCACGTTTAAATTTAATATGGATTCTAAGAGCAGAGGTATATTTTTACTTTCATTCCACGTAGGTATAGTAACTATAATTTTCATATAATAATGCGCTCGAGAAGTTTTTTAAGGGTTATCGACAGTGGAAATTACTATGAGCTATGATTTTATTCTTTTAATTGCAATCAGTTTTACAACTACATTTTTTATGACGCCACATATAATAAATTATCTGCGAAATATAAAATTACAAGTAAAAGATGTCCATAAACAAGGCGAACCTTCTGTTCCGCGCTCGGGAGGTATTGCTGTTTTAACAGGAATAATTGCCAGTTTATTTCTGCTCGTTTTCATAAATGTATTTATAAAACAAACTACACAAGATATAATCTATTTACTTGCTGCAATTATAACTTTGACTTTGATAACTTTCATTGGCTTCTTTGATGATTTAAGGATACGGATAGATTCTAGAGGCGAAGGCGGATTAAAACAATGGCAGAAACCTTTGCTTTCATTGCCTGCTGCAATTCCATTAATGGCTGTTGTTGCAGGAACTACTATTATCGCTCTACCTTTTCTAGGAAAAGTAAATTTTGGATTGCTTTACCCGCTTATTTTAGTCCCTGTTGTTGTCGTAGGAGCTGCTAATATGGTTAATATGCTTGAAGGCCTGAATGGTCTTAGTACGGGAATGGGATTGGTATACACTAGCTCGCTTGGACTTTTTACATATTACCATCATGAATATATTGCTGCTGCAATCGCCTTTGCTGTATTTGGAAGTTTGCTCGCGTTTTGGAAATTCCACAAAACTCCTGCTAAAATTCTAGCCGGCGATTCTTTAACTTATTTACTTGGTGCTACTATTGCGGTAATAGCTATAATAGGTAACGTAGAAAAAGCAGCTCTCATAATATCTATTCCTTTTTTCATAGAATTAATATTAAAATTAAGAGGGGGATTAAAGAAAACTACTATTGGGAGAGTTAATGAAAACGGAAAATTGGAATCTAAATACGATAAAATATATTCGCTGCCGCATATATGGATGCGTACGGGCAGATTTACAGAAAAACAAATTGTATTTTATCTAATACTTATGGAATTATTTTTTTCTGTTTTAATCTGGGTTGTATAAATGCTAGAAAATATAATACAAAAGATACGAAAAGATACATTGGTTAAGCAGAATACCATACTTTTTGCCGGCACTATGACTCTTAATGTTTTGAATTATTTCTACCACTTCTCTGTAGGCCGAATTCTTGGTCCCGCTGATTACGGAATACTAGGAGCGTTTTTCTCTATAATGTATATACTATTTGCTCCAGTTAATTCTATACAAACCATACTTGCAAAATTTACTGCTGATTTCCTAGCGAAAAATGAACCTGGAAAAGTATCTTACTTATTGAAACGATCTCTCGCTGTTTTGAGTTATATTAGTATTGGTATTTTTCTAATATTTTTAATATTTAGCAAACAGATAGCAAACTTCTTATTGATTGATAATGTAACTTACGTATTATTATTCGGATTGGTATTTTTAGTAATTTTCATAACAGCGGTAAGCCGCGGATTTCTCCAAGGATTACAGAAATTCAAAATATTGAGCGCTTCTCTAATACTTGAAGGTGCAATTAAATTCGGATTAGCTATTATTTTGATTTATTTGGGTTTCAATCTTTACGGCGCTATAACTGCTATAACAATAGCTCTACTTTTTTCTTTCTTATTTGCTTTTTATTACCTTAAGAAAGCTATACCTAATGATTTTATTAAAATAGATAGTAAATCCATATACAACTACTCTCTACCGGTTTTGATTACTATGACTGTAATAACGGCTATGTATACTACTGATGTAATTTTAGTAAAACATTTTTTTGAACCTGTAACCGCTGGCTTATATGCTGCTGCATCATTACTGGGAAAAATAATTTTCTTTGCATCTTATTCATTTAGCTGGGTAATGTTTCCCAAAATAGCGGAAGCTCATTCAAAAGGCGAGCCCTACAAACATATATTTCACAAATCTCTTCTATTTGTTGCGCTTTTGTCGGCTATTGCGGTTATTATTTATTGGCTTATGCCGCACTTTATAGTAAACTTATTATTCGGAGAACAATATATCGGAATTACAAATCTTATAGCGCCCTTCGGACTCGCTATGGGTTTATTTTCTGTTGCTTTTGTAGTAGCAAATTATTATCTTTCCATAAATCGGATAAAATTCATATATGTTTTGACTGCATTTCTACTAATAGAAATACTTTCTATTTGGTTTTTTCACGAAACTCTTGAGCAAGTTGTGAATATACTTTTGATAACTATGATAACATTAGTAACTGTATTATTTTTAGTTAGGAAGTAACTCCCAATATACCTATATTTCTAAATTCAATATATTCGCCAAATTCTTTCTCTTTTTCCGTTAGATAACGCGCGGTAATCATATATCTATCATCAATAAAATAACCATTTGTCATTTCTTCTATATTTGTTATTTGTTTATAATTAACTATACGTTTATTCTTTTCTAATATATATCTATAAGCGTTATTTGGTCCTTTTTCAAATCCATAAATAACTATGTCCTGGCTTTGAGCATCTTTTAGAATAAATTCTGCAACCTCTTCTCTAGCAGAATACGTGCCGTGATATATACCATTTGTGCCTCCATCTCTTGCTGCTACGGAATAAAAGCCCGTTATGACAGCTATATTTGATATTAGTAGTATTAAAATTAGCAAAATAGTAGCAGATTTTGCTTTATCATAAAATTTTCCTAAAACTAATCCCAATAATATAAACTGAGCTGGATAAATTGCTATGAAAAAATGTGGACTGACATTTTTACCAAGTAATATAAAAAATACAGTTGGCAAAATCATCCAAAGTAATAATAATTTATATTTATCTTTACGCAAATTAACAAAAATATGCAAGCCGCCAAGCAGAAGCAAACCTATTATTATTGAAGCTATAGCTAAGACATAATAATTTGCAAAACTATTTTCAAATAGCTGCGCTGTACCTAAGATATATTTGCCGAAATAATTTGTTGCCAAAAGAGCGGGAATTCCAATAGCTTCTAATATTAGGGTTTTGGATTCGACCGCTACCGGCAAAGCAGCGTGTTCTAATACCGCGAAAATAGTGCCGCGTGTTAAATTGTAATACAAATAAGGCAATAATGTGATTGTGCCTCCCAAACCACCAAGTATGAAATATTTAATGTTAAGATCGCGCCTAAATAACAAAATCGTTAAAACCAACAAAATAGCTAAAAGCAACGTACCAAGGTGCAATTGGAGCATTAACGCTGACAGAATTATTGCCGGAATTATGTAAATATCCTGCTTACTTATAGCAAATTTAAACAAACAATAAATAAATAACACAGAAAAGAATGGAACTACAAAAGCATTTGTCATTATATCTGAAAAAAATATGGCCCACGGATTTGTTGCATAAAATGCTGCGCCTATTAATGCTGTTTTAGGATCGAAAAACTCTGCTATAAATTTATATGCTATCATAACCGCTAATATATTTAAGACTGCAACGAAACCAACTGCAAAAATATATGAATCTTTAACAAATAACGGTATTGCTAATAAATACGAAAATAAAGGACCAAATGTCTGCTGAACTCCATATGGATGTCTACCGGAAGTTAAGCCGCTAAGTGGAAAATATGTTCCATCTGCGATTTTTTCAGCCAGCTCTAAATCTCCTATTACGTGTGACTGAAAAGAAGTATGTTCTAAGTTATCTAGTCGTAGAAAAGCTCCGAGCAAAATTATTACAAAAAGTAAAATAAGATGGCTCTTAGGTATAACTTTCATAAATCGGATTGCGGCATTAGTTTTTTAACCATTGCTAAAAACCCTCTCTTATGGATAAAGTCTCTATAATACTCGCATTCTATAATGAAGAGCTAACTATAACGGATTGCTTAAATTCTTTAGTAAATCAAACATACAAAAACATAGAACTTATTTTAGTTGATGACAGCTCCACGGATAAAAGTACGTTCATAGCAAGGGATTTTGAAAGGTGTTATGATTTCATCAAATATTTTAGAATTGAGCATAGAGACGAATTACAGGAATGGCCAAGAATTCAGGGAGCTAAACAAGCTACTGGAAAAATACTATTTATGGCTGAAGCGGATGCCAAATATGCGCAAGATTACGTGGAATTATGTGCAAAACATTTGAAAAATAAACAAGTTGGTGGAGTTGTTGGTCATTTGAATGTTTGGGAACCTAAAACATTCATTTCAAAATATAAAGCTCTAACAATAAATCCAAGATTTGCGAACATTGAAAATATGAATTCTGAATTAGCTAAAGGTAACATAGCTGTATGGGTATTCCGAAAACAAATTTTTGATGAATGTGAAGGTTACAAAGAAGGATACTATGGCGAAGAACGTAATCTTTCACAGAGAATGATTAATATACGAGCCAAATGCAAAATGGTGGCACAGATGGCGAGAAAACATTGGCGAAACTATAGAGAGTTATTTTCATTTTGGCAGGAAAATGTATGTATTGAATAAAAATGATAAGCAACTAATTATGAAAAACTTATATTTCTTAGCGCCTTTTATTTTGATTGTCGCTTCATTTTATTCGGTTTATTTTTTAGCATTGTTATTTTTGCATTTCATAGTACTTGAAAAATCTGGGCTGGAACTTTATAAAAAATCTAAAGATAACGAATTTAGAAATTATGCGCTTCTATCTCCAGTTGTATCTTATTTGCAAAATATACCGTTTGCGGTTGGTTTCTTTTACAGCGGATTAACTTTAAAAAGATAACATTGAACTGGCGAATATGCCAAAAGATGCAATACTAGTAGAATTCAATACCTTAACACCTGATAAACTTACTGAAGAATGCAAACTCCGTGTAAAAAAAGGTGTTGAACTTCTAGAGAAAGATGTCGCTTCTGTCTTAATTATGAACGGCGGCCACGCATTTAAAAACAGGATGCCAGATTTTTCGCCGATTCCAGGTTGCCCATTGCAATGCGATTTAATGAAGGACTATGCTATTAGCTTAGGAACTCTTGAAAGCAGAATTCTTACGCAGCCCCACGCAGCCGAGACTGTGGGCGAAGCATATTTCGTAAAAGAAGCTATACTAATTCCAAGAAATTTCAGGAATAATGTTGTTGTTTCAAGCATGTATCATCTTCCAAGATTAAGAACAATATATGACCACATTCTTGGCCCAGGCTACACTACTGAATTTGAAGGTGCTGTGACTAACTTAGATAACGATCCTGCAACGCTAGCTGCAGAAAAAAGATCTGAAACTATATTTTTACAGCAATTCGGTCATATTACGCCGGGAGACTCGGCTGGCATAGAAAAAACTTTGTACACAGTGCACGGCATTTATTCAAAATTCCCAGAGCATCTGAAGTTAAGATTTCACGGTTGATCTTCCAACGCCGATTCCAACAACAGGAACGTGTTTATCTACTAGTATATTTTTGCCATCTAAAATAAATTTCAAATTCTTTAGTTTTTGAAAATTGAAATTTCTAATATGCGTATGATCGCAGCCAACCACCGCTATGTGACATTCATCATTATCGGGATTAAAAATCTGTAGATTTTTTTTAATTATTTCATCCTTACTAAAAAACTCGTCATATACCTTTACATCAAAACCTTCATTCTGAACTAAATTATGAAAAATAAGTGCTGGGCTTAATCTCGTATCTTTAATGTCTCGCTTATATGCTAAACCAAATACGACAACTTTTGTTTCGCTTGGTTTTAAATTCAATTTTTTGCAAGTTTTATTTAAAATTTGCAAAGTATATTCTGGCATAGATTCATTAGTTTCTAATGACTTCTGCAGCAAAGGAAAACTTTTGTTGATATCTTCTCCTGCCGAAATCAAATAGTAAGGATCTTCTGGTATACAGTGACCGCCGACGCCTATGCCTGGATAATGCGGCATAAATCCATAGGGTTTCGTTGCTGCTGCATCTATTACTTCTTTAATATCTATTTCAGCTTCATCGCAAAACTTTGCTAATTCGTTAGCAAAACCTATGTTAAGTGCTCTGAAACTATTTTCTAACATCTTTACCATTTCTGCT
>Ga0209518_1001277_pt1 | contig 28017 bp, 22 predicted proteins | sample RifGroB1_FD_183993 | JGI IMG/M metagenome (GOLD analysis project Ga0209518, IMG submission 183993) | Groundwater microbial communities from Rifle, Colorado, USA - Groundwater B1 (SPAdes) (version 2) | ecosystem: Environmental > Aquatic > Deep subsurface > Groundwater | place: Rifle, Colorado...
TTTTTGGTTATTAATCAGAGCAGTACGGTCACTGAGCACAGCCGAAGTGACACCTCGACTCCGCTCGGTGTCCGAGTTAATTTAAACAATAATCGACAGCCTGATTGTTTCAAAATAGACTTAATATAAAAGAAATTTATTTTTTTTCTTTTTTTCTTCTTTCAGGCGGATATATCTCAAAGCCGATTCCCGATCACTGAAATGAACCGTCTCATCTTTGAAAATCTGGTACTCTTCATGACCTTTTCCGGCAATGATCACCAAATCTCCCTCTTCTGCCATATCAATCGCTTTTTCAACCGCTTTTTCCCGATCTATAAAGACAGAATAGAGTTCTTTATTATCAAACGCTTTTTCAATATCCTGAATAATCGAAAGAGGGTCTTCACTCCTTGGATTATCGGAAGTCAGAATAACAAAACTGCTGTATTTGAGCGCTGCTTTTCCCATCAGAGGCCGTTTCCCCTTATCACGATCCCCGCCCGCTCCAAAAACAGTAATGATATTAATCGGGTTTAATGCCTGTGCCGTTTTTAAGACATTTTCAAGCGCATCAGGGGTATGGGCGTAGTCGATAATCACTCCAAAACCAAGGCTGTTTTCCACTCTTTCAAACCGTCCTTTGACTTCAACCTCCTTCAGCCCTGCTTCCACTGAATTTGGATCGGCTCCGAAAAAAACAGCCGCTGCTGCCGCTGTGAGGGCATTGTATATGTTAAAAAAACCAAGCATCGGGGTATCAATGCTATAATCTTTTTTTTCATAAAGTATATGAAAAAGATTGTGATAAATATTCATGGAAGAGGAAATCCCCTGCCAGTCTGCGGGATAATGGATTCCATAAGTCTGGTAGGGCAGATGATTGATAGAGAGTGATTTTTTCAGTTCTTCAAATTCAGGAATATCCCGGTTGATCAAAGCCATTTTTTTTTCTTTTGAACTTTTTGAAAGAAGGGTGAAGATTTGAAGTTTTGCTTTTAAATATTCTTCAAAAGTTTTATGATAATCCAGATGATCCTGCGTCAGATTGGTGAAAACAGCCATATCCAGATCAATTCCATAAACACGGCTCATAGAAAGCGCATGGGACGAAATTTCCATTGCAACGGCTTTGCACCCTTTTTCTTTCATTTCATGAAACATTTTAAAAATTTCATAAGATTCGGGGGTTGTGTTCTCCGCTTTTATTGACTCATCTCCGATGAGATACTGAATCGTTCCGATAATTCCTGTCTTGATTCCCATCACAGCCAGAATAGAACGGATCATATAAGTGGTGGTGGTTTTTCCGTTTGTTCCTGTAATGCCTACGATGAAAAGATCTTTATCAGGGTGATGAAAATAGGCTTTGGATAAAAGCGCCAGCGCTTTTCGGGTATCTTCCACAAAAAAAATATTTTCATGGGGTAAGGCAAGCCCATTTTCTGCAACAATATAAACTCCTTTTTTAAGCAGGTCGGGTATATATTGGTGAGAGTCGGTTTTAGATCCTTTTAAGGCTACAAAAACATCGTTTTTCTCTGCTTTTCTGGAATCGTAAACAAGATGGTTCAATTCTTTTTCACTTCTTTTTTCATCACAGATTCCAGGCATAAACTGGAACAATTCTTTTAACTTACGCATAGGATTTTCCTTTTTATGAAATCGATCGATTATTTTAATTCAGGTTGTTTTTTTTTATAAACTTGTTAATATATAAAAATAGAGTAAGATTCTTTAGCAAAAGAATCTGCGGAAACCCTCCGCATTATTTTCAGGAAACACCCTGAGTTTAAAAAAGACCGCTTGAAAATTTTTCAGGCGGTCTAAAATCAATTTCTTCCGTTGTTGTTATAAGGTTTTTTCAGTTTTTGATACTGCTCCAGACTGATTTCCTCAAATTCTTCCTGTTCGTTGAAAATATAAATTAGTTTCTTATCATAATCAATTTCTTTAATAAAATAAGTTCCTTTTTTAAAATAAAGGGTGTCGCCGATTTCAGGAAAGTCTTTATAAAGCTCTTTATAAGCATCATATTCGTAATTCAGACAGCACATCAGTCTTCCGCAGACGCCGGAGAGTTTTGAAGCGTTGATATGAAGGTTTTGTTCTTTTGCCATTTTCAGGGAAATGGATTTTTTATGGGTTTTAATCGTTGAACAGCAGAAAGGACGGCCGCAGATGCCGATCTGGTTGAAAAATTGGGAAAAATCCCGGATCCCTACCTGATGAAGCTCAATTCTGGTTTTGAAAATTCCTGCCAGCTCTTTCACCAATTCCCGGAAATCCACACGGGTTTCCGAATAAAAATTAAAAAGGATTTTATTTCCTTCAAAAAAACAATACACATTAATCAGCTTGATTGCCAAATTGTGCTCTTTGATTTTCTTGACCCCGACTTCAAAAGCTTCTTTTGATTTCGTTTTCATCTCATTTCGTTTTCGAAACTCTTCTTTCGATACAGGTTTAAGGACTTTTTGAAACTTTTCAGGGTGAGTTTGAAATTCCTGATAAGATTCAAAACTGACCGCAGCAGGCTCTAGATAGCTCATATCCCTGCCATGCCTGGTTTCGATAATGTAGAGGAGATTCGGCTTGATTTCAAGGCTTTTTTCATCGTACTGAAAAAGCTCTACTTCTTTATTGTATCCCACGCGCATATAAATTAAATTCATCTTATTTCCATCCTTCGACTTTTAAATCTATAATCAATCCCTTAATCATTTTCATTTTATCGAGCATCATGAGCGTATTAATCTGCTTGGTAATAACTTTTTGTCCGAGATCTTTCACCTCGTTATCCAATTCTTTATAAATCCTTAAAACATTTGTTTTTCCAGTCATTCTATTGCGTTTCTGATAATCCAGAAAGCGGTAGTTCTGGTTCATTTTCTTTAAAAATCCGGATAAGAGATTCCGGTATTCTTCCACAGAGGTTTCTGTCGTATTTTGATAAACTTTTTTCTCAGCTTTTTCAAGAGTTTTTAAAAATTCATCAATATCTGAAACAAATTTTTTATTTTCTACTTCCTGAATCGCCGATTCAAATTTTTTTGAACCGATTTCAGAAGAATTGTTAAAATCATCTTTTTTCCGTATCCCCTGATTTTTATTCTGATTCAACTGAAATTTTTTACGGTATTCCTCAGGAGTCAAAGCGTCTAACATCGCCTATCCTTTGAGCATGGTGCATTTTCCGTTAAAATATGCCCCTGCCTCAACAATAATGTTTTTAGCGGTTACTTCACCTTTCAAATAACCTGAAGAAAGCATCTTAACCTTGCCGTTGACCTTGATTTTTCCTTCTACTTTTCCGCCGATGATGATTTCATCTGCTTCCAGATCCAGATAAGCGATCCCTTTTTCTCCAATCAAAACCTGAGTTTTCCCCTTGATTTTTCCTGAGAAAAAACCGTCAATTCTTAAAATTCCATCTATTTCAAAATCGCCTTTCAGCTTGGTTGATTCGCCTACAATACTATTGATCATTTGAATTTGTCCCTTTATTCAGTTTAGCTTTAAAATTTATACTATTATCGGGGGAAAAATAAAATCCAATTTAAAATTCTTTAAAAAAAGATTTCTTTATTGACTTTCAATTTCTACAATACGGGTAATCACCATGGGATTTTGGTGAAATTTACTTTGGACATATCTTTCAATCCCTTTTTTCACCAGGTTATTCAATGCGTTATAATCCAGCCCCTTATTGTGGATATATTCAATCACAACCCTGCTGATAATTCCCTTTACCTCTTCCTGAATGCTTTTTAAATCATTCCCGATAAAAAAACCTTTGCTGATCACATCTGGAATACACTCTATCTCATCCCCCAGTACCCGAACTCCGGCGATAGCGATAATAACCCCGTCTTCGCTCATTGTTTTTCGTTCACGGATCAGTTTATTCACATCCCCTACCATTGTCCCGTCCACAAAAACGCTGTTTAATAGGATATTATCTACAATTTCAGCCTTGTCTTGTGAAAGTTCAATCACATTGCCGTTTCTGGCAAGAATCACATTTTTATCCGGCCAGCCGAGTTTCATAACCATATCTGAGTGATGCATCAGATGTCTCGGTTCCCCGTGAACCGGCATGAAAAATTTTGGTTTAATCATGCGAAGCATAAATTGAAGCTGATCCCGGGTGGCATGCCCAGAAACATGGATCTGTTTAATTCCTTGATAATAAACCTCAGCGCCTTGAAGTACAATATTGTTGATAATCTTTGAAACCACTTTTTCATTTCCAGGAATAACAGAAGCAGATAAAATAACCGTATCTTCCGGTCTGATTTTAATGGATTTATGGAGCCCCTGGCTAATCAGGCTTAAGGCGCTCATCGGTTCTCCCTGAGAGCCGGTAGTAATCAAAAGCTGTTTATCTTCAGGATAGCTTTTCAAGTTTTTTGAGTTTAGAATATTCGCATCATCTACATTAATATAACCGAGTTTTTTAGCAATTTCAAAATTGCCTTCCATGTTTCTTCCGAAAAGAGCCACTTTTTTTCCCATTTCGATCCCAAGTTTTGCAACCTCTCCCACTCTCAATATATTGGAAGCAAAGGTCGCAACAATAACTCTTCCGGGTGCGTCTTTAATCAGTTTTTTTAAGTTTTCGCTGACATCTTTTTCAGTCATATCCATAAAACGGCGTTCCACATTGGTAGAGTCGGACATAAGAAGCTGAACGCCTTTTTCACCCAGAGCGCTGAAACGGAAAAAATCAAAAATATGCTGATCATTGCCTTCATTATCAATTTTAAAATCTCCCGTATGAAGAATCACTCCCTGAGGGGTGGATAAAGCGATGGAAAAACTGTCTGGGATACTGTGGTTGACAGAAATAAATTCAGCCTCAAAATCTTTACTGACCTTAACAAGAGAACGGCTTCCGATAACTCTTAAATTGTCTTGTTCATAGACAATCCGGTGTTCATTGAGTTTTCCTTTGATCAGCTCTATGGCAAGTTTTGGAGCATAAATGGGGACATGGCTGAATTCTTTGTAAAGAAATGGGATTCCTCCAATGTGGTCTTCGTGCCCGTGGGTAATGAGAATGGCTTTTAATTTTTCTTTTTTTGCCCGGATGTAGCTAAAATCGGGAAGGATCAGGTCTATTCCTAAAAATTCTTCATCGGGAAACATAATTCCGCAATCGATAATCACCATTTCTTTCTGGCTTTCAATCACCATCATATTTTTTCCGATTTCTCCCAAACCTCCCAGAGGAATAATTTTGATCGGGAATTCGCGGTTTTTATAAGCTGGTTTTCGGGGTCGTTTTTCTTTTTGTGTTTTATTTTCTTGTATCATGATTTAATCTCCAATTTCTCTTTGTTTTGAAAAGAAAGCTCTTTCGGGAAAAGCTTTCCGCTTTTATAGGGAAGAACAGCATAGGCAGCCAGTTTCCCTTCTTTTACAAAAACTTCATCATAAAGTCTTTCTATGTCTTCTTTTTTTACTTTCTCTATTTCCCGGATCATCTTTTGATAGTCGGGAAGCTGACCGTGCCAGAAATATGAGTTTGCGTTTTTCTGCATCCGATAGCTGACTGTTTCCCGATTGAATATCAATGAGCTTTTCAGTTGAGCTTTCGCGATTTTTAATTCTTCCTCACTGACAGGAATTTCTTTTATATTTTGAAATTCTTTCAAAATGCTTTCAAAAATCTGGGATATATTTTTTTTCTGGGTTGAGGTTAAAACTCCAAATATTCCAGTTGATTTCTCAAACTGGATAAAGCTTTGAATCGAATAACAGAGCCCTTTTTTTTCGCGGATAGAAAGATAAAGTCTTGAAGTTGAGTTGGAACCGAAAATACTGTCTAAAACCAAAAGTGCGTATTTTCTTTTATCAAACAGGGAAAAGGTTTCCATTCCTGCCATAAGATGAACCTGCTCCACTTCTTTTTCTTTATACCCGGTTCTGTAATAAAAAAGAGAGGGTTCTTTTTCAATCTTTTCAGTTTTTCTCATGGGTTGAATGAGACTTAAAAATTCAAGTATTTTTTCTTTTTCAAATTTTCCGCTGACTGAAACAATGACATTGTCAGGGTTATACCAGGTTGACCAGTATTTTTGAATTTTATCTTTTTCACTTTCCAGAATAATTTCTTTTTTTCCGAGAATCGGCCATCCGATATAAGAGTTTTCAAAAATACTCTCATAAAACAGATCCATGACATTCTCTTCAGGGTTGTCTTCATACATGGCGATTTCTTCGACAATGACCTTTTTTTCCTTTTCCAGTTCTTTTTTTGGAAAAACAGGCTGGAAAACAATATCAGCAAGAACATCCAGAGCTTCCAAAACAAAATCAGCAAGAACTTTCACATAAAAAAAAGTATTATGTTTATCTGTAAACGCATTCAGATATCCGCCGTACTTTTCAATATCCTTATTAATCTGGATGAAATCCCTTTTTTCTGTACCTTTAAATACCATATGTTCCAAAAGGTGTGAATATCCCATGATTTCAGTGTTTTCCGTGTAGGAACCGCATCCGATATGAAACCCGACACTCGCTGTTTCTGTATGGGGCATATAATCAAAAATTACCCTAAGCCCATTATCAAGCTTAACTACTTCAACCCATTCATTTTGCATATAAATCCTTTATATTAAGGAGTTTTAGCTTTAAAATAAAAGATGAAAAAATAGAAAAAAAAGACTGAATTCAATCAGTCTTTTCTGGAAAATTAAGAAAAAGAAACAATAGAAATTTTATAAATCTTTAATGCTTATGCTTATTTTACCTGCGTTGTCAATCCCAATCACTTTCACTAAAACCGAGTCTCCCTCATTCAGGACATCCTCAACTTTTCGGACTCTCTGGCTGGAAAGATTGGATATGTGGCAAAGACCTTCTCTTCCTGCCGCAAGTTCTATAAAAGCTCCAAAATCGACCACTCTTCTGACAATACCTTGAATCTTATCGCCTACTTTAATATCCCGGACATAATAAAGAACTCTTTCATAAACTTCCTGAGCCTTATGAATGTCTGAGCTGACAATTTTAATTTCTCCATTATCCGCAATATCGATTTTAACTCCGGTTTCTTCCACAATTTTTTTAATCGTTTTTCCGCCGGGACCGATCAGATATCGGACATTGTCGGGGTTTGCCATTATTATCAGTATTTTTGGCGCAAAATCAGATATTTCTTCTCTCGGTTTAGCAAGAACCTGAGTCATTTTATCGAGAATATGAAATCTTGCTTTCTTCGCTTCTTCCAAAGCTTCCCCCAGAAGATCAACAGAAATTGCATCCAGCTTAATATCCAGCTGAAAAGCGGTAATTCCGTCCAGTGTTCCGGCAACTTTAAAATCCATATCTCCATAATGGTCTTCTAAACCTTGGATATCAGTCAGTATTTTATAAGCGTCTTTTGTTTTATTAAACATCAATCCCATTGCAATTCCGGCAACCGGAGCTTTGATAGGGACTCCTCCATCCATCATTGCAAGACATCCTGAACAAACTGTAGCCATTGAAGATGAACCGTTTGATTCCATAATTTCAGATACCAGACGGATTGTATAGGGAAATTCGGTTTCATTTGGAATAACAGCTTCTAAAGCTCTTTCCGCAAGATACCCGTGTCCTACTTCTCTTCTCCCGGGAGCGCCTACTCTTCCGGTTTCTCCGACTGAAAATGAAGGAAAATTATAATGAAGCATATAGCGTTTGCTGGATTCTCCCTCAATATCGTCCACTCTCTGCTGATCTGAAACAGATCCCAGAGTCAAGACTCCCAGAGACTGCGTTTCGCCTCTGGTAAAAAGGGAAGAACCGTGAACCATCGGTAGTACTCCGGTTTCAACAGCAATTAATCTGATTTCATCAGGTTTTCTTCCATCCACTCTCTGATTATCTTTAAAGAGCTTCTCTCTGACCATGTCATACTCTAAATCATGAGCCGCTTCTTTCACCTGTTTTAAAACAGATTTATCTTCAGGATACTTTTCTTCAAAATGTTTCTGAATAGATTTATAAGTGTCTTCTATTGCTTGTGCTCTCTCCTGTTTTTGTCCAACTGAGAGCGCCTGCTGAAATAAATTTTCAGCATATTCTCTTACTTCCTGATCTATTGATTCAGGTCTTTTAAATAAAGCAACCTCTTTTTTTGCTTTTCCTGCTTTGCTTCTTAATTCTTCTTGAAGCTGAATGATTTCAAGGATGACTTTGTAGCCTTCTTTGACAGCCTGAATCATTTTTTCTTCAGAGACAAAAGAAGCACCGCCTTCAATCATCGTAATTCCGTCTTTTGTACCGGACACAATTACGCTTAAGTCAGACTTGTCCAATTCTTGAGGAGTGGGATTTACGATATATTCGCCGTTTTTCAGACAAACCCGGACAGCCCCTACAGGACCGCCGAAAGGAATATCTGATATTGTCAGAGCCGCACTGCTGGCAATGACGGCAAGTATATCAGGCGAATTTTCATGGTCGGCAGCCAGAGTCATCGGAAGAATTTGCACTTCATTTCGAAATCCTTCAGGAAAAAGAGGTCTTAAAGAACGGTCAATAAATCTGGAAGTCAATACTTCCCGATCACTTGGTTTTCCTTCTCTTTTGAAAAAACCGCCCGGAATTTTTCCGGCAGCATAAAATTTTTCAATATAGTGCACTGAAAGAGGGAAAAACCCCGGATCTTCCATAGCGTCTTTTCCCATGACCGCAGGAGCAAAAACAACTGTATTTCCATACTGAACCATCACTGATCCGTTTGCCTGCTTAGCGATTTTTCCTGTTTTGATAATGAGTTTCTTTCCTCGATACTCTAATTCTACCTGTTGCTCCATTAAATCCGCCTTATATTAATCTCATCCTTATTTTCTGATGCCGAGTTTTTTAATCAGTTCTCTGTAACGATCATAATCGTTGTTTTTTAAATATTTGAGCATTTTTTTTCGTGAAGAAATTAATGTTAAAAGTCCTTTTTTAGAATGGACATCTTTTTTATGAATCTTTAAGTGTTCAACTAATGACTGAATTCTTGCTGTCATCAGTGCAACTTGAACTTCTGCCGAACCGGTATCCTGAGGTTTCCTTGTAAACTCAGATATGACCTGCTGTTTTTTTTCTTTTGCTAACGACATTCGTTACTCCTTTTATGTAAGTGGTATTTTTTTCTATTCAATCAAATCATTTAGATTTTTTTTGCTTTCAGTCATGATAAAAAAAAGAACTGAATCTTCGTAAAAAATAATGAATTAAAATATAATAGCAAAGCTTTTTAATAGCAAACAAATTTGTAAAAAAGAACTTTATTCATGATGAAAAAAAAATTATTTCTAATGGTGGGAAAAACACCTCTCGTCTGTGAAGACCATAGCTATTTTTTTCTCATTACAGGCTTCTATCACTTCAAAATCCCTTACTGAGCCTCCCGGCTGGATAATCGCCGTAATTCCTTCGCAAGCGCACAAATCAATTGAATCTCTAAAAGGGAAAAAACCATCCGATGAAATAGATGCTCCTTCCAGACTGACTCCGATTTTCGATTTCTTTTTTGCTTTGATGATCGCCTGTTCCAAGGCTCCTACTCTATCTTGTTCTCCAGTTCCGACTGCCAGAGTTACGCCGTTTTTTGCAATAACAATTCCGTTTGAGCGGACGCCGATATTGACATACCAGCTAAAAAGAAGGTCATCGTATTCTTTTTCAGTGGGTTTTCTGATACATTCGATTTTTTTCTGTTCTTTATTGACAGCAGAGGGGGTGAGAAGGTCATTTTTATCCTGAATTCGGGTGAGATAGGGAAGAGCTAAAATCAGGCTTCCGTCTTGAAGAACCTTGATTTCCGGGATCGCTTCATTGCCGATGTATTTCGGAAGAGAAGTCATGTCAGGGAGTTTTACAATTCTGATTTCTTTATTTTTCTTGTATTTGTCAAAATTTTTAAAAACTTCTAAAGCTTCTTCTGAAAAATCAGGGGCGTAAACATTTTCGACAATAGAAGACATGATTGCTTCTGCCGTTTCCTGATCGACTTTTACATTAAAAACAACACTGCTTCCAAATGCCGCCTGAGCATCAACATCCCTTGCCTTTTGATAAACAGAGGAAAGGCTTTCATTTTCCCATTGCACAGCTACGCCGGAAGGGTTTAAATGCTTCATGACAGCTGCGGCGGGTTTGTTGAAATATTTTAAAATTCTTACCGCCTGATTCGCGTCTTCTAAATTAGTCTGGGAAAGACCGTTTTTTCCTTCTTTTAAAATCTGGTAAGAACCAAAAGGCTGTTTAACATTTCCTTTAATCCTGTAAAAAGCGGCCGGCTGATGCGGGTTTGTTCCATAGCGCAGATCTTCTGATTTTTCATACACCCATTCCCCGATTTGAAACTGATCGGGATAATTTCCAAGATTTTTATTAAAATACTTATCTTTAAAACTCATTTTATTCTCCAGTCATTTTTTTGCTCATAAAAATTAATAAAAAATTACTTAATTCTGAAAGGCTTTTTCAATGAACGGATAGATACTGAAATGATTTTAAATTGCAAAAAAACGACCCCTTTCCGTCATTCCCGCGAAAGCGGGAATCTATTGAAAATAAGTATTTAAGTTACAGATTCCGGTCTTTTGCAAACAAAAACCGGAATAACAGGCGGTCATTTTATATTCAAATTGTTGTATAAGAGTGAAAGTGTTTAAAAAAAACTTTTTTAGAAAAAACTTGAAATGGTTTTTCCCAAAAACTTTTTTTTGAGTATATTTTCATGGGGAGAATCAAATGGATTTATCAATTGTGTTACCTGTATATAATGAAAAAGATAATTTAAGGCTGCTTTACGGCAAGCTGAACGCTGTACTAAGCAAATACCCTAAAGAGTATGAAGTGATTTTTGTCAATGACGGCTCAAAAGACGGTTCTGAACTGGTTTTAAACGAACTGGCGAAAGAAGACCCGAAAATCAAAGTGATTCATTTTAGAAAAAATTTCGGTCAAACCCCGGCTATGGCTGCGGGGATCGATTATTCAAAGGGTGAAATTATTGTCTTAATGGACTCTGATTTACAAAACGATCCAGAAGATATTCCGAGACTTCTTCAAAAAATTGATGAAGGCTATGATGTGGTTTCAGGCTGGAGAAAAAAAAGAAAAGACACTCTTTTTATGAGAAAAATACCTTCATGGATTGCCAATAAACTGATTCGAAAAATCAGCGGAGTGGAAATCAAGGATTTGGGATGCTCTTTAAAAGCCTATAAAAGGGATATTCTTAAAAATGTCAAACTCTATGGAGAAATGCACCGGTTTATCTCAATTCACGCCTCATGGGTCGGAGCAAAAATAGCCAATATCGAGGTTCAGCACCACCCAAGGCAATTTGGACAATCAAAATACGGCATATCCCGCACTTTCAAGGTTTTAGTGGATATGTTCGCGATGAAATTCACCCGTTCTTATTCAACCAAACCCATGTATTTTTTTGGAAAAATCGCTTTTCTCAATTTTTTCATCGGTCTTGCTTCTTTCGGGCTTTACCTTTACCGGGCTTTTAAATCCAATCAGTTTCTGACAGACCCCGCCTTGTTATTGGTTTTTCTTTTCTGGGCGCTGGGAATGCTTTTTATCGGATTTGGACTTTTGAGTGAAATTATGGTACGGGTCTATCATGAATCTCAGGACAAGCCGATTTACCATGTGAAAGAAACTGTCAACCTTTAATTCAAATTTTTTTAACTTGATCAAAGAGCGATGAATCATACATTGCTCTTTTCAAAAATATTCCAGGGAAGTTCTAATGATAGAGCGAAGAGAAATTTTTATTAATAATCAATATTTTAAAATTTCTCACTTTGTTCGAAATACGATGACGAGAAAATTAATTTTTAGAACTCGCCTTATTCTACATTTATGAATATATTTTTAATTTTATATCTTATCATTATATACTGAAATGATTTTAAATTGCAAAAAAAACATGTCATTCCCCGGCTTGACCGGGGAATCTATTAGTAAGATAATCAAATTACTGGATTGTCCGGTCAAGCCGGACAATGACAATTTTGGGGTAAAAATATTTGCAATTTAAATTCAGTTATGTATATATTTATTAAACAAGCAGTTTTATTCTTATTTTATTCAATTTTACAAAAAGAGGAGGAAAAATGGCTCGAAGAAAAAATGCGCTGGTTATCGGAATTGCGAATGAAAGCAGCATTAGTGCGGCAATTGCGAAGGAACTCTATGAAAACGGCTACAATATTATTCCGACTTATCTTAATGAAAGGGCTTTGGCTCATGTCAAAAAAGTCACGGATCAGCTTGGAGTGGAAACGCTCTTCCCGTTTCAGGCGGGAGATGAAAAACAGCTTCAGGATATTACTGATTATTTAAATGAAAATGATATTAAGATTGATGTTTTTGTTCATGGGATCGCTTTTGCTTCTGAAATCAAAAAAAACCTTCACGAGGTTTCCTGGACATCGTTTAAAGAAGCAGTAAAGGTTTCGGCTTTCTCGATGGTGGAAATTACCCGTAAATTGATCGAAGAAGATGTTTTAAATCCGGATTCAAGCATTTTAACCATCTCATACAGAGGCTCTCAGGTAGCGGTAGAAGGCTATAATATGATGGGACCTGTAAAAAACATTCTGGAAGCTTTGGTAAGGGGGCTTGCATCTGAACTGGGCGGTAAAGGAATCAGAGTCAACGCTGTTTCTCCAGGACCGGTTATGACACGGGCAGCCAGCGGGATCAATGGATTTTCCAGTTTGATAGAAGCAGTGAAGAAAACTTCTCCCATTGGAAGAACAGATCGGATGGAAGATATCGGCAGGATGTCTTATGAAATGATTCATAATCCTTCGATTAATGGAACCGTGTATCTGGTTGACTGCGGCGAAAGCGTTGTATTCAGTGTGAAATAGGAGGAGATCGATGAGTAAAAATGCATTAATTATAGGAATCAGAAATGAAAAAAGCTTAAGCTATGAAATAGCAAAGGAATTGATTAAAAAAAACTACAGTGTTTACGCGACCTATCAGGATGAATCGACATTGAAAAGTGTGAAAGAAGCCGCCGATGAGCTGGGAATAAAAGCTATTTATCAGTATGATGCGCGGAAAGACTCTGATCTGGAATCGTTTACCGATGCGTTAAAAAAATCAGGTGTCAAACTGGATGTTCTGGTTCATGGAATTGCCTATTCTTCCACACCGGGGGCAAAACTCAACCAGCTTCTGATGAATATCAGCGGGGATGAGTTTACCGACGCAATTCGTATCGGAGCTTTTTCTCTTCTTGAAGTAATTGGAAAATTATACGAGAACATCAATGAAAATGCCTCTATTCTAGCTCTCACCAGCCGGTGGTCAAGGGTGGCTGTTCCTGGATTCAATGTGATCGGAGCGGCAAAAGCTTCTCTTGAATCAATTGTCAGGGGGCTTGCCGAAGATCTTGGGCGCTTGAAGCAGATTAAAGTCAATGCGCTTTCATCCGGGCCCGTTTCTACCACAGCCCTTTCTTCTTTAGGGAATAGTCTTTCGATTCTTGAAGCAGTCCGAACCCGCTCTCCATTAAAAAGAAATGTCAGTAAAGAAGATGTCGCTTCCCTGGCAATGGCGTTGATTGAAAACAATTCTATTTCTGGAACAATTTATCAAATCGATACGGGGCTTGAAATCATGGGTGTTTAAAACAAAAGCAGGACTTTCCCTGCTTTTATTTCTTTCAAGACTTGAAATTAAGTTTAATATTTCCTTTTGAAATTACGAAAATTTAAACCAAAAACAACTCAGGTTCTTAAAATATGTTTAATAAAAAGCAAAATTCAAATCTTGAAATTGAAAATCTAAAAGAAAGCTATGAAAAAGAAATAAAATTAAAAGAATCTGACATTGACGGTCTTCTTAAAAAACAGAAAGAGCTTGAAGAAAAGATTAAAAATCTGGAAAAACTGGCTCAGGAAAAAGATTTTACAATCAAAGAAAAAGAAATTGAAAAAAAAGAAATTGAGAAAAAACTTTTCAATCCCATTCTTTTTGATAAAGGACATCAGACTCTTCTGGGTTTTATGAGAGTACCCCCGTTTTTAGATAAAGTTTTAGGCCGTCCTTTTATGATTACTCTTGCTCAGGAATTTAACTATGTCGAGGCTGAAGACAGAGAGAATCTTGAAAAAAGAAAAAAAGGCGTAGAAGATTTAGAAAAAGCTGGAGGAAGGATTCTTCATACTTTCCGGGATGAGTATAAAAAAAATCACAGTTTCAGAGTGGTTTACGCTTATTCTTCAAAAGAATATAAAATGAACACTCCCAATGGGAAAGTCAGCCTGAAAGATTTTATGTTTCCAAAAGATTTAAATGCCGGGGTTGAAATCAGCAGTCAGTTTAAAAGTGCACTCTATTTGTGCCTTAAAAATAAAACAACTCAGTCGGCAGTTCTTCCAGAGTCGGTTTTTGGCGCGCCTTTTTTATCTTACGCATTTCCTATTCTGGATGATTCAGGCACTCCGATCGGAGCTGTTTCTTTTTCAAATGATATTTCGCAGATTATTCAAATTGCACAAAGCCTTGGGGATATTGTTTCGGCAGAAAGCGATACGGTGCTTCATAACCTTGCGACTGTATTGAAAGAAGAGCTTCATTTTTCTGAAGAGGCCTCTTATCAGGTGAAGGAAGAAGCCCTTTTATCCCAGAAAAACGCTGAAAATATCCGCAGAAAAGGGCAGGAAGTAATTGAGATCGCAGAGCGGTTAAAAGTATTATCTTTAAATACAGCCATTGAAGCAACCCGTGTAGGAGCAGCGGGGAAAGGTGTCAGCGTGATTGCCGATCAAATGAAAATGATATCTGAAACAACCAGAAAGACTTTAAAAGAAATTTATCAGGAGAGCCAGAAACTCCATGATTCTTCCAAAAAAGTTTTTCATACTTCTTCAAAACTGGAAGAAAGCTCAAACAGGCTGAAAAGTGAAAGCAGCATTCTTTTTAATACTTCTTTTAAAATTACCAGTCAGAAAGATGATCTGGCAGCTCTTGTCAGAATGACTATTGATGAAATCACACAGGATCAGGAAGATTTAAACGCGATTTTCGAATTGATTAAAAAAATCCAGCACGAAGCGGGAAAGAAAAAATAAATTTATTTTGCCAGGCTTTCAAAGACAGACCGGGTAAATTCTTTCATTCTGGCAAGCATCCAGGTTCCCGTAATCATAATAACAATGAAAATAGCCACAAGTTTTGGCGCAAAGGTCAGCGTCTGCTCCTGAATCGAGGTAGTGGCTTGAAAAATTGCAATTATCAATCCAACTACTACAGCAGTAATAAGAATAGGCGCGCTGATAATAAGAACTTCAATAAAAAATCTTCCGATAAGATAGCTGATTTCGCCCTGATCCATTTTTTCTCCGGTTAAAGTTTGTAAAAATCAAGACTTGCCTGAAGTTCGTCCGGCATCTGTTTCCCGTCTTTAATGTATTTCGCATACTTGTTCTGATAGCGGATAATATCTTTTCTTCTCATATTGGTAAATTTAGTGTGAATCTCTTCATAAGCGGGCATTTTGCAGATTTTATTCCGAATATCTCTTGGAAAAGGGATTTGACGGTAAAAAATATTCCGCACAACCTTATTAAGGGACGGTCTGCCTTCGCTTTCCATTTTAATCCATTTAGTATAATCATTGACAAATTTTTCACGGTCGCTTCTGTATTTTTTAAACTCTATGCCGATTTTTTCTTTGGTTTCAGAAGATAAATCCTTGTTTTTTTTATAAAACTGGACATAATCCATATACTCTGAAGTCAAGCTGAGCTGGGTGATATCTGCCCATGAAGGGCCTAAAAGTTCTTTTAAAAGTTCCCATCGAAAAATTCCGAATACTTCGATAATCATTTCTTTTAAATCTTCTAAAACAAAGATCGGTAGATTGATTCTTCCTCTTGTATCTTTCGATCTTTCTTTTACCTGCCAGACCATAGGGCGCTTTCCCCAGCTTGGAAGGAGAATCACATTCGGAAGAATTTCTTTGGTAATGATTTCTTCATAGCTTGCTTCAGGGTGCCTGAAAAGATATTCACGGTAGAATGCCCCGAAATCCAGACTTTTTATCTGGAAAAACATTTCTTTCATCTTATTTTTTCCGGCAAAATACTTGCTGGCATCACCGGCAAAGGCTTCGTTCATCAAAATAGGGGAGTAGTTGAAAATTTCACCGCTGCATATTTTTGAGCACTCTTTCACAAGATTTTTAATTTCAAACTCGATTCTAGTTTCGTCTTTATCGATTTCTTCCGGGGTGATCAGTTCTTTCCGGCTTCTGCGGGTGGACTCTTCTTTTAAATATTTTAAATAAGTTTCCCCCATGGCATTAATACTGGGTTCATTTGACCTGGTCATTATCGTTTGAAGCCATTCAAATGTGTCATAAATGGGCAGTTCTGGATCAATCGGAGTGTTTTTATGTTCATATAAAGTCACAATTGTTTTAGGGTGAATCAAATCTTCGTCAAAAAAACCATAGCGGAGCATCATTTCCACCGGCTTATTCATTTCTCCGCTTCGATAAAAATTCACCATGCATTTTTCATAAATATGCCAGTATTGATTGGTAATATTGTTTCTAAATCGTTTAATACTGTCATCGCCTGAAAGTTTTTCCGACATCAGCTTGAATTTGTTGTAGTCTTCAATAAATTTTTTATAAGCTTCTTCATCAAGATCAGCGTATTTCAATATTTTTTCAGTTGAATTTTTCAGTTCTTCCGGAACAGTATAGGATTCTTCGACCGACACGCCAGTTTCTTCTTGGGATTCCATTTTTTCAGCATTCGTGTTTTTCAGGGTAATAATATTTTTTTCAATTTCAGCGATAAAAACAGGGGCAAACGGTTTAATAGAATTAGAAAGTGTCAGGGTGTTGGATAAAATAGTATTGATAATCGTAGTAATATATTTTACCAGATCCTGATTTTTCGAGATTTGTTTTTTAACATCTAAAAGATTGCGGATCAAGTTTTGAGGATTGAGTATATCGGAGTATTTCTTGACAGTCTTATCGAAAGAAAAACGGATCAGTTTTAAAATAGAGGCAAAATGAAGAGAAGCTTTTTCAACATAATAGGCGATAAAAAAAGGTTCTTTCCCATAAAATTGACTCTGTACTTCTCCCGGCATAGAATAAAGCTTTGAGAAAAAAGTAATTTCCTTTTTATCCTGATCGCTTAAAAAAGTAAGTTCTTCATCGATAATATCATTGAAAGAAACCTGAAAGACATTTTTGGACAGAGGATAAATGTCGATTTTCTGGTTTTCAAAAGACTGAAAAATTTCTTTCACATTTTCCATATACAGGTCATCAATAACAGAAACATTGTATTTTGCTCCCAGATAACCGATTGATGCTTTCCCGATTGCTTCAAGTTTCGCGAGATTTGAAAAAAGTTTTTCTATTGTAATAATAAAATTGGCTGACTGAGCGGACATTTTCAGGAGGGAACGGAGCATTTGTATCCCATAGTTGGGCTTTTCTTTGATTATTTTTTCAAGTTCTTCGCGGTTTTTAATAGGAGTCTGATTGATATTCGATTCATCCAGGCTTTTGACCGAGTAAGAGGAAAAACCTGAGTCAAAATAACTCTCCAAGCCGAAAAAAGTGTTGTTTTTAATTTGTGAAAAAAGAATTTCATGAGGATTATTGGAATAATTAAAACGGTAAATCAGCCCAAGCGTACCTTCAAGAAGATACCATACCTCAGAAATGTTTTCACCTTCTTCAAATAAATAAGAATCTTTAGAATATAAGTCTGGCATTTCATTTTCCGCTTTTGATTTTACTGAGTCAAAGAAAACTCTTTTTATAAAAGATACTCATAAAGTCGATTTGAAATGAAAAAAATATTGACAAAGATAAAAAAATTGTTATTTATAAATTAACAATAAATAAAATAAATTATAAAATTGATATTTCCGAAAATATACAGGCGGAGGCGGCAATGTTTTATTATAACTTCGCTGAAAGTTTTTTATCTTTAATCAATAAAGATAAAAATAAAACAGAAAAAACAGCAGAAAAGCTTAAGGTGGCACAAGAATTGCAGGATTTATCGTCTGAAAAAATGAGTGAAAAGGGGAATACAAGTCAAATGTCTCTTATTGAATTTGAGCGTTCCAGAAAAGAAAAATTGAAGAAAAAGAAAGCAAAGAAAAGAATGCTTGCTTTGATGAATAAAAGAAAGAAAATTAAAAAGATTCAAAGCGGAGAATACGAAAAGAGTTTTAACAATTCTGAAACCCAAGAAGGGTCAATTGCAAAATACCTGAAAGAAATCGATAAAATTCATCTTTTAACTCGTGACGAAGAATTAAATCTTTCTAAAAGAGCAGCTGAAGGCGATATGGACTCTAAAAATAAATTAATTCAGGCAAACCTGAGATTTGTTGTCAATATAGCGAAAAAATATCAGAAAAGAGGTCTTCCTCTCATTGACCTGATCAGCGAGGGTAATCTTGGATTGATTACAGCCGCAGAAAAATTTGACTATACAAGAGGATATCACTTTATTTCCTATGCGGTCTGGTGGATCAAACAGTCTATTTTAAAAGCTCTTTCTGAAAAAACCCGTCTGATCCGTCTTCCCTTAAACCGGGCAAATCAGCTGATGCAGATTGAAAGACTTCGGAAAGAATCCGATTTTGATGAGAAAGAAGATTTTACAACCGATGAGATTTCTAAAAAAATCAAAATCTCAAAAGAAAGCGTTCAGGATATCCTGAATGCGTCAAAAGATTATGTATCACTTGAAATACCGGTTATTCAGGATAAAAGAGAAAGAGTTCTGGCCGAGCTTTTAAAAGATACTTCTATTCCAAAGCCTGAAAATACGATTGTTCATAATTCTTTAAAAGAAGCTATTTCCAAAGTGTTGAATACGCTTTCTGAAAAAGAAAGAGAAGTGATTAAATACCGTTATGGACTGGATGACTATAAAGCGCTTTCTTTGAAACAGATTGGAGAAAAATTTAATCTGACCAAGGAGAGAATCCGTCAGATAGAGAAAAAAGCAATTAAAAAACTTCAAACCTATTCCAGACAGGAAGTTTTAAGACCCTTTCTTTCAGAAGAATAGTGATTTCAAGCCCTGCTGTCTTGCGGGGCTTTTTTAAAATTTATATAAAACTGAATTTAAATTGCAAAAATTTAACCGTATTCAAGACTATCCCAGCGGTTTCAAATCTAAACCCCTAACCCCATTATCATTAACTCTTTAAGAACAAGGGAGAATCCCTCCGTGCTTCCATCCTTGAAAAATCAAATTTTACCCAGTTCTTCCATCAATGCTTTTCTTTTGGGGTATTCAACTTTTAAATAGGATATGATTTGATCTGCTTTATCTTTTGCGCCAAGTTTGATGATTTTTCTGATATACTTGACGGCATTTTGATAATGGTCCCGCCCCATATTTTTTTTCATATATTCAATAAGAGCCTCGGAATAAAATTGGACGATTTCGGGGGCATAATTTTTTGAAAGGTATTTTTCATATTCTTCTATTGTATTTAAGTTGGGAGATTTCTTAACCAGACCGAAAAGCCTGTCCCACCATTCTTCCTTGATAAAAATATCTGCCAGCATTCTTTCTACATCCCAATGTTTTTTTTGGGTAATATCCTTTATGACTTCTTCTATAAAAGCCTTCCAGTTTTCTGGGTTTACATGCTGTTTTAAAATTCCGTAATAATCTTGTTTATGTCTGAAATTGTAGAGCAACATCCAACGGGCATATTCAATGATTTTTTCCTTATTGTTTTGAGCCAGCGATATTTTCACAAGCCAATCATACCATTCGGATACAAACCCCGGTCTTTCTTTCTGATCGCAGACAATTCCGTCTTGTGCAGTTGAAATGGCTTTCTGATAGTTCTTATTTTCCAAAGCTTTTTCTATCGCTATCTTTCTGAGAGAAGTATTTGTAATATTCTGCTCCAGATATTCTTCAGCCGTATTTTCTCCCTTAGTTTTTAAAAGAATATGATACAAAAAAGTCTGTAACTTTTCTTTTTGATACTCTGAAGCTGAATTTTGCGCCTTGTTGATCAAGGTTAAAATATATTCTGTTTCTTCCTCAGTTTTTAAAAGAAGCAAAGCAATATCCAGCATCCCGATATGCCAATCCCACCCCGAAAATATCCCTTTCTCAAAAGCAGTAAAACAATATTCCAGCAGCTGTTTCCGCAATAGTTCCGAGACTCGTTTCTGAGTCATTTCATAAAGCATTTCATAAGCAGAATCAACAATTCCGCCTATATCTCCATTGCTGTCGTCGGCATACTGTATGGCTTGAGTCATTTGCTCCATTACGGCGGTACAGATAAAAAAAGCGCTTTGGTAATTGAGGCTATCTATCTGTTTTCTGGCTGATTCTAAAAGATTTGCAGCTTCTTTGCCGACAAATCTTGAAGCAGACCAATCGATGAACCCGTGTCTATCCTTTACTGTTCGAAGGATTGATTTTACCTGCTTGGCATAAAGCTCCTTTGATTCATGGGAATTATGATGAGCAAAGGAGGATAAAAATAAATTCCTGAATTGGGTGTTGCCGGTTGTTTTTTCTCGAACAAATTGTTTCAGCTCTTCATAACTAGTTTTTTCAAGTAATTCATTGATTTGATGAGCAATGGTTTTTTGTTTGACAGGTTTAACTGTTTTTCCATTTTTTGATTTTTTTTTATTCAAATTCAGTTCATCCTGGCGCAGGTAATAAAAGACTGCAACCACATGCTTGCAGGCGCCTCCCATATCATAAGGACAATCACAGTCATAATTGGTTATGAATTCGTCTTTCAGAGTCAACCGCACAGTATAATTTTCTGAGCCTTCAACAATAACTTCATATTCGCCAGGGCGTACTTCTTCTGGTTCATGCACATGCCCGTTTGAAAAATACAATAAACCCCGTTTTAATATAGTTTTATCTAAATACTGTTCGAATTTGTTTAATTGGATTTGCATTCTTTACCTGATTTATTTTTTTGCTCTCTCGCGCTTGAAATAAATTTAACAGAATGGTTATATAGTTTGAAATCTAATTTATCTTTTTTCACAAAACCATGCCAAAAAAACAACTCATTGCCTTTCCTTTCCATTCATGCTAAATTGAAAAAAGAACCCAACTTATCCCCTCATGAGCATTGCTGAAAAATATACACAACTGAATATAAATTGCAAAATTTGTCATTCCAGTTTTTGCTTGCAAAAGACCGGAATCTTAATTTAAACCACTTATTGTCAATAGATTCCCGCCTTCGCGGGAATGACAGAAAGGTTTTTTTTGCAATTTAAATTCATTTCAGTATATATGACAAGTGAAATATAAAAAACGGTCAAAATAAATTTGTTTTACTCTCTATTTTTTATTCGAAATAGGCTGAAAACCATTCTTTCATGTTTAAAAGCATATTAGAGTCAATTGAGAGAGAAACAAAACTTCCAAAAGTATCCAGAATCACCACAGCATTTAAACTTGCGTCCTGAATTCGGAGTTCAGAAATTTTCCGGCAGAAATTTTCATTGACCTTTTTAATATCATCATAGATTTTAATCAACCCTTTCATTTCCCAATCTGTCTCTTCTCCATGAATGTTTTTTAAATATTGCCCCAAAAGATACATGGAAGTAATCCGGAAAGTGGTCTCATCTACGGTTGCAAAAGGAAGATGATAACGAACCAGAGGTTTCAATTTTGCTAAAATCGGACATCCGCTTGTGGACATATAAATTCCTAAAATAGAGCTGATTCCTCCCTGAAGCGCAGTTTCTTTAAAATAAGTTCTATCTTCTGTCTGCAGGATAACCTGAGCTTCTTCGTAGGAAAGGGAGTTGCTGAAAAAATCAATGACTTCAGAAACATTGACCGCAAGAGGGCAGTGAGAAACTTTTTCTTTGTCCAGAGGACAGTTTGAGCATTGGAAAGATTCCATTTTTGTCCATTCTGGAAAAGGTTCTTCTATTGTTTTAATCAAATTTAAAGTATTGGCATCCAGCTCGATTTTAAATTCCTTGCGGATACCGTTGTAGAAATTAAAGATGTATTCATAAATAATATTTTTCTTTTTCAACATAAAAGCCTCTTTTATAATATATACATAACTGAATTTAAATTGCAAATATTTTCAACCCAAAATTGTCATTGTCCGGCTTGACCGGACAATCCAGTAATTTGATTATCTTGCTAATAGATTCCCCGGTCAAGCCGGGGAATGACATGGTTTTTTTGCAATTTAAAATCATTTCAGTATAAATTAATATTTTTATATTCGGGCAAAACAATATTATCTGAATCTATTCTCTATTTTCAGAGGCTTGAATGGAAAAAATTTTCTTTCCACACAAGCTTTTTTATTTACTCCAAGTCGAAGATGAAAAATTTCATTCTGCTTTTTTATTTTTTTCCTTGTTTTCTTCCAGAATGGATTTTCCTTTTCTCTCCACTTCTATCGGGTATTTTTCATTAAAACAGGCTGTGCAAAATAAATCTTTTGATTCCCCTGTGATTTTCATCATCCCTTCGTAGGAAATATACCGCATGCTATCAACTTCAAGGTACCGCTCAATTTCTTCGATCGACATCATATTGGCAATCAATTCTTCCTTACTGGGAAAATCAATTCCATAATAACAAGGTGAGATTGTGGGAGGAGAGCTGATTCTGAAGTGAATTTCTTTTGCTCCGGCAGCCCGGATCATTTTGATAATTTTTCTGGCCGTAGTTCCCCGGACAATAGAATCATCAATCACCACTACTTTTTTTCCTTTTAAAACTGATTCAACAGGAGAAAACTTGATTTTCGCCCCAAAATCCCTGATCTTCTGAGCCGGTTCAATAAAGGTTCTGCCGATGTAGTGACTTCGGATAAGCCCCTCATCGAATCGGATGTTTTTTGCTTCCGCATAGCCCAAGGCGGCCATTCTTCCTGAATCAGGCACGGGAATCACAATATCAGGAACAATTGAGTCTTCTTCTGCAAGCTGTTTTCCAAGATTTTTTCGAAACTCATAAACACTTTTATGAAAAACCATACTAGAGGGTTTGGCAAAATAAATGAGTTCAAAAATACACTGGGAAATCTTTTTTTTAGGGAAAGGTTTTTCAGAACGGATTGTATTATTTTCGATAATTAAAATTTCACCCGGTTCAATATCCCGGATATATCTTGCCTCGATAATATCAAAAGCGGTTGTTTCGGAAGCAACCACATAGCCTTTGTCCACAAATCCCAGAGATAAAGGTCTGAAACCCCATGGGTCGCGGACAGCGATGAGTTTTTTATTGGTCATAATCAGAAGGGAAAAAGCTCCTTCCAGTCTTGAGACACTTTCAATCAGCGCATCGGTAAAATTGGCCGCTTTTGAACGGGCCAGAAGATGAATAACAATTTCAGTATCAGTGGTGGATTGAAAAATAGCCCCTTCTTTCTCAAGTTCTTTTCTGATTTTATAAGCATTGGTAATGTTCCCGTTGTGCGCGACAGCCATATAACCCCTGTGATAAACTGCTGAGAGGGGCTGGGCATTGACGATGCCTGTGCCGCCTGTGGTAGAGTAGCGGACATGACCGATTGCCATATCGCCTTTTAAGGATTCCAGCTTTTCCCCGTCAAAAAAATCGGTCACTTTTCCCATTCCGATAGATTTATAAAACCGGTTCCCATCGGATGAGATAATTCCGCAGGATTCCTGTCCTCTATGCTGAAGGGAGTAAAGTCCCAGATAAGTCATCGTAGCTGCTTCCTGATTTCCGTATATTCCGAAAACTCCGCATTCTTCTTTTAATTTTGGTTCAAACAAGTTTGACTCCTTGTATTTTTTCACATTATTTAAATTTAATAGAAAACTTATTTTTTCCTAAAATACTGTGATTGTTTTTCATAGTTTTTTTTTAAAATCAGGCTGAATAAAACCTTCTCAAAAGAAATATCTTACAAAAGATTATAAAAAGTAAATAAATCATCTTTCTTTTTTCAGCTGTTTTTTTATTATATTTTTAATAGTCTTGTATTATCAAAATCAAAAGGAAGGTATTTATATGAAAAAAGCGGTTAAAATTCCTTTATGGATATTAGGAATTGTTTTTTTTCTTCTCATCCTCGTTTTTTTACTTTTAAGCGTATTATTTCCTGCAAGTTTTGTGAAGGAAATTGTGCTTGAAAATCTTCAGTCGAAGTTAAAAAGAGAAGTGACTTTAAAAAACTTTGATTTTAATATTTTCTCGGGTGTAACGATCGAGGGATTGGATATTAAAGAAAGGAAAGAATTTGGCGATGGTTCTTTTGTCAAAATTGCGTCTTTGAAAGTCAATTATGACCTTTTACCCCTGCTTTCAAAGAAATTTGTTTTGAATGAAGCCACTGTAAAAGGCGCTGAAGTTTATGTGATCGCTAAAATGATCAATAAAAAACAACGGTTTAATTTTGATGATCTGGCTCAGATTCCGGTTTCTGGTGAAACTCCGGCTGTAGAGGAAAAGGTTGTTGAGGAGAAACAGGGAGGCGAACTCAAGGCGCCTGAATTTAAAAAACCTGCCATGCCGATCTCCTTTGCATTAGGGAAAGTTGGTATCGAAGATTTCAAGGCTTCTTTTAAAGATTATACCAATCCGGTTCTGACAGCTGAGTATGTTGTGGATAAAGTAACGGCTGAAATCACTGACCTGACCAGCGGAAATAATCCTTTCGGGCTGAAAGGGAGTTTTCAGATTTCTTTTTCTGAATTAAAACCCAATCAGGAACCACGGAAAAACTTTAATCTTTTTGTAGGCGTGGATGGAAAAATTAAGCCTTTTGACAATCAAAATAATTTAAATCCTGAAGTCAATCTCAAACTTTCTGTCAAAGACTTTCTTTCTCATGGCGGTTTTATCCAGACAGCAGTGAATAACGGGACAAGACTGGCGATGAAAGAACTCATTGTTCAAATTGACAAAAACCTGCCTCTGCTGACAGAAGAAATCAAAAAGAGAGTTCAGCCTGAGATTGACGCTCAGATGAATAAAATTGAAGATAAAATCAAAGCAATTAAAAATTCTCAAGGACTCAGTAAAGAAGCGCTGATCAAAGAAAAAAATGAACAGATTGCGCAGTTTGAACAGAAAATCGATGCGGCCATCAAACAGGGGCTTGATCCGGTTTTATCGCAGGCAGACAAACTCCCTGCTCCGCTCAAAGACAAAGCGAAAAATGAAATTCTTTCTCAAACCGATAAAATTAAATCAAAAATCAGGACAGCATTGACCACCGAACTGGATAAGATTATCGTAAAAGCAGACGAAGAGTTTGAAAATCAGATTAAAAATATAAAAAATGCCGCAAAATCTCAGATTGACAAACTGATTACTCTGGCACTGAAAGAAGCGGCCGATCAGTTAAAAAAATGGGCATCCAGCCTTGAAAAAAGCGGAATCGGGCTTGAATTTCTCAATGGGGCGATTTCTTTTAAAGGCGGAAGCATTGATTTTGAACTTGCTCAATGGAAACTGGTTCAAAAAATTGATCTGATGAGCGATTCAATTGGAATTCAGGGAAATGCGGAGCTGGATGTTTTTAAAAATTCAGGGAAGATGGATTCTGTTGTTTTTATTGACCCTTCTTTGGACAAACTGGGGATTCTGGAGCCTTTTAAGAAAGACAACAAAATTGAAATTCCTTTCAATATCAGCTTTAATCTGAAAACGAATGAATTTAAACTGAATAACACGCTTTTAACTCCTGAAAAAATAAAAGATTTCGGTGTAAAATACGGCTTGAATTTTGTGAAAAACAAGATCCTGGGCGGCGGAAGCGGCGAAGTCAGTCAAGACACTATTGAAAAATTTAAAAACATGATGGCGAAAATCAAAGACGGAAAAATTAAGGATGCGGTAGAGGAAGCTCTGAAAACCGGTGGTATTGTCGAAAACTATAAAAAGGTTTTTGAAGCTGAAGAAAAGGCAAAAGAAGTAGCAAAGCAGGCAGAAGAAACGGCTAAAAAAGCAAAGGCGGAAGCTGAGGAAACAGCCAGAAAAGCGGCTGAAGCTGCTAAAAACGCGAAAAACACTCTGAAAAAGATTAAAAAACCTTTCTAGGAAAGAAGGACAAAACCGAGAAGGGCAGGTTTAAAACTGTCCTTCTCGGCAATTTTATTTTATATGGTTCCTGAAAAACTGCATCGGATTCATAAAATACTGGTTCAATTCTTTCTTGTTCATACTCGACCAGCTTTTTTCTCCAAAATCTTCAAAAGACTTTCTGATTTCAAAATGCAGGTGGCAGACCGGAAATCCTGAATCTTTTAATTCGTGTTTATTAAAAAGTCTTCCGATCAAGGTTTTTTCATCCACAAAATCTCCCGTCTCAACCTGAATGTCTTCAATATGTTTATAAGAAGAGAAAAAGACTTCTCCATTTTCCAGTTTATGCAGGATAACAACCGTACGGTGAGGGAATCCGAGATGAATATCAATGACTTTTCCTTTTCCAATAGCATAGACTTTTTCATTGTATTTTCCCTTGAAATCGGTTCCTGAATGAAGATGCCCCTTGATATAAGTCCCTCGATAGGCACCAAATCCGCTGACAAATCTTCTTTTAAGAGATTGATAGGACTGTCTTTTTTTATCCTGAAAAGGAGTATAAAAATCATGGATCAGATCAATTTTTTCATTTTCATAACGGGCAGAAAGGGAAGATGTCAGAAAAATGATGAGTAGGAAAGTGGTTTTGAGCAATCGTTTCAGATAAAAAAATTGGGGCATTTTTCAGTCCCTGTTTTTGACAAATTTTAATTCGGTTCCTATTTCAGGGGAAAAATCAAAGGCCATATAATCTACAAATTTTTCCATAATTAAAAGTCCCAATCCTTTGTCGTCAAGCTGATTTAAATCTCTGGGTTTCATTCTGGCTAAATCCGGTTTTTTCCCGAAGTCTCTGATAACAACCTCAATTCTTTCCGGAATAATTAAAAAATAAATATAAATCACTTTATCTGGATCATGATTATAGGCATAGGAAATGATATTAGCCAATGCTTCATTAATAGCCAGTTTCAACTGCTGGGTCTTTTTTTTTGGAAAAGAAGCCCTTTCGCATATTTCATCAATGACCTGTCTGGTTTTACGGATAAAAATAGCTTTACTTGGTATTTTAAGCTTGATAATCTCTTCTCTGTTCTCTTCCTGAGTCATAAAAACTCCAGTTTGCTCTCTTATTATTGAAAAACTTTTATCTTTGCTGCAAAGGGTCATTCCCGCGCAGGCGGGAATCTATATTCGTCTTTTTTATCTTCAGATTCCCGATTTCTCGGGAATGACAGTTTGATTTTTTACAAAAAGACTGATTTCTATTCATTGCAAAAGAATAAAAATATTTTATCTTATACTAATAAATTTACAAAACAAGTTTTGTCAAGAGTTTTTTTTCTTAAACCATCCGACAAATTTTTCGATCCCTTCTTCAATTTTTATTTTTGGATCATAGCCGATTAATTTTTTTGCTTTTGAAATATCTGCATAAGTCAGCGGAACATCTCCGGGTTCAGGGGGAAGGTATTGTCTTTCCGCTTTTATCTTCAAAAAATTTTCAATCAAGTTCATCATCGTATTCACATCGGTTGTCATAGATTCTCCCAGATTCAGGGTTTCAAAAAGAAAGCCTTTTTGTTTCTCGGTAAAATGAATCGATTTTATGATTCCGTCTAAAATATCCTCAATATAAGTGAAGTCTCTTTTAAAGCTGCCGTCTCCATAGATCTGGACAGGCAGACCATCGTAAATCAGTCTGGTAAATTTATGAATGGCAAGGTCAGGGCGCTGTCTGGGTCCGTAAACCGTAAAAAAACGGAGATTAATCGTTTTGATTCCGTAAAGATGAGCATAGACATGGTTTAATTCTTCACCTGCTTTTTTAGTAGCGGCGTAAAAAGAAATAGGATGGTCGATTTTCATATTTTCATGAAAGGGCGCTTCTTTTGATTCTCCGTAAACAGAAGAAGATGAAGCAAAAACATAGTTTTTAATCTGATATTTTTTCATGCATTCG
>Ga0209518_1001278_pt1 | contig 28002 bp, 38 predicted proteins | sample RifGroB1_FD_183993 | JGI IMG/M metagenome (GOLD analysis project Ga0209518, IMG submission 183993) | Groundwater microbial communities from Rifle, Colorado, USA - Groundwater B1 (SPAdes) (version 2) | ecosystem: Environmental > Aquatic > Deep subsurface > Groundwater | place: Rifle, Colorado...
AGCACGGCTCGCTTCGTGAGGATGAAATCCGTCTGGTGGTCTTGGCACTGAAGCGGGCGGGGTATCGCCTTGCCTCTGAAACTCGTTTTGATGAAGCAAAGAATATCTGGAAAGGGGTGTTCACTGATGACAGAAAAACAAAAGCAAGCCAAAGCCAAAAACTATCTGAAAAAGAAGGCGGCGGAGAAGTGGAAGCCAAGCCGACAACCAAAGGCTTGCCCAGAGGCACGAAGGGATAAAAGACGCTATGCCAAAACTAATCATCTATCACGGTGATATGCGAACGGTGTTGGAGGACTTCCCAGACAATCACTTTACGCATGTCTTGACCGATCCACCCTATCATTTGCAAGGTACTCATGAGGCACAACATTTTGGAAAAAGTGGCAGTGGAAGGGCATTTGGGCGAACGAATGCAGAGAAGAAAGCACGTTCGGGCTTTATGGGCAAGCAATGGGACGGCGGAGACATCTCCTTTGATTCCATGACGTGGAAACGGATTCTCCGTGTCGTCAAGCCTGGCGGGTACATGATGTGCTTTGGTGGCAGTCGGACGGTTCATCGAATTGCTTGCGCAATCGAGGATGCAGGGTGGCAACTCGTCGATCAACTCCTGTATTTATATGCTTCAGGTTTCCCGAAAGCGCTAGATGTGAGTAAGGCAATTGATAAACGGTTGGGGATGGAGCGGGAGATTGTGGGTATTTCAACGCAAGGCGCAGGAAATTCTGATAAAAATACGATTGATTTTAACACAAGTAGAAGGGCGGGAGGCGGTGCTATATTTTCCATCACCAGCCCTGCCTTCCCTGAAGCCAAGCGATTCGATGGTTATAGATCTCAACTCGCCCCGGCTTATGAGCCGATTATTCTAGCCATGAAGCCGATAGATACCACCTTCGCCGAGAATGCCCTTCAATGGGGGGTAGCGGGATTGAATATAGACGCTGGACGAATACCTATTGAAGGTGAAAGCCCAACAGCCATGCAAAAAACTTATGGTTTTGCCATGAACAACGAAAAGGCAAGAGATAGTGAAGCAAGGGGGAAACTGAGAGATAGAACGGGCCCCGAAAAGAAGTCGATGCCCAACCCATCAGATGATTTGGGGCGTTATCCCAAAAACGTTATCCTCGATGGAAGTGATGAGGTGATGGCGGGGATGCCAGAGACGGGAACTAGCATACGCCCCAATATGGCATTCCAAAGAAGTGGGGACAGCTCCTGGTTTGTTGGCATGACGCCTACGATTGCTTATCGTCATGCGGATTCAGGGAGTGCCTCCCGCTTTTTCTACTCAGCCAAGGCCTCGCCAGCCGAGCGCGGTCATGACAACAATCACCCCACCGTCAAACCCCTCGCCTTGCTTGACTATCTTCTGAAATTGCTATCTCCTCCAGGGGGTGGGCTATTGCTTGACCCATTTCTGGGAAGTGGTAGCACCCTGATTGCTTGTGCACGGCTTGGTTATAATGGCATAGGGATTGAGATGGAAGCCGAGTATGTGGCATTGGCAGAGAAGCGCATTTACGACGACGCCCCGATGTTGAATGAGGTGTCAGTGATCGAAAGGGGAGGCGGGTAAAGAATGCCAGCATGGGACCAACAGCCAGACGAGCCCCATCGGTGGTTTAGTCGTTTTGATTCATATTACTGTGCCCTTCCTCCGAGCAGTCGATCTATTGAGGAGGCGTGGCGTCAGTGGAAGCAAAGAGAACCAAATCAAAGCAAAGCTAAAAGAGCGCCGGCACAATGGATATTGGTATCTCAGGAATGGAAATGGAAGGAACGAGCGCAGGCTTACGATAACGAGCAGCGGCGTCAACGGCTAATTGGCGAGCAGGAAGCGATATCCGATGCTAACAAACGTCATAGAAGATTAGCCGAAGCCATGCAGGTGATTGGTGCAGAAGTGCTGAAAATCCTTCAGAAAGACCCCGCCGATATAAAGCCCTCCGATGCTCGCCAATTCATCGAAAGTGGTGTCAAGATTGAGAGAGAGACACTTGGGATGCCAACCGAGTTCATAAAGATTATGGGAATGAGCAATGATGAACTTACCGCACACTACAATGCCCTACTTGCCCGCTTCAGTGGATCAGATTCTGATGACTCAGGAGATACTGCTGATCGAAGCGGAGATGAAGCGGAGGGGGATGATAGCGGAACAATCTCCGATGACGACCCCGACATGGGAGCCGAATCCGGGACCCCAGATTGAAGCCATGCACTCTGAAGCCTTTGAGGTCTATTTCGGGGGATCGGCAGGAGGCGGGAAAAGTTTTTTGCTACTTTTGCTGGCTTTGACTCAGCATCGAAAGTCCATCATTTTTCGCCGTGAATATCCTCAGCTCAAAGAGATGATAGATGAGAGCCGAGGCCTGTTACGAGGCACTACTGCCAAATTCAATGGTCAGTCGATGCTTTGGCGTGGTATTCCGGGCGGGCGTCAATTAGAATTTGGGGCATGTCAACATGAGGATGACAAGCATCGGTATCAGGGTCGTCCTCACGATCTCAAGGCTTTCGACGAAATCTCCGCTTTCTCTGAATCGCAATACCGATTCTTGATTGGGTGGGCACGTTCTACGAAAAAGAATCAAAGGGTCAGGGTGATGGCATGTGGCAACCCTCCAATGAATACTGACGGTGAATGGGTGATAAGGCGTTGGGGGGCATGGCTTGACCCACAGCATCGGAATCCAGCAAAGCATGGCGAATTGCGCTGGTATGCCGTGATTGACGGAGACGACGTTGAACGTGAAGATGGACAGCCGTTTGAGTGGAAGGGAGAGACGATTCAACCCAGAAGCCGAACCTTCATCCCGGCTCGGCTCTCTGATAATCCCTATCTTGTGAATACAGATTACGAGGCAACGCTTCAGGGCTTGCCCGAACCCTTGCGATCTCAACTGCTGTATGGAGATTTTAACATCTCAGTTGAGGACAATCCCTATCAAGTCATCCCTACCGAATGGATACGGCAGGCACAACGGCTTTGGGAAACATCGGAGAAGCCCGATATACCGTTATCGACTCTAGGGTGTGACGTGGCGCGCGGCGGAAAAGACCAGACCATCCTATCTAAGCGATATGGGCATTGGTATGCGCCACTCATCAAGATTCCTGGTAGTCAGTCAAAAGACGGAAATGCCGTTGCGACATTCATCAAGGGGGCACTGGAAGAAAAAGAGCAAGATACTACTATCATCATCGACATCATCGGAGTAGGTGCGTCCCCTTACGATATTCTCGTGTCTAATGCAATGAACGTGATTGGCTACAATGCCGCAAGCAAGAGCCGTGCAACCGACAAAACGGGTAAACTCCATTTCGCCAACAAGCGGGCGGAATCATGGTGGCAGTTTCGGGAGGCATTAGATTCGTTGAATGGAGAAGGGATTGCGTTGCCGCCCGACCCTGAATTGCTCTCCGATCTTTGCGCGCCTCGCTGGAAGCTGACCGCGCGGGGCATTCAGGTTGAGTCAAAAGATGAGATTATCAAGAGACTTGGCAGGTCGCCAGACTGCGGTGATGCCGTTGTCATGGCAAAAGAGAATCAGGATATTTCAAAATATCTAGTCTTTTTGTAGGGGAGGATTAAATTATGCGAATCCAATGCCCGCGATGCAAAAATCGCATAAAAGTTGATGAGGCGATTGCATTGGCGGTTTTAAGGGTGGGAAGGATTGTTTGTTCATATTGCGGGGGGTTGATTGAACTCAAGACCGACGAGCAGATAAGGGAGAGAACGGACTGGAAGAAAAAGATGGTAGTGAAATAGCCCGCCCGCGTGGGCGTAACACACGCGGGCGGGCTATTTTATTCTCCGTCTCCAATCCGTTCTACTTTCGTCCGCGCCTCAAACCGCCTTGCGGCGACTCGCTTGATGGCGTGGACGATAACGGACTTATAAACGCACTCGACGCGCTCGACCTCACTGTCAAAAATGATGTAATCACCAGGCTTCAAACTGTTCTTGGGTCATTGGGTTTCTCCTCCTCCAAGAACAGTTTGAGCTTTTCGATGCACCGCCTCAACGCACGATATGATTTGTGGTCTAAGTGCGGCTGCTGACTGTACAGAATCTCAAGCCATTCCAGCGCATCCTGCGCGGCGGCTTCGAGGTTGAGGGGTTGCCCCTCAAAATCCCAAATCATTGTGTTTTCTCCTTTCCCCGACTTCTATCCCGCGGCGCTTACCTTGCGCGGGTGAAATTTAGAGGGGGCGAGTGAGTGGTATTAGCCGACTGCGGTTGGCATAATGCCTCTCTCCGCCCTCCTCGATTGCGACAGGGGGGAGAGATGGAATGACAAGGCACACACGATACGAGTATTCGCTTGTATCATTAGAACAAGCGAAAACCCTCTCCACCGCTGGGTCCTTGGCCTCCTCAACCCAAGAGGCGGGGACCTCGTACACCGAAAAATCCTGCCCCGCGTCGTGGGAGTTGTGGGCACAGGTGTCAGAACGACACCACACCGTGTACTCATCGCGTACAAACGTGCCACCGTTCCCAACGATGGCCTCATGGGCCTCGTGGGTTGGGGCATCGAGTTTGATCTCTACCACACCCGTGGCTTCCTGTGCCGCCTGAATCGCGGCCTGGATTGCGGTTGCTATCATGTTTCTCCTCCGCACCCCGTTCGGGTCGGTGCCACCCATGAATTTGCCCGATATTGTACCCCTTGGGTCCGGGGATTCCATACTGGTTCGATTAGATGAGCGAATCTGCGAATCTGCGAATAGGGAATAATTCACTCGCAAATTCGCCCATTCGCAAATTCGTCACTCGCAAATTCGCTTATTCGGCGACGAAGCGCATCAGGTCGGCGATGCGCTGGCAATACGGATATCGGCTGGCGATTGCGCCTGCGCCCCCGGTCGCGTAGTTGTTGCGCGACCAGTCATCCCCATCCCTCCCGTTATTGCGGATGGTCCATAGGGCAACCTCGCCCTCGATTAGATACTCTGTGCCCCCGCCGTAGGGGTCGAAACCGCGCCCGATGATGATGCGCTCCCCACGGGGTTCGCATTCGCGGGGGGTTTCGTGCGGGGTTTGCGCGAAAAACTGTTCGATTTCGGCTTTGGCGGCCTTGATCTCTACCGCTCGCTCTTTGCTACGAGCGAGCTCAGCCTTCCGTTCCTCGCCGTAATAGCCGAGTTCGGTGAGGAGGGTTTCGCTTATCTTGACCTCCTGCCCATCGGGTCCGCGTAGAATCCAGGGGAATACAAAGTCTCCCTCACTGGAGTCGGGCAGGTTGTAAAGATGTGCCTGCCCGGCGGAGATGTAGCGACTCTCTTTTTTCCACACGAACCCCTTGGTTCGGAGGAATACGTTTTTTGCGTCTTTTTCGGCTTCGCTCCTCACGTTCTCCGCCTCCCGCTCGACGGCGCAATCGACTACGATTGTCCCGTCCAGGTTCTCACCGAGCTTGAGAACTGCCTTCCGCTCCTGCTCGGTCAGGGCGGAAAATTTCTTGTTGGCGACCGCTTCTGATACGCCAGCGAGAGCGATTAAGTCTCGCGTAACGTAGGGCTTTGTACTGGGATCAACGGTACAGTAGCCGCCGAAGATGATGACGGGAATTGTTGCGCTCTTCCCGTCAGTTTTCGTGACCTTGCAAGTGATTCCTCTCTGGTTCATTTTAAGTCTCCTTTGTGTCCGGGACTTGGGACCCGGTTCCCAGGCTTCTCACCTTGAAAGTCCTTAACCCCGGCACTGTCACTGCTGGGTCCCCTCGATTAGGGCCGTGCGAGGATGAACAGTTCGCGCGCGCCCCTTGCGCGATTCTCAATCCACCATTGAGCATCGCGCCCTTCCACCCATGCCAGCATCCGAGAGATTTCCTGTTCCTGCTGGGGTGTGGGATGGTTTCCCGCATTGGCTGCTTTATCAGCCGCCCGTGCGGCGTGGGCGTACATCTCATCCATCATCCTCTGGCGGATTTTCGTTGCCCACGCGATTTGTTTCTCAGTTCCGCCGGCCATCGGCGGTGGGTCAAATATTTGCTCAAACATTTCAAATCTCCTTTTGCCCTTTCGGGCGATTCGGGGCTTGCGATGCGCTTCCCCTTGTTGCGGATATTATAACATATCACCTTGAGACTTGTCAAGTAAAAATACATTGTTTAACAAAATAATTCGTCTTTTTTTGATTCTTCTTGACAAGTCCCTGATTTTATTGTATTTTATATGGACTAAACATCAGAAAAATCGTATAGTGTGAAAAGAGGCTCACCTGATCGATCAGCCTTGAGGTGAGCCTTTTTTATGAATTGCGGAATGATCCGAATTGCGGATTTCGGAATTGAGTTTTCAAAATGTCTTTCAATCTACAATTCCCCGAGAATTTAGCAATGAATCTAATCAATCCCCTTGTGGGTCCCATCATTGACCGATTGTACGCATATCGTACCAAACTGCTACTCTTGAAACAAGCGCAAGAGGCGGAATTATTCTATGCCTTGCAACAGCGGGCAGAGAAGGCAGTGCAACTCGTCAATCTAAAAGCGAAAGTTGAGCCGCCTAAAATTGACGCCACACAAGAGGAATTGGAACAGAGTTACGGGGCGGGGGTATGGATTTATGCGGCGATCAATGTCATTGCCGAAAAGTCTGCATCCATCCCCTGGAGGGTCGTTGACCGAAACAGGGAGGATATACCCTCTCCGTTGCCAATCCGTCCCAATCCCCTGATGAGTTGGAATCACCTCCGCCAGTGTCTACAAATCTCATTGGACACGACGGGTAATGGGTTCATTTTCTGGGATAATGAGTCTAATCAGTTTTGGCTATTGCGAACCTCACGGGTACGGATTGTGCCGGGGCCCGACGGGCGATCAATTCTCGGCTATGCCTATAAAAGTGAGGCAGCGTTCAAGCCAGCGCAGACGGTTCAAGGACGGCTGTGGACCTTACGACAAGATGAGGCGATGTACATCTCTCGTAAGGAATTTGACGAGCATATTCACAAGACGAAGGCATGGTTGACGAGAGGAGATGTCAGTGAAAAAATGTCGATCGCGGGCGGAGAAGCGTGGCTACCGATTGAGCCAGAGAATATGATTCACGTCCGCTATGCTCACTCCTACAATAGCTGGTACGGCATGTCTCCGCTTCAACCCCTCCTGATCTCTTTCATCACCGAGATGCACGCCCGAAAGTGGAATCAACTCTTTTTTGAGAATGGCGCGTTGCCCCCTGGCGTATTGGTGTTCCCCGAAACCTTGCAACCCGCGCAATATAAAGCGATTTCCGAGCAGTTCAAAGAAAAGCATCAAGGCATTAAAAATGCGTGGATGCCGTTTATCGCGCAGGGCGGCGCAACCTTTACCCCATTCCCCAATCAGCACAAAGATTTAGACTTTTTGAACCTACTCCGCTGGACCCGCGATGAGACCCTTGCCGTGCTAAATGTTCCGCCCGCGATGGTCATGGCGTTTGCTGGAATGGATGGCTCGACCCGCTCTCTGGGAATCGCCGAGCAACGCCAAATCTTCTGGAAAGATACTATCATTCCAAAAGAAGAAAATAAAGTTGAACAATTTACGATAGACCTTGAATCCCTGCTTGGCGCAGGAAATTCAATCATCATTGACACCAGCACGATTGAAGAATTACAGCCGAACTGGACAGAGCTAGCAAAAGCGGGTAAGGATTTGATTATCTCTGGGATGTCAGTGCAAGAGGTGAGAGAGAAAGTTTACGGATTAACCGATCTCCCAAAAGACCCAATTTATTTGCCGATGGGACTTGCGCCAGTTGACCTGGCGAACCCCGTTTCGGTTCAATCCTATTACCTCTACCAGCGACCTATGCAACCGATTGAAGCGGGCTATGCGTCTTACCCATACGCGCAACAGATAGCGAGCCATCGCAAAGAACTTCCGTCAGCCGATGAAGCTGAAACGGAGGCAGACTGATCGGCTTCTTCTTTCAGAAAGACGCCTTCGAACGGCGCTGTGGGAGGTCGTTGATAAGCGGTTTACGAAGGTTGAGAACCGCTTGTTTGACTGGCTCGTTGGCTTATTCACAACACAAGAGGAACGGTACATTGACGCAATCAAAATCGAGTATGTAAAGACTGGAGAGACGAAGAATTGCGGATTGCGGATTGCGGATTGCGGATTGGAAGAGACATCTTCAATTCCGAAATCATCAATCCGAAATCCGCAATTCGGATCATTCCGCAATTCCCTAACGAAGGAACCCGTCGAAGTCTTAAATGGCATCAACAAACAGCAGGCGTTGGAATGGCATATCTGGAAAGACGCAGCCTTTCTTGAGTTTACGGAGTTGGTCGATGACGCTGGCAAGTTTGGACTCAAACGGGCAAAGATTCAAGGAGCATGGGATGTCTTAAATCCACAGGTGTTACTGTTCCTCGACGAAAAGGTTTTCAACTTCGCCAATGGCTTGACCGATTCGATTGGCGATGCGCTGCGTGAAACCCTGAGAGAAGCTATCCGAAACGGTGAATCCATTGAGCAGATGACCGAGCGGATTCAGAAAGTCTTTCAGGGGACGGTGCGCGGCGATGCCCCTCGAGCCCGCATAATCGCCAGAACCGAAGCGACGGGGATTGTGAATGGCGGGCAACGGTTGGCATATCAGCAGAATGCCGATATTGTGGAAGGAGTTGAATGGCTGTCAAGCAAGGATGCCCGCGTCCGACCTTCCCATCAGGCGGCCGACGGACAGCAGGTTCTACTCAATAAGCCATTTACGGTTGGGGGGGCGTTGCTCAGGTTTCCTGGTGACCCACAAGGGCCGGCGCGGGAAGTGGTGAATTGCCGTTGCACAATCCTAAGTATTTTGAAAAAGGTGTCATCGTGAAAGATAACAAACCCTCTCATAATCGTCCAATGCCAAAGCCGAAGCCCAAGCCGAAACCTAAGCCTCCCAAGAAAAAGGAGTCACATAATGCAAATTGACGAAAAGACACGTAATCTCATCCGCTCCATGATTCTCGGTGGGATTCAGATTGAAGCGGCGGAACGGAATACTCTCATTGAGAAAGCCATTGAGCAGGGGTTCTACCGACGCAAGACCAGCCTGGCAATCAAATCCGTTGACCTCGACACCCATCGAATCGACTTCATTGTGACAACGGACACGGTAGACCGAGACGATGAGCGAGTGATGCCCAGATCTTTTGAAAAGGATTTCAAGTTATATCAGGAGAACCCTGTCGTTTTGTGGGCTCATAAGCACGATGTCCCAGCAGTGGCTCGGATGGTTGATTTCAAGTTTACCGACACGGATTTCTCCGTCACCGATCAGTTCGCGGTTGACACCACGCCACTAGCGACTGAACTCTGGAAACTCTACTCCGCAGACCCCCCTTATATGCGAGCCGTGAGTGTAGGCTTTATCCCTGTCGATTGGACATTCGACGAAAAGGATAAACTGCCAGGTCAACAGGGACGGACATTTCTGGAGAATGAGATGATTGAGCACTCGCTTGTCAATGTCGGCTCTAACCGCTTTGCGCTTTCCAAAGCCTACCAAACCGAGAAAGACCCGACACTGAAAGCGGTGCTTGAGGCATTGATTGAGCAACCTTCAGCCCACCCATGCGGGCATCGGGTGCTATATGATGGGGATGGGAAGATTGTTGATTGCCCGCTCTGTGAGGGGGAATTAGGAAGAATTGCGGACGTCTCGATTGCGGATTTCGGATTGCGGATTTCGGAATTGAAGAATTTAAGAGACTCTTATCCTCTTCAATCTGCAATCCGCAATCCGCAATCTGCAATTCCCCAAGGGCTGATAAGCCAAGAGCGGATTGAAGTGACTGGCGAGAAGCCCTATCCTAATGAACACGCCTGCCGACTGCGCTCCCCTTCCGATTTTGAGAAGGATTCTTTTGTTCGCACCAAACGGCAACACGAAGGAAAAGGCTATTCAGTGATTATGGGTAAGTTAAAGGGTAAAACAACCTTGACTCAACAGGCTTTCCGCTATCCGAAATCAGACTGGACAGCGAAAGCGGCGAAATCTCATTGTACCGATCACAAGGGGATTCTATTTGAGCCCGCTTCAAAGGATATGGAGGTGCTCACTCAAGCGGAGATAAAAGCCATAAATGAGAGCGACTCTGAAGGCGTCTTTCTGAAAGAAGAAGCCGAAAAGATGTACGGGCGGTTCACCATTCCCGGCACCTATGAGCGAACCCATCGGGACATCCATAAAGCTGTGGAAGATTACAAAAAAGAATTGATTGGACGTGAATGGCATTATATCGTCATCATCGGCACAACGGATACATGGGTTATCTGTTACGACGAAGATGCGGACGTATTCTATCAGCTTGACTGGATGCGTGATGCGAATGGCATGGTAGTATTCTCAAATCCCCGTCAAATCGAAATGACAATTGGGGATGAGGCGGTGCAACTGTCCATTGATGACGTAATTCCTAAAGCGGCTGTCATCATAGAAGATGAACTGATTGCGTCAGTCAGAAATATCATGCGTGAAATCAATGCCATTGAGCCGATCGTAAGCCCACAAACGGAAGGAGACTTAGAGCAAAGGCTCTCAACAATCATTCAGACTTTAACACATTAGGGAGGGGAAGGGGAATTGCGGAATTATGAAGAATTGCGGAATTCGGAATTGAAGATGTCTCTTCCAATCCGCAATCCGCAATCCGAAATTCCTTATGATGGTGGTCATCATAGGAGAGAAAACATGCCTCCAGCAGCAACAGTAATAACCGCGCCTGCCTATGTCACAGTTGAGCAATTCAAATCCGTTGAGCAAACTATACTTGAGCTTGCCAACGCGATGAAAATGCTTAATGGTACACTAAAGACGGTAGGCGAGCGACAGGAAGCGGCAGAAAAACAACTCGCCGATGCAACCCGAATTAACGAGGAAAAGAAATCACTGGCACGGAATATGCCGATCTTTGGCGTTGAGTCCGTACCGGGCGACTTCTTATTCAAAGAAATCACGGCGTCAACCCCGGCACCGATTGCGAAGGCGATCATAGAAAAGGTTATCGGCTCTCCGACTCAGGATGAGCGGATAAAGGAATTTCAGGAGAAGTCGGATACCATCAAGATTCTGTGCGGCTATCTCGGAAAGCAACCGCACGAATTAAAGATGTATAAAGAATATGAGGCCTGGTGCGAAAAGACAGGGCTTGGGAAGGTTTTGTCTGTTATAGACTCCCCGGCGAACTTCATCGCTAACGGATGGTCAGCAGAAATAGCGACCTACTACCAGCAAGAATTGATGATTGCCACCCTGTTTGGTGCACCTTTTGAGATGCCGAACGATCCCTTCCGATACGACTTTCTCGGAACAGGATTCACAAGCTATTTGCGCGGCGAACCGACAACCGATCCCGCCTCTAAATATCGTTCATCTCAACCCACCCAGGATGTCATTACGCTAACGACCAAAGAATTGGCCGGGCGGATGCTATTAACTCGGAAAATGACAGAGGACGCGCTTGCTGCGTATGTCCCTAAACTCCGAACCGAGTTGATTCCACGCGGTATGGCAGAGGGTATGGAAAATGGGCTTCTCAACGGAGATGATAGTGCGACTCATTTTGATACCGTTGTCACGGATGCCGACGACGTCCGCAAGGCATGGCCAGGGATTCGCAAAATCGCAGATCGGGAATCCGCAACGTATGATGTGCAAACTGGCAGTACGGCTTATGCCTATAACGACTTCGGGGAAGTCCTCTTAAAGGCCGGCAAATTTGGTGTAAAAGTCAATGAAGGCGCGTGGATTTCCAGCAACGTTGCCTACATCAAGTCAACGGTTTTCGATGAAGTCAAAACGGCAGAAAAAATCAGTTTGCCAACCAACATCAACGGCGTTGTGAATGTGTGGTTGGGCCGTCCTGTCATTGTTTCGCCACAGTATTCTGCGACACTTGCCGCTGCAACGGGCAAAGACGCGGGAACGGGTACTACCACCGGCTTCGCTTATGTCAATCATCGACAATTCATGATGGGATTCCGACGCGAAGACATCATCGAACAAGATCGAGACATCACGACGGGGATGGATACGATTGTTATTTCAACCCGTAAAGCCTTCCAGCAGATGCTCCCCACGGGGAACACGACTTGCGCAACAGGCTTTAACGTGCCAACGTAGGACGCTTGGGGAATTTCGGATTAAAAAACATTTCGGATTTCGGAATTGAAGAACGTTTCTTCCAATCCGCAATCTGCAATCATCAATCCGCAATTCTTCATAATTCCCCAACACTCATTAAAAAAGGAGGACACTTCAATGCCTACTATTGTTAAATCCGCAAGCGGACTCGAATTTCGGCTCTCTGTCCCGGTTCCCGTGAGCGGCGGGACGGCCGTTCCTGCGACTGGTACGAACCGATATGTAATTACAAGATTAGATCGACGTATTCGATTTCGTGAGTTCGGCGTTGTTGCACAACAGACTGTTACCTCTGGGCACCCAGCTACGAATTACATGGTAGCAAAGCTCTATAATTTCACGAAATCCACCCAGATTGCGCAGGGGACGGTTGTTGGGAAAGGGGCAAGCCCTGGGACCATCAGCCTTAACCGAGCGGTGTATAGCCAGCTCGCCACCCTCAATAAATTCAAGGCGGGCTATGCTGTGGGCTCTGCGCAGGATGTAATTTCGGTTCATTTTACCGCAACCGTCACGCTCAATCGGGGCTTGACCCGCCCGATAGTCGTTTTGCTTGGCGATTACATTGACTAAAGGAGGAAAAGAATTGCAGATTGCAGATTGCAGATTGCGGAACCTTGAAGAATTGCGGAATGCGGATTGCGGAATTTAATCCGAAATCCGAAATCCGAAATTCCCCAAGGTCCGAAATCCGCATTCCGCAATTCGGATCAATTCTTCTATCATGGGTGCGACATTACAAGCATCATTCAATCAGGCAAAAAGAGCCGAGCCTATATGCGGGCAAGGTGTTTATCTGTCCGATTTCGTCGATGATCTCCGCAAGAAGTTCGGTGCCGGTGGAACCCTCCACCGGCATGATGGGATTTCGGGGGATGGGGGGACGGTACTATATTCTACGCTTGCCACTCCTCCGACGGGTATGACGGGGGGAACCACCCATAACAAGACGGCTCATCGAAAGATAGCGGGGCGGGTAAGGCAGCTTCCGCTCTCCTTATGGAAGATGGCAAGCGGGACCGTACTCGGTGCCGTTTCCAGTGTGACCCTCCCCTACTTTTCAACAGCATCGGGTGTTCATAAAATCACCTGGCCTGCGACGGCAACTATCAAGCTATTACAAGAATTGGTTATTCCAGACAACTATAGCACTACCGTCAAAACCCAGAATCTTGCCATCTTTGCGCGTGCGAAAGCGGCATCGACGACAGTAACGTTCAAGGGTTCATTTCGTCACGTTCAAACCGCAGTGGCAATCCCAGCGGCGAAGGCACTATCAACCAAGATTCTGACTGCGGGCGCAACTGCTCCCCGTAAGTTCACGAATGTCATGACCTACGCGACCTTCGCCAAGGTAGACGTTGTAGCCATCCAGATTTATCCAACTGGCAATAGTGCAGGGGCGGACACCGAGCTATTCGCCTCCATGTTTGAGTACACGGCGGAGGAGTAGATTATGTCAGCAACGCTTTCATTGGCTACTGCCTTATTATCCTCTCAAGAGAACCTGAATATTCTCAGGCTCAATGCAACCCAATTCATCATCCCAACCCTGATCAATACAACCCTGGTCACGGCGAACAAACAGTACACGGCGACTATCCCTGCGAAAACTCGCCGTTTCTTCTTCCAATGCCGTCCGAAATCAACGGGTTTGCAATACAATATCCGCTATGCTTTTCAGGCGAATAAGGTGGCAACCCCAACCAACCCTTACACAACCCTCATTTCTGGACAGATTTTCGATGTGGACGGTTTCAAACTAAAGTCGAATGCAACCGTTTACTTCGCGACGCCCGGCACCAATGTGATCGTAGAAATTGCGGCATGGATTTAGCGAAGGCGTCTTGCTGAAAGAAGAAGCCGTATGCACTTTAACCCATTCGGAACCAAACATCAGAAAAATAAGGGGGATTGGTTCAATCTGACCCATATCCCAGATTGCAAGTTATGGCTAGATGCTTCGCCAAGTCCCGCAAATGTGAGTAATGTCAAAAGCGGTAACGCGGCGCAGTTCATAGCGGCAAACAGCGAGTATTTGTCCGTTGCGGATAACGCCGCGCTCTCAATGGGGGATGTGGATTTTACGCTTGCGGGGTGGGTGTATTTTGATACATTACCCGCAATCGGCAGTCATTTTGGACTTATAGGTAAATGGGAAAGCGTAGTTAGTAAAAGAGAGTATTTGATTTTTGTTAATAATTCTGCCGGGGTGACGACATTTAGATTTCAGGTTCGCAATACCCTAGATACAGCAACTTCCGAGGTCGCCGCGACAACTTTTGGCGCGGTCTCTGTAGGGGCTTGGTATTTTGTTACTGCGTATCATAATACTGCAGCCGACCTTATTGGTATAAGTGTTAATGATGGCGCATTTAATACAGCAGCAAATACTGGCGGAGTTCAAGACGGAACAGCAGACTTTGAAATCGGAAGGTATAATATCGCCAATTATTTCAACGGGAGAGCGCACGATGTCATTATCGCTAAACAAATCTACACCGCCGCCGAAATAACTTTTCTTTATAATGACAACAATGGCAGGCGATTTGAGGACTTGGGACTTGCGGGAACAGACGGTGCAAACATCAATGCCGCAAGCGGAGGCGTTGCCTACTTCAAACTTGGCGAGGAAAGTGGAACAAGAGCGGATAGTTGGGGGGCAAATACCCTCACCGACAACAACACGGTAACCCAGAATGATGGTGTGTCCTTAAAAGACGCAGTGAATAACGATTCTGTTCGGCAATGGACGGATTTGAGCGGGAATGGATTTAATGCGACTCAAACTGGAAATGTAACGACTAAATCGAAGTTTATCACAGGGGTTCAAAACGGAAAACCGTCTATTCGCACGGATGGTGTCAATGACTATCTCGCCTTTGCGACCCCATTCTCTTACTCCGATTTTACCTATTTTTGCGCTTTCATTAGAAGAACGGATACAGGTGCAGTTGAAATTCTGTTTGATAATCGGGATTCGGCGGCGGACGGTTTTTCTTTTCAGATTGACGCGAATGATAAGTTATCAGTGATTTACAATGCAATCACGGTAACGGGAGCTACGAGCATAGCAACCGCGACCGCCTATGTTCTCGGGGTAGTGGCTGACGGAACGAACATCACGATTTATCTAAATGGGGTTCAGGACGGACAAGCGGCTCAAAGCGGTTCAATCAGCATAACAACGAATGCGGTGATAGGCGCGAGAAACTTTACATCGCAGACCAGTTTTGTTGCGGCGGATTACCTGGAACAATCATTGCATAATCGCGGGATGAATGCGGGGGAGCTGGCAAGGGCTACACGATATTTAGGGAGAAGATGGGGGATAGCCGTTTCATAAAATTATGCCACTTAAAAACACACAACTACAAGACTCCTGCGACGCTCTGCTTAATGACATCTATCAGCAAGTATTGACTTTGCAGGAGGGGTATAAAACTGAAGATGTAACAGAAAATTTAGGGACCGACGATGCTAGAAAGCCCATCACAAGAACCTACAAGCGCGACAAGTATTTCCAGCTTCTTGAGACGCACTCGGTAATACCAGCGGACGGAATAACAGTTGCAGAAGATGTGGGCGATAAAACGCCAACAGATCAGAGCGAAACTTATACCGACTTTGGGCTTGTCCTGCCCACTAAAATGCCTATGTCCATCAGCGTGTCGCCTTATCAAAGCCCGATTGGCTGTGGGTTTGAATTGCGGGCACGGGTTATTGATGCGGAAGTTGAATACCAAAAAGTATTGAACTATGGAAATGAGACTGAGCGAGAACAAAATTGGACGGCTATTCAGGGGTAAGCGAATCTTGATTGTTGGCGACATCATGCTCGATCAGTACCTTGAGGGAAAGATTGAGCGGATGTCACCAGAGGCACCCGTCCCCATACTCGATGTGCACCAGATTCGCAATCAATTGGGTGGTGCGGCGAACGTCGCGGCGAATGTTGCGTCATTGGGAGCGCAGGCTTTTTTGATGGGGCATGTCGGCGAGGATATGCCGGGGCAAATCGTTAGGAATCTATTGACATTGCATCGGGTAGCCTTTATTCCCTTGTCCATCCCAGATCGCCAAACAACCCTCAAGACCCGCCTTGTCTCAGGGCATCAGCAGATGATTCGCTTCGATCAAGAGACAAAGACACAAATCCATGAAATTGAAAAAGCGATGGAATTGGCATTGCGGCGGTTGACCTTCAATGGCATTATCCTCTCGGATTATGACAAAGGGGTTTTGACACCCGATTCAATTGCATTCTTCCGAGAGATTGAGAAGAATTGCGGAATGCGGAATGCGGATTGCGGAATTAAAATCCGAAATCATCAATCCGAAATCCGAAATTCTTCAAGCGATATTCCGATTGTCGTTGACCCCAAGCAACGAAACTTCTGGGAATATCAAGGTTTCACCGCAATTACTCCGAACCTATCAGAAGCATTGAAGGCAACAGAACAGACCGATCATCAATTGGCTTGCGAACAAATCCAGCGAATGCTCAATCCGAAACAGCTTCTCTTAAAGCGAGGGGAGCAGGGAATGGTATTGATGGAAGGGGAGCAGACCTACGAAATCCCTGCACACCGAGTCGAAGTCGCTGATGTAACTGGCGCAGGAGATACTGTGATTGCGACATACACGTTAGGGTTGTCATCAGGAATGACAGCATTAGAAGCAGCAAAACTAGCAAATCTAGCGGCATCCATTAGCGTACAACATCATGGTTGTTATCATATCAAGCCAGAGGACTTAAATGCTCATATTCTTTGACATTCTCCTGATGTTGATTATTCAATTGGGTGTTGGTTCTTTTGACAATACTTGGGTATGGACAGCGGCTGAGGGTCCTGATGGATTAAAGTATGAGGTCTACATCCAGTTTGATACGAGCCCATGGGCTCAAGCGGGTATAGTTGACGGGCTTGAGTATCATCGAGTCAGTGTAAAGCCAGAAAAATACCGAATCAAGGTGCGTGCGGTCGATGAGGCAAACAATACGGGGCCGTTTTCTGATGAATCGGTATGGCTCATTATTAAACCGTTCACGAAACCGGGAACGCCCGGTATCAAAACCATTACTGTGAATATAGATGCGGGGAAATAAGTGGCAGTCTCAACATTTGCGCTCGTGACATTGGGCAGAATCAAAACTGAATTAGATATAGCCGATGCTGACATCAATACTCGTCGTGATGCGTGGATTGAACGAACCATTGAGCAGGTCACGCGAGACTTTGAATCCTCAATCGGCAGGGGGATTATCGCGCGTGACTATCGACATGACCTTGACGGAACGGGCAGGAGTACCCTCTTTACTCCGCAATATCCAATCCTCGCCATTCAGACGTTGATTGTTGACATAGAGCGCAAGTTTGAGAGAACCATTGACATCATACCCGCTACCAGCCGCGCCATAAACCCTTCGATGGATGGGGCGGTTCAGATTTATAATCAGTGGGGAGTTTTTGGGGAAGGCAACCGAAATGTTAGAATCTTCTATCATGCAGGGTACGCCTTGCTCGCCGTCAATTTCGGCAGTACCCAATTCGCCTTCTCCGAGCACACGACAGGAGGGACTCGGTATACCGTGACCATTCCTCCAGGTGAATATGATCCCATTACGCTCGGCTCGATTGTGGCGTCTGAAATGAGCGGAGCGGGCTTAAATACCTATCAACTCAACTATGTGACCACGACCCGCAAATTCAAAATGATTCGGACTGCCGGAAATGCCGCCGCAACCAAACTCAAGGTTTTTGCTAACAGCGGTACAAAGACCTTTTTGCCGATTATTGGGTTTAATACGAGTGCAGATCTGACAGGTGCAACTGCCTATACGGGCGGAACATCAGTCAAGCCTAAAGTTCCTTTCGATCTTGAGCGCGCCGCCGTGAGCATGGTTGTTTATCATTTTGATCGAAGCAATTATGGCGCAGCCAGACGACAGATAAGATCAGAGTCCATTGGGGATTACTCAGTAAGCTATACCGAGAAATTCCCTCCTGAAGTCGATTCGGTATTAGCCAAATACAGAGGATTTTATTTAGACTGATGAGCCTAAACGCCCTGCTTTATTCCACATGCACAGTCCAATCCTTTGCCACTGCCGTCAATGCAATCGGTGAAGTGACAGTATCATACACGGCAGGCACGGCTTACAAATGCCGAAAGACGGCGGTACTTATCGCAGGCGAAAACAGAAGTGCCGCGCGGATTGTCGATGTGAACCGCGACAAATTCTTTTTTCTTCCATCAACACCTGTTACGGAGCCGGGGCGGATTCAATTGCTCGGCCAATCCTACAATGTGTTGCGAGTCGATAAGTTTCCAGGTGGGCAAGGGACAATTCATCATTTGGAAGTCATTACGGAGAGAATGATATGACCGAACAAGAATTAGCAAACCACATAACCACAGACCCCGACACGATTGGGTTATCATGGCTCAAAACAGACAAAGAAATCTATGTACTTCTGCACGATAAGACACTTGGCATCTATGTGCCCATTGCCACGCCCAAGTATCGTGTGCTTCAATGGACAGGTGGGAACGGATTGTTAGATCGATTAAACACCAATCAGACGGCGCATATTGATTCTACGATTCGGTCAATCTGCCGTGCCGGGATACTAATGTTTCAGGATGGCACTATCTCTGAAATTAACTTCAATGAGCCAGAGAATCAAGCACTACTTGATGCTCTTATTGCTGGAGGCGTCATGACAGCGGACGAGAAAACAGACTTGATGAATAATCTTGCTCGTCATGCGGCGAGTACCCTTGAGAAGGCATTTGGGATTGGGGCGGAAACCACTTACGGGATGATTGAACGAGCGCGGAAGGTAGGTGTGTGATGCCAAACGAAGTCTTACAAAAGGTTGGAACTCAGCTTGTTTTTGCTGACCATGCAGGTGACTTCGGCCCGGTAGCAGCAAATGATTTGCGGCAAGGAACGCCAACAACAGTACAAGCGGCGGTAGCATCATTGGCCGATGGTGCCGCGTGGCAAAGTGCTAAGTTTGATTTCGGTGCAACTCGTGCAGCACAATTCTCACTCACCGCCGCGATTGAGTTCGCTGCAACACCTACAGCTGGTGACACCGTTCAGATCTATTTGGCACCATCTTCTGATAGTGTTGCCGCAAATAGTAACCCAGGCGGAGTCTCTGGTAGTTCGTCTGCTTACGCGGGTTATTCCTCAAATCTTGCCGCAAGCGTTGCGCAATTGCAACAAATCGGAATCTTTATTTGCACGGCGCAAATCACAGGGACTGTGCAAATTGCATTCGTCTCAATCTTTTCTGCCCCCGAGCGCTACGGGACACTCATCATAAAAAATGAATCGAACGCTGCATTTCATTCAGATGATGTAGAGACCCACTTCGTGATAACCCCCATCATTGATGAGGTTCAATAAAATGAGACGAACCCTAAAGCCCTCGGTCGGTGAGTTATCAGATGGTCGGTGGCGCGTGGATTCCGTCTGGCGTGGCTTGGTTGGGGCATGGTTCTTTCTGGAAGGTGGGGGGCAGGTCGCTCATGATTATTCGGGGCAAGGCCATCACGGAACGCTGACGGGCATGGCCTCTCCGCCGAGTCCCACGTCTGGGTGGAATGTGGGGCAATTTGGACATGCTCTAGCTTATGATGGAATTAATGATTATGTGTCAATCCCAGATACCCCAATTCTAAATCCTGCTCAAATTACCATTGCGGCGAGTCTTGTGCCGACTGATGTAACCTCAAACACAGTACTGTTAAAGCCAAAATCAACCCATACCAGCCCCTTTTATCAATATGGTTTTAGGTTTGGTTCTGGTGCAACGCTGTCTTTTAACTACAGCGTTGGCTCAACGTTAGCGGCGGCGACTACGACTGCAACATATAGCGCTGGACAGAGACTGCACATCGTGGGTACTTACGATGGAGTCACTGGAAAAATATATGTAAATGGCATTTTGCAAGCAACTAGCACTGCGGTATCGGGGAATCTGAATATTTATGCGACTGCTCTTAATATTGGGCGGAGCGCGAATGTGGGCGAATATGCCACGGGCAAAATGGACGGCGTGTTACTATACAATCGTGCGTTGATGGACTCTGAAGTTAAACAACTCTACGTTAATTTCTTCCCAGATGTTCGGCGTCGGGTGTATTTTGTACCGACGACAGGCATAACAACAAAAATCTTTACTGAGTCGGTTGGGTTATCGAAAGCATTGATCCATCAACCAACCCAGATTTATACTGAGTCAATTGGGTTGGCAGAATCTTCTCTTGCCAAACTGATTCAAGCATTCTTAGAATCATTAGGGCTGACTGAATCTCGGGCTTTACTCGCTTCAATGGTTCGCTCGGAGTCAACGGGATTATCCGAGTCTCACGTCAGAATATCGACCGAGATTTTTGCTGAGTCAGTTGGGTTGGCAGAATCTTCTCTTGCCAAATTGATTCAAGCATTCTTAGAATCATTCGGGGTGACTGAATCTCAGATGTTATTAGCTTCAATGGTACGCTTGGAGTCGGTGGGATTATCCGAGTCTCAAGTTAGACAGCCGACCCAGATTTATGAGGAGTCAATCGGATTAGCGGAATCGTCTCTTGCCAAATTGATTCAAGCATTCTTAGAATCATTAGGGTTGACTGAATCAAGGGCTTTGTTGGCTTCAATGGTTCGTTCGGAGTCGGTGGGATTATCTGAGGCTAATGTCAGAATGCCGACCGAGATTTTTGCTGAGTCGGTTGGGTTGGCCGAGTCATTCACAAAAGCACTTTTAGTGATTCAGGCATTCCTTGAATCATTGGATTTGATTGAATCTGAAACCCGAATGGTGGTAGTGACTCACGATGAAGCGATGTTATTACAAGAGTCCTTCACAAAAACAGTCACGCAAATTTTACTTGAGCATTTGGGGTTATCAGAAGCCGCAACTTTTGGACAAGTTATCGTCACGGCAATCCTAATCCCTGTTTTCGTGGAACTGTTAGCGCAACGATTCTTTGATACCCTTATCGAATCCGAGTCATTTCTTGATATTTCAACTGAGTCTGCTAAAATGGTTGAGGTGAATATAGATAATGGCTAAAGAGGCATCAGGGCTTACAGAGGTATTAGTTCGGCGAATTCAAACCGATAGCGGCATAACTGAACTCAGGAATGATGCACGGTTTCAGCTAAATAAGCGAATCACACAGGCATGGGATATGCTCTTAAAAGAGATGGAAGAATTGCGGATTTCGGATTGCGGAATTAAAATCCGAAATCATCAATCCGAAATCCGCAATTCCCTTATGCTCTTAAAAGAGATGGAAAAAAGGAGGGTTGAAAATGGAGCTTCACGGAATCCTGATTCGTAGGGTCACGATGAACGATGGAAAGATTGTTGAATTTGCACCCGCTCATAATACCATCGTCAATGTAGGGCGGTATCATGTCGCCGATTTGATTGGAAAGAAGTCAAGCAGGGGATTCACACACCTTGCAATGGGGACCAACAGAACAGGTGCAACCCCCGCCAACTCTGCGCTAGTGAGTGAATTGACAACGGGCGGGCTATCGAGGGCGGCGGCTACCATCACCAGAACCCTCACAACCGTCCAATTCGTTAAAACATTCACACTGACGACGGCAAAGAGCATTATGGAATACGGCATCTTTAACTCACAGACGGTTGCTGTTGGCACCATGATGTCACGGATTACACAAGTGACGCTTACGCTGGCAAATGCAAACAAGATTCAACTGGACTGGAGCATTGGCGTTCGGAGGGTGTAACTGGGAAGAGATTGCGGACCTTGGGGAATTAGGAAGAATTGCGGATTTGGGATTGCGGAATGCGGATTGGAAGAGACATCTTCAATTCCGAAATCCGAAATTCGGATCATTCCGAAATTCTTCGCGTCCGAAATCCTCAATTCTTCGCGTCCGAAATCCGCAATCTGCAATTCTTCAAAGTTCGGAGGGTGTAACCGATGATAACCTATACAGCGGGTGAACCCGTCTTGAGTTTAGTAACACTCAAGTCGCGAACCACAAGCAATCCATTCACGGCCGCAACCCTCTTTAATCCCGCAGTTGCTGCTAAGATGACCATCAAATTCAGGGAAGATAAATCGGTCAAAGTGAATGCCGTTTCGATGTCAAGCGTGAGTAAGGGAAAATACTACCACATCTACCAGACGCTTGCGACGACGCAGCCAGGACTTTATGATCGGCATATTCTCGTCGATGACACCACCTATGACACCGTAGGAGAAAACAGCTTTGAGATTCTCAAGCCGTTAGTTTAGTTGTCTTTTAGAAACCTAAGACAACGTTATCATGCCAGTTACCATTAAAGACAATACAACTTTTGTCATCTTAGAGACCCGCCAAGAGGTCGAGCAATTCATTCGCCGCAAAGCCCTTGAGATTGTCAACGAGGCGAAGCGGTCGATGGTGGGCGGCGGAAAGCCCCATGTACCGAGTGCGCCAGGTGAGCCTCCGCATGTGGATACAGGGCGGTTGCGCTCATCAATTAGTTTTGAGTTTGAATCCTCGACATCGCAATTTGAGGCACGGGTAGGGACCAATGTCACCTATGGACGGGATTTAGAATTAGGGACCGAACGAATCAAGCCCCGCCCTTGGTTGCGACCTGCCTTCTTTAAGGTGCTTGGAGGGGCTTAAAGTGATCAACCAAAATGATGTGGCGAGGAAACTCCGATCGAAGCTGATTGCCAACAGTACGATTGTCTCGTTGACGCAAGGGGTTTACTTCGCCAATGCTCCCCAGAACCAGGCCTATCCGTACATTTCATTCTTTCCTGTGTCGGGCGTGCCGATTCAGCTTCAGCAGGGGAGTGGTATCTTAAATATGCACGCATGGCAGATTGACATCTGGGGACAGTCGGCATTGACGGTAAATCAGATTCACACGCAGATTGCGACAACGCTGGATAACAATGCGCTTGGATTGGGTTCGTTATCCGAGATTGCGTTGCGTCGGTCAAGTATTCTTCCACTGATGATTGAAGCAACCGAGCAGGGCGGAAATGTATTTCATCAGCCTTTGGAGTATGTGGTTTATAGCAGATGAGAAGAATTGCGGATTTCGGATTGATGATTTCGGATTTTAATTCCGCAATCCGCAATCTGCATTCCGCAATTCCTCATGAAGTGTAGCAGGCAGGGGGACGGGGATCGACCACCACTCCGAAGCCTTTTACCGTACATTCCCTCACGGTGCCTGCTACTGAATGGGAAGAATTGCGGATTTCGGATTGATGATTTCGGATTTTAATTCCGCAATCCGCATTCCGCATTCCGCAATTCTTCAAGAGGAGGGGAAAAGGAGTAATACATCATGGCAGTACAGCACGGAAAATCGGGCGGTATGTATAAAACGACGAGCGGAAATACCGCAACCCGCGTAATCGAAAGTACCAGTTGGACACTGAACATAACCGCAGGGGAAGCAGAAATCCGCAAACATGCTTCCAATTGGGTGTCACGACTTCAGGGGATTTTAGATTGGACGGGAACGATGGAAGGATTAAGCGATCCATCGTCGAACCAGACGCTATTTATGAATCGAGTCTTATCGGTGACGAAGCCAACTGTTGTGATTGCCTTTTATCACGGTACGGCAACCCTTCCGCGTTGGCAGGGAACGGCTTTGGTGAGAGGGCTTACACAAGCCGCCCCGGCGGCAGATATTGAGACGATGACGATTGACTTTGCTGGCGTAAACACGTTAGCACTCAAGGCATGATTCAACAAGGCGATGCAGGCATTATTCGGAATCTGGAAAGTACGCAAGCATTGGGGGGCTTCTTTCGCTGGCGATTAGCTTCGGCTCCAAAGACGCATGGTGAAGTTAATCAGACATTTGAAGCCGAAATGTACTGGTTGAATGTCCCCATAGAGAGTCAGCCCGTGCGCGTTCACCTTTTCGGGGTTTCCGCGCCTCAGAAGATTGGGTGCATCATAGCCCATGCGCAGCTTGATGGGCTTGATGTTATACCTGATGAGTTGATAATAACCCCGCTGCGAGGTCAACTGGTGGAGATAATAGGATATGACCCCGACGCGGTAAGAGACGAAATCCATTTGTGACAAACGCCGTCTTAGGTTCTAAAGACGGCAAGGAGGGAATAGATAGATCACGCGAGAAGAATTGCGGATTGCGGATTTCGGATTTCGGAATTGAAGAACACTTCTTCCAATCCGAAATCCGAAATGTTTTTTAATCCGAAATTCTTCAAGGTCCGTGATCTATTTTTTTTACCATGAAAAATCAACAAACGAATGAGAACCGCCCCCATATCGATCAGGGATTTTTCGACACCTTCAACCCCGTTTTTACTTTCTCCATCATGGGACAAGAGGTCAAGGGGCGCGGATTGTCTATCAAAGATTTCAAAGAATTGAAGGGAAAGTTCAAGGATTGGCAGGGCTTTGATATTGGAACGCTGTTGACGAAACATGAGTTTGACGCGCTCCTGGAGATCTGCTGGCTTGGCGTTCGGGACTTGAATCCCGAAATCCCATCTAAAGTACACCTAGAAGCGATGATCAATGTGCATACCTTCAACGAGTGGGGATTAGCTTGGCGCATGATGGCGGGGATGCCTGCCACTGAAGATGTAGCGGAGGAAACCCGTCAAAAAAAAGACGAATCCTCAGAAATTGGGGATATATCGTTGGCTTGATGGCGCGGTTCTACGGCTTCAAGGTTTGGGATGTTGAGCAACTCACATTCGTGCAACTCAATGAGTACCTGTCCAATCTCCCCTATGTTGCTGACCCGATGGGCAAGGAATTCGGGAAGCCTCCTGAGATTATGCCACCGACTCATCCTCTGGTTGCTTTTGCGGAGCGGTGTGGGATTCTGGTGCCGTACAATGTTCGATATGACATCGTGACGACTCCCCCGCCTAAAGGCGGGGGCTTCTAGTTGGATTTTTCCAACAGGCATTGTCGTCCCAATGCCAAGATATTTAGACTTGCATTCAAGTCTCTATCCAGTTCAATATGACAGCAGTGGCACCGATAGACCCGTTCTGAAAGTTCCATCTTTTGTCGGTGTCCACAATTCGAGCAATTCTGGCTGGTATAGGCTGGATTGATAGCAACAAACTTCCGACCAGCATATTCTGCTTTGTACGAAAGGGTGCTAAAGAATCCCGACCATGCCGCATCATGAATGCTCTTCGCGAGACAATGATTATGAACCATGCGATTGACTTGAATATCCTCAACCGCAATGAGACCGTTGGCATCTATTATCTTTCGACTGTGTTGGTGGATGAAATTGTGACGTTTGAAAGCAATCCGCTCATGAATCCTTGCAACGATTTTCTTGAAACGCTCGACTAATCTTTGATTTTTTGCTTCTTTGGCTTTTGATAATTTTCGTTGTGCTTTTGTTAATTCTGTTTCTTCAGTCCGAAAGAATCGGGGATTGTCTATCTTCTCTCCGTTAGAAAGAACAGCGAAGTGAGTTAATCCAACATCAATGCCAATTTCGTGTGGATTATCTGGCAATCGTTGGAATTCCACCTCACAGGCAATTGTGGCATACCATTTACCAGTAGCGGATCGGCGAAGCGTGACGGATTTGGGCGTTCCTTCAATCGACCGATGGTAGATCATTTTGACGCATCCAATCTTGGATAAAAAGAGAGAACCATTGGAGTTCACTTTCGCACCATTACCGTACTGAGGATAGGTTATTGAATCGTAGCGATGCTTACCACGAAATCGAGGATAGCCCGGCTTTTCTCCATTCTTGACTCGACGGAAGAATGCCTGAAATGCAAGGTCAATTCGTACCGCAACATTCTGAAGGACTTGGGAGTGTGCATCTCTTAGAGAAGGCCGCTCGGTTTTTAGGGTGGTGTACATGCGTTGCTGTTCAAAGCAGGAGAGAGAATGTTGATGGGCTTCCCATTCTGTCTTACGTTGTTCGAGCAAATGATTATACAACCAGCGACATTCATCAAGTGTTTGATTGAGTCTGGATTGTTGAGATTTTTTGGGATAGATTCTGTATTTGAAGGCTTTAACCATGCAGATATTAGACCATATTAAGTGATTATCTGCAAGCACTTAATAGAGGGTGCGCGATTCATCCCCGCCATAAATGACGAGGCTTTCTCGCGCTTCTAATGTAATCTTTGACAAGTGACACCATGACGTGTTAAGATTTAGGCATGAAAGGAGAAGCCCATGAGTTTCGCAGGATATGACACTTTTAATCAGAATCTCAAAAAAGTTATTGAAAGTAAAACATTCCAGGACGGTGATGAATCAACAAAGATAGACTTAGTATGTCGATTGTTGAACAGTAAATATGGATTAGGGTTTCTTGGACTTCCCTTCCTCACTGCAAAATTACCTGAATCAATAAAAAAGGATTGTCATGTATCAGATTGACATTAAAATCGAGTTCTGTTATGCCCATCGGCTCATCAACCATAAAGGCAAATGCTTCAACCTACACGGACATAACGCCGTCGCTGTTCTTACCTATGAAGCCGAAAATCTGGATGGGAATGATTTTGTGGTAGACTTCTCCGATGTCAAGGCAGAGGCCAAAGCCTTCATCGATGATAACTGGGATCACGCCTACCTCGCCAATGAGAGCGACCCCTTCCTTTCGATGCTCAAGGAATACGGATTCAAGCATTACGTTTTTACCCATGAGCCAACAGCGGAACGGATGGCGGAAGAATTATATCATCGGCTTCGTGGGAATTTCGGCAGCGCATATCTTTTTTGTGTTGAAATCCAAGAAACCTGTACGGGTTCTGCGCTTTACCTCCCATGACGACCTATCTGTATCTACCAGGTAAATCCATCTATCATATCCAATCAAAAACAGGAACGCCTCTTTGTGCACAGCAAGCGAGGCGTTCTTTTCATTTCTCCCCAATCTTGCCTCCGAACCGAAGGCTTTGTCCACGTTGCCAAAAGACAAAAGCGATACTGGATGAATTGAGATTGAAGGTTTTATCGGTCCGCTTGACGGAGGCAGAATATCAGAAGATTGAAGAATTGGCTAAGAAAAAAGGGGTAAGTCGAATGCGGATTATCATTGAGGCGATCAGGGCTTATGTCGGAATGGATTAAAAATGCGATACAGCGAACTTTTTTTTACGATTCAGGGTGAAGGGAAATATATCGGAGTGCCTTCCGTCTTTTTCAGGACTTCGTACTGTGATCTCCGATGCTGGTTCTGTGATACGCCTTATACATCGTGGAAGCCTGAGAACCGAGAAATCTCCGTCAGGGATGCCATTTCGGAGATCAGGGCATTTGGCTGTGAGCATGTGGTGATTACGGGCGGTGAGCCTTTTATCCAAGCCAATGAATTGAACGATCTCTGTGGAGGGCTATCAGGTGCCGGACACTTCATCACCATCGAAACTAACGGACGGCATTTCATCAACGGATTACGGGCTGATTTCCTGTCAATCTCCCCAAAATTGGCTTCATCGACGCCCGACGATCCAATTTGGGGTATCAGGCATGAGCGGATGCGGATTAACAGGGAGTCGCTAATTTCACTATACAAGTGTTACCCATGTCAAATCAAGTTTGTGGTAGACCCAGAGCACGATATCGATGAGATCAATCAGCTTGTCACTGACCTTGACTTTAAGCCATCTGATGTGATTCTGATGCCACAAGGGATTGAGTCTTATGAGATAGCAACTCGGCTGGGAGTCGTTGTGGAGTTATGCAAGCAATACGGCTATCGATATTCTCCCAGAGTGCAGATCGACATCTGGGGTAAACAGCGGGGGAGGTGAGTTATCGTGAAGGCAGGATACAAGACAACAGAATTTTGGTTGACAAGC
>Ga0209518_1001279_pt1 | contig 27993 bp, 20 predicted proteins | sample RifGroB1_FD_183993 | JGI IMG/M metagenome (GOLD analysis project Ga0209518, IMG submission 183993) | Groundwater microbial communities from Rifle, Colorado, USA - Groundwater B1 (SPAdes) (version 2) | ecosystem: Environmental > Aquatic > Deep subsurface > Groundwater | place: Rifle, Colorado...
ATTTTAATATTATTCTAATTTCTTTTGTTTTTTCTGGATTTGTTGGTATATTTTTTGGATTTTACCCTGCAAAAAAAGCAGCCAATTTAAATCCAATAGATGCTCTAAGATACGAATAAATATAACACGGATTAGCACAGATTGTTGAAGAAATTACACAGATTATGCTTGATGGTGTAAAAAAGTAATAATTAGCCTCTCACGGAGTACAGAGATTATTGAAGAAATAACACAGATTGTTGGAGAATTTTAACACGAAGAACACGAAGAAAATACAGGTAAATCCCTTTTTTAATTAAATTTTCGTGAAACTTCGTGTCTTCTTCGCGTTAAAAAGAGTATAATCCGTGTAAATCAATTTTAATCTGTGCCTATCGTGTTATAATCAGTGTTATGTTATAGGAGTTTTTATGAATTTTTTGATTATAGAAGACAATATTAGAATATCTGACAACTTAAAATATATTCTTACAAAAGAAAATTATAATGTAGAATGTATTGATAATGGTGAAGATGGGCTAAGGTTAGCACTTGACAATAATTACGACCTGATTATATTAGATTTGATGCTTCCTGAAATGGATGGATACGAAGTGTTGGAGGCTTTGCGAGCAAATAAAAAAAATCTTTCTATTTTAGTTCTTTCTGCTAAAGGTCAGGTTGAAGATAAAGTTAAGGCATTGGATTTAGGTTCTGATGATTATCTCACAAAACCTTTTGCCCCAGCCGAACTTTTGGCAAGAATTCGTTCATTATTGAGAAGAAAGCATGGAGTTTCATCTAATATTATTGAAATTGGAGAGTTAATAATTGATATAAGCAAAAAAGAGATAATAATCAATGATGAAATTATTGATTTCACCCTAAAAGAATACGAAATAATTGAATTTTTGGCTTACAACAAAAATAAAGTTGTTACAAGAGTAAGTCTTGGAGAACATATATGGGGCGAATCATTAGATTTATTTACAATGTCAAATTTTATTGATGTTCACATAAAAAATTTAAGAAAAAAAATAGAAGAAAAGACAATTAAAAAATATATCATCACAAAAAGAGGACTTGGATTTATATTAACAGACAAAGGAGAAGATTTATGAAAATAAGAATCAAATTAACTTTGTTTTTTACATTTATTTTTATTTTATTATTCATTATAATATATAGTTATTTATCAAATAGTTTTAAGACTCACATATTTAATACTTCTCAATTTAGAATTGATAGGTTTATAGAAGGTTTTATTGATATGAATAAATTAAAAGAAGTCAAAAATTATGAAGAAATAAAAAATATTAAAATTGATATTCCTCAAAGAAAAAGAAAAGACTCAAATAACGAAGAAAGAAAAGACTTTTTTCCATTTATATGGCTTATAATATATGATAAAGACTTAAATATTATAAATTCTACCAATTTAGCTAAATCATATCCTATAAAGATAAAATATTCTGACCTAAAAAAGAAATATTTTAGAGTTAATTTTGAAAAGATTAATAAAGATGATTTGTTATTATTTAATGATGGAGATATTTCAAGTGCAATTGCAAAATCATACAATTTACATACTAAAGAGAACGAAATATTCTATATTGTAACATTATTTCCATTTAGTAAAGAAAATGACTATATAAAAGAACTTGAACTAATAATAATACGTATATTAGTGTTTTTTATTGTAGTTTTTTTCATTATAGGATATTTTTATGCAAAATATTCTTTAAACCCTATTAATAAAATCCAAAATCAATTAAATAAAATATCTGATGATGATTTATCTAAACGAATTGTTGTAAAAAATAATAATGATGAAGTTGGGGAATTAACAAATAGTATTAACAATTTGTTAAATAGAATCGAAAATGCCTTTTTGATGGAAAAACAATTTGTTTCTGATGTTTCTCATGAATTTAAGACTCCTATTTCTATATTACGATTATCAATAGAAAACTTGATAAATGAGGACTCTTTATCTGACCAAATTCTTGAAAAGCTAGGACAATCTTTAGAAATACTCTATTCAATGGATTTTTTGGTTCAAAAACTATTATATTTATCAAAATTAGAACAAAATATAATACCTTTTAAACAAAATGTTTTTAATTTATCAGAAACAATATCTTTAATAGTAAAAAATCTTGATTTTATTGCTGTTAATAAAAATATTAAAATAACTACTATAATTGATAAAAACATACAAATAAATGGTGATAAAGAACTAATTTATATAGCATTATATAATGTTATTGAAAATTCACTAAAATACACAGAAAAAGGAATAGTTTCAGTGATTGTTACAAAATCTGATAATTTTACAATGATAAATGTAGAAGATAGTGGATGTGGAATCCCTGAAGATAAAATAGATAGAATATTTGATAGATTTTTTAGAGTTGATGAAGCAAGAAAAATTAACGAGGGGTATGGTATTGGTTTAACTATTGTAAAAAGAATAATAGATTTGCATAAAGGTAAAATAAATGTTAAAAGTAATTTGGGATATGGGACAAATTTTGAAATTATACTGGATAGAATGGGGATGCGTTTTTAATTCGTTATTTGAGTTTTCATAGATATTTTTTTATTAATCTAATTAACAATTCGTCGTCTATTGGTTTTGAGATATAGTCATTAAATCCAAACTCTATAATTTTTTCTTTTTCTTCTTTCATAGCTTTTGCAGTAACTGCTATTATAGGAATGTTTTTTCCTTCTTCTATTTTTCGTATTAAAGTAAAAGCATCAAAACCACTCATTTTTGGCATCATAATATCCATTAAAATCATGTCTGGTTTTTCTCTCAAAAATTTTTCTATGACTTCGACTCCATCTTTTGCAAAAATTAAATTATAATAATTTTCTAACATCATTCCAATAGTTATTTGACCAACATACTCATCTTCAGCAATTAATATTTTTTTATTTTTTTTATCGATATTTATATTTTCAGAATAATTATCATTTGAGATTGTAACTTTTGATTGAGTTTTGCAAGTTTCACAATTAATTGGAATAAAAAATTTTACAGTAGTGCCAACTCCGATTTCACTTTCAACTTTAATTTCGCCATTAAGTAAATTAATAAATTTTTTTACTATTGTAAGTCCTAATCCAGTACCTTTATACTTTTTTGTGTCAGAACTATCAATTTGCCTAAAGGCTTCAAAAATATAATGAATATTCTTTTTCTCAATACCTATACCAGTATCTTTTATTTCAAAGTATAATTTATTTTGATTTTGGTGTATTTTTAGTATAATTTTACCTTTTTCTGTAAATTTAACTGAGTTTCCAAGAATATTCAAAAGAATTTGATTCAATTTATCGAAATCGGAATTAATTATATCTGGTATATCTAAAGATTTTTCTATAAAAAATTGTATATCTTTAGTTAGTATTAGGTTTTTAACTAAATTTATCAAATTATTTAATAAGTCATTTAGGTTAAATTCGGTAATTTTAACACTCATTTTTCCAGATTCTACTTTTGAAAGGTCTAAAATATCATTTATTAAATTAAGTAATCTTTCGCCACTTTGGTAAACGAGTCCAAGCCCTTCTTTTTGTTTATTTGTGAGATTTTCCGAATTATATTTTAGTAACATTTTTGAAATTCCTATTACAGCATTCATAGGAGTCCTAAGTTCGTGACTAATATTAGCCAAGAATTCGCTTTTCATTTTGTTTGAACTTATAGCAATTTCTTTAGATTTAATTATCTCTTCTTCTGTTTTTTTTCGTTCTGTAATATCTCTAATTATTCCAGAAAATAATATTTTATTTTTTACTTGAACCTCTGTCACTCCAAGTTCAATAGGAAAAATCTCACCATTTTTTTTTACAGCAATTAGTTCTTTTTTTTGACCGATTACTTTTTTTATACCAGTATTTAAATAATTTGCAAGATATTGATTATGAGAAGATTTATGAGGTTCTGGCATAAGAATAGAAATATTTTTTCCAATTAATTCTTCTGGTTTATATCCAAAAATATTTTCTATTGACTCATTCACTTCTTCTATTATGCCATTATCATTTATTGTTATTATAGCATCTAAAACATTATTAAATACAGCTCTTATTTTTGCTTCACCCTCTATTGCTTTGTCTCTTTCTTTTCTGTAATCGAATATTTTATTTGTTAAGTCAGTTGTATCTTGAATGGAAATTAAAGCATAAAATTCAGTTGCATCTTGCGACTGTATTGCACTAACTGTCGTTTGTTGAACTCGTAATTTACCATTATATGTAGGGATTTCTATAATATAATTATGAAAATATGAAGATAAAAGTAAAGGAGGTCCGCCCAAAAAAATGTCTTTTAATCTTAATTCATTTATCTTTTCATTAAAATTTGGAAAGAAAAGTCTTATATCTTTATTTATTATATCTTTTTTATCAATCTTAGTCCATTCTTCTAATATTTCATTCCAATATATAACATTAAAATTTCTATTTATTATAAAAATGCCAATTGGAAAATGATCGAATATTTCAAAGTAATTATTACTTTCAACCATCTCTTACCTCATTACATTTTTTTTTCAATCTCTTCTATTAAATTTTTTAGAGAATCTAATTCAAAAATTAAAATTATATCTCCTTTAATTTCTAAGTCTTTTATTATAAAAGTAGAGCGTATAAATATAATATCACTTTTATTAGCTATACTTATTTTTACTAACTCATAAATATTACTAATTTTACTTTCATTATAGAATGGTATAGAATACTTAATATATTTATTTAGAATATTTGAAATTGATCCAACAATTGCATTAATTAAAATATTACCAATTTCTGTTAATACACCTATTCTTATAGAATCAAAATCATAATTTTGTGCAATATCATCAGTGACTATATCTATAAGTTTTGAGGCATTTTTTGAGGAAAAAATTAGGATAGAACTACCAGAAAACCCACCTTTAAATTTTAATCTTATTGAAGAAATATTTTCATCGTAATTTTTAAGTTCATCTTTCATATCATCTTCATTTGATATAATTTTTGCAACAGGAACTTTTAATAATATATGATGTTTTACTATTTCATTTAATAAACTAGATGCTTTACCAACACCTATATTTACTAATTCTTTAATTATATCGAGTTGAAAATCTGTCAATTCCATTAACAATCCTTAAAACATATTTGTCTAATAATGTAAATCTCAAAAAATTTTATGGAATCAGATACCCTTTTTCCATAGAGAAAACACTTTTAAACATATTTTTCCGTGTTATCGATGCCCAGTGGTTTTAGTACTATATTTTTCTAATTGGAATGCGAATTATTTAATATTTTTTCGATTGCATTTAAAACTTCTTCTTTTTTAAATGGTTTATTTATTATATCTTTTGCTCCCATATTAAAACATTCTTTTTTAGTAGTTTCTTGAATATCGGCAGTCATAATTATTGTTGGGACATTTATATTAAATTGTTTCATATTTTTTAAGACTTCTATTCCATCAAATTCTGGCATAAGTAAGTCGAGTAATAAACAATCAAAATATTCTTCCGAAAGTTTTTTCATAGCATCTTTTCCATTAGAACACTCAAAAAAAGTATAGTTTTTTTCTTTTAGAATATTTGTGATATTGAGTCTTTGAAATAAAGAATCTTCTACAACTAAAATTTTTGCCATACCAATCTCCATATCTTTAATAATTGTGTATATAAATATATTAAATTATTTTTTATAATATTTCAATTTTTTCTGTGAAAAAGTTCATTATTTCTTCGATTTTTTGGTAATTTTTACATAAATTCAATCTAAAATTGACAAAAATCATTTTCTAAATTATACTATCTACGGAAACAAGGGGTAGCTACCCTTTGCTTCCGTAGACATCTAAATAGATAAATTTTTACTAAAAAGAGAATAAACATGGAAAAAATTTTAGTTTTGGACTTTGGTGGGCAGTATGCTCATTTAATTGCAAGAAGATTTAGAAATCTTGGATTTTATTCAGAAATTGCCCTACCTTCTATTGAAGAATCAAAAATTACTAAAGTTGCAGGGATTGTTCTTTCTGGGGGTCCTTCTTCTGTTTATGAAAAGGATAAACCTCATTTTAACAGTAAAATCCTTAATTTAAATATCCCAATACTTGGTTTGTGCTATGGTCACCAGCTTTTAAATCTCGAATACGGTGGTAAAGTAGAGCAAGCAAAAATTGGTGAGTTTGGTTTTGCTTCTTTTGAAAAAGTTAAAGACTCACCAATGTTTGAAGGTGTTGAATCAAAATCGCAAGTTTGGATGAGCCATTCTGACGAGGTCACAGAAATACCAACGGGTTTTGAAGTCATTGGGTCTACTAAAGATTGTAAATATACTGCTGTACAAAACCTTAATTTAAAAAGGTTTGGTTTTCAGTTTCATGCTGAGGTTAAAGACACACCAATAGGGGATAAAATTTTTGCTAATTTTGCGAAATTTTGTGGGATGCCAAAAAATTGGGATAGCTCAAAAGTATTGGCTTTGATAAAAAAAGAAATTATCCACGATGCAAAAGATAAGAATGTTTTACTTTTTTTGTCAGGTGGAGTTGACTCATCTGTTGCTTTTGCTTTGTTGAATGAAACACTTGGACAACAAAGAGTTATGGGGCTTTATATAAATAATGGTTTTATGAGAAAAAATGAGACCGAAAAAATTAAAGATGGCTACGAAAAACTTGGCTACAAAAATTTCATGATTGAAGATGCCACAGAGACTTTTTTAAAAGCAGTTGAAGGACTTACTGACCCGCAACAAAAAAGAAAAGCCGTTGGTGAAACATTCTTAAAAATAAGAAACGAGGTTGTAACAAGGTTAAATCTCGATGAGGATAATTGGCTTTTAGGGCAGGGGACTTTATACCCTGATATAATAGAATCTGGTGGCACAAAACATTCTCACACAATAAAAACACATCACAATAGAGTTGATGGGATACAGCAATTGATAGAAAAAGGCTTAATAATCGAACCATTAAAAGAACTCTACAAAGATGAAGTTAGGGTCATAGGAAAAGCCGTTGGTTTACCTGACGAGATTGTCTTTAGACATCCATTCCCAGGTCCTGGACTATCTATAAATGTGTTATGCTCTGATGGAAAATTATCTAATCAAGATGAATTTTTGCTAACAAAAGATAAGTTAAAATCTCTTGATTTATCAAGTTTTTTAAAGAATAATTATGAAATTTATCCACTTCCAGTAAAATCTGTTGGTGTTCAAGGTGATTTTAGGACTTATAGGTTTCCTGCAACTCTAAAAATAGAAAATTTATTTGAAAATTTTATAGGTTGGGATAATCTTGAGAAAATTTCTTCGTTTATAACGAATAATATAAACACTGTTAATCGTACAATAATAGAAATTTTTAATAAAAAAGAATGTAATTTACAATTTGGTTATTGTACAAAAGATAGGCTTGATATAACTCGAGAAGTTGATGCAATAGTTATAGAAGAACTAAAAAAATCTGGCTGGTATCAAAAGATTTTTCAACATCTAACTATAAATTTGCCATATTCTTATGATGAAAAATCATCAGCAATTGTTTTAAGACCAGTAATTTCTGAAGATGTTATGACAGCAAGATTTGCAAACCTTGACTTAAACCTACTCAAAACAATAGTTGATAGGATTTACAAACTTTCTTTTGTTGACGCACTATATTATGATATAACAAACAAACCCCCAGCAACTTTTGGATGGGAATAATTTTTTTATAAAAACATCAATTTTTTAAAAATCTATTTATTTTTTTTGTAAATTCTATTAGAATATATAACACGGATTAACACTGATTAGGAAGATATTACACAGATTAAACTGACTGCTATAAAAAAGCGTAGTATGTGTAATCTATAATAATTTGTGTTAATCCAAAATAATCCGTGAAAATCTGTGTTATATCGAGGGTATTTATGAAAAACGAAGGACCAATTATTATTCCAATAGCAAGCGGCAAAGGTGGCGTTGGTAAAACGGTAATTTCTGTTAATTTAAGTTTTGCTTTAGCACAGCTTGGCAAAAAAACGATTTTGATAGATTTAGACTTTGGCGGAGCTAATATACATACATGTCTTGGGTATGATATTGCACCTGATGGGATTGGGAATTTTCTTAATGAAAAAAGGATTCATTTATCAGAATACCTTTTAACAACTGATCATAAAAATTTAACATTTATCCCAGGTGATGCAGAAATGGTTGGCATTGCAAACATAACAAACCCTCAAAAAAAGAAACTTATAAATCAGATACTTGCATTAGAAGCAGATTACATAGTGTTAGACTTGGGAGCTGGTTCTACATTTAATACAATAGATTTTTTTATGACAAGTTCCTTTGGTGTAATAGTGGCAATGCCTGAGTTGACCTCGATTCTTAATGCTTATGCTTTATTAAAGAATACGATTTTTAGACTACTCTATGTAAATCTAAAAAAATATCCAGAATTAAAACCAGTATTTGATGTTCATCTTCAAAATGGTGGTGAAGCGGCTTGGAAAATATCAGAAATCTTAGATAAAATTTTTGAAATTGATCCAGAAATTCATGCTGAAGCGGCATCGATTATTGATTCTTTTAGTTCAAAAATAATTATAAATATGGCTTACAAACCAAAAGATGTTGCAATGGGTGAAAGACTAAGAAAAATTGCAAAAAGTTATATTGGTATAGAAATGGAATATCTTGGATTTCTTTACAGGGATAAAATTGTAGAACAATCAATTGCAGCAAGGACTCCTCTTGCTATTTTTGCACAAGATAGCCAAACATTTCAAACTATTCTTAGAATGGCTTATAAGATTGTAAATGCAAGAAAACTTCCTTATTTTATACTTGATATTGATAATTACGAAGACTCGTTAGAAATTTTACTTGAAGAGGCAACAGATGACCTTGTTAGTAGAATTGAAGGGTATGAAAAACTCGCAGACGAAAACCTTTTAACTGTAAATGAGTTAATTTCTATTGTAAAAAATCTTGAATACGAAACTCTTACTTACAAAAAAAGAATTCAAGAACTCGAAGGCGAATTGATTAAATATAGAAAATAATTTCCATAGCAACTGTTGCTAAATTGTGAGTTTTGAATTTATAAATTTGATATATACCCAATCGCTTTTAAAAAGGGTAATGAGAATAATATTACCTCAAGAATTAGTTTAATTCGTTAATAAAACAAAGAAAATACACAAAACAAGACAAATTTGATTAAAAACTCCAATAAATTTGAAAAAAATCACATTTTTTATTGAAATACTCTTTAATTCTTTGTAGTTGCGATAAAAAAAAGAACTGATGATTTTACTCATCAGTTCTCGAAAGTTTTTTTTAGTTTTTTTAGAAGAATGCGTTTCTAATACCAAATCCGAGTTGAGGGAAAAGACCTCCTTCAATTTCAGATGCTATAAAGAAGAAAGCATTTTCAAAGTAAATAGCAAACTTTCTAAAAATTCCAAATCTTTCTATTTTAAATAAATCTATCTGATACATAAAACCTGCTAATATTTTACCATCTTTTAGTGGTGCGTAACTTCTTTTTCTTTCTATTTCATAATATTGTCCACTTGTTTCATAAGGGCTTCCACCATAACCACTAAACCAGTAAAATCCAGCCCCTATTTCTATACTTGATGAAAAGTTTTTTGCATCTTCACCAAAGAAGAATTCATAAGGAACATCTACTATTCTTGCAAGAAGTTTACCACCAACAGTAAAACCAGAGAATCTTGGTTGGTATCTTTTATTGGTAAAGTCTTGTCTAAAAATTTCTGGTATATCGTTTGGATTTAAGTTCATATCAAACATATTAGAACGAGTTGGAGTCCAACCAAAAAGTCCTTCGAGTCTTACAACATCTTCAAAGAATGAAAGCCCAAAACCACCAGAAACCCACGGACCACCCAAAAACTGAGTCCACAAATAAAAACCTTGAATAAATTTTGGTACCTTACCGAGATTTTTGTCAAATTGACGGAGTAGAATTTTTACAGTTTCAACTTTACCTTTATCCATTGTAGAACCTCTAACAAAAATACTTTCATTAACACTTTTGTTTTCTACTGGTTCATCAATAGTAACAATTGGCATATCTCTATCAATTAAAACCCTAAAATATTTAATTGATTCTTTACCACTATTTGTAACTGCTTTTAATTGGAACATGTGTGAGCCATCTCTAAGATACTGAGTTTGTACTCTCGTCTGCCAATTAGCAGTTGTCCCAATATATTTTTGGTATGTTTTACCATTATCAATACTTAAAAATATATCTTTAATAGAGTTATTCCAAAGATATTTTTGTTTTAAAAAATCAACTTCATATTGTTTTACAGGAATAGAATCAACTTCAGGTATTTTTTCTGGAGTTCTTCTGTAACGCATTTTTAGATCATAATATTTTTTTAATTGAATTTGCTTTTTCAATTTCAATTCTAAATCTTTTTCAAAATAATATGATGTTCCACTAAGCCAAGGTCTATGTTCCATTGGTTCACCATTTATATGGGATGTTATTTTAACAACAGGACCAGAATCATCAAAGTAAAACAATCTTGTAATAGGTCCAGAGAATTTACCAGGTTTTCCATCTTGTGATATTTCTTGAGCAACAATAACGACTTTATGAATGCCAGCCTCCATATTAACAGTAGGTAGTGAATATCTCCAAACCTTTGTTCCATCTACTTTTACTTGATCCATATCATCTACTTTTATATAAACCGCTTCAATTCCATCATCATCATAAGCTGTTCCAAAAAAGTCTATTGTGTCTCCTGTAACATGTTGACCAGGTTGTGGTTGGTCTAATTCTACAGTTGGCAAGTCAGATATAGGGTCTACTTGGAAATTAAGTGATTTTTCTTGCATATTACCAGATAAATCTTTAACTCTTACTATTAGATGATAAGTTCTTGTAGGATCCCAACCTCTTGTATTAATATCATAATACCACGCCTCTTTTGAGTCCCCAGAATCAGACAATACTTCCACAAAACCTTCTTCATCTACCTCATTAACCTTTGCCCAGTCATCAGAGTCGATATTTATTTTTACACTTTTAATACCAATATTATCTTTGGCTCTTCCTACTATTCTATACTTGTTATTTATTTTTGATGCTTCTTTTGGTAGTAAAATATCTACTTCTGGAAATTTGTTATCTATATTATACAATGCAAATGAGAATGCCTCAGAGCCTGCCTTATCTTTTGCTCTAATCAATACTCTTAAAGAACCATCAGGAACAGATCGAGAGTCAAAGTAATATTTCCAGTTTTCTTGTCCTTCTGTTTTAACAAAAGTCCAACCATAATTAGTACTAATTTCTACTTTATCTATTTCGTTCGGATCACTTGCCTTACCACTTATTATCTTTTCACCTTCGAGGTAAGTACCGTTTTCTGGTCCTAATATTCTAATTTCTGGGTTTTCGAGATCAAGGTGGAATGTTATTGAAACTACTTTTCCTTTTAACCCATAAATATCAATAGGTTGAACTTCGAGAGTATGTCTTCCAGCAGTTAATGATTCTTTAGGAATCTTTTTGTTCCAGTTTGGGTTTCCTTTTACCATATCTATTCTTTCCCATTTTCCAATTGGAATAATTTCACCGTTAGATTGATTTATGGTATTATCTATTCTATATTGAACATATTCTACTCCATCATCATCTAAAGCAACACCACCAAGTTCAACTATATCAGTAAATCTTTGATCTGGTACAGCTGGACTGTTGACATAAATTATAGGAGCATCTGAAGTTGTATCAATTTTTATATTTTGCTCAATATTTTTTTTATTACCAGCAGCATCTATTGCAAAAATTTCTATTTTGTGTAGAATTTGTTCTTCGGTTTTTTCTATACCTTCCAATTCATTTAAGTTATATAAACCTTCCCAAAATTTTGTACCATTTGCTATCATTTCTTTCCCATTGTGCATAATGACAATATCAGACAAAATTGCATCGTCAGCGGCATCACCTCTAATAGTAATTTGACCGTTTACAACTTGATTTTCTTTAGGTGTAGAAATTTTTATATCAGGATATTTATTGTCGTAAATAACATTAAATTTTTTCTCTAGGATTTTACCTGATTTATCTTTTATGTTAAAAAGTATAGAATGTTCTCCATTTTTTAGCTGAGTTAATGGTAGTTCTACTTTAAAAAGTTTTCTATCTGGCGGAATATTTATATTATTTTTTGTTAAATAATCCAAAAGATTTACTTTTTCTGTTCTTTTTAATGGTGTTAAATCTGGTACAAATTCATTTTTTGCAGAAGAAAAATCTTCTACACTTATACTATTAAAATTATTGTTAGAATCAATGCTATAAGAAACATCAAATTCTTTTGAGTCATCGTAAGCAACACCATAAATGAATATAGAATCATTAAAGTAATAATAAGAAGGAGGCCAAATTATACTTGCTTCTGGCATACTTAAATCATTATAATATGTGAAAGAAAAGAAATCAGATTCAAGTCCTTCTGTATCAATTGTGCTTAATTTTGCAGTATTCTTTCCAATATTTATGTTTTGCCTTTGATCTTTTGTAAACTTAAAGACAGATATTCCAAAATCCGTATTTATAATAGAAGAAGACAGAAGTTCAACAAATTCTACTACTGTTTTTGTGACTTCTATTTTTTTCTTTTTATTTTTTGGGTCATCAACGAGTTCTGTTACTTCACTAGTCTTTTCATATTTAATTTTACCATCTTTTATATTTGGCGGAAATAAACAGTAGAATGTAGAACCTATATTATCAATATCAAAATTTTCTTTATCGAGTAATACTATTGTTTCTTGATTTGGATTAAGCTCTTTTTTTTGCGTCAAATTTATTCTAATTTTATGAGAAGATAGTTTTGTCTCTTTAAAATTTATTTTAAAACTTTTTTTTGTTATATTTCCAGCAAGGTCTTGAACTGTAATATTTAACGTGTATTCAATATATGTTTTTCCATCTGCATCTTTTACTTTTAAGGTAAATTCTTTTTTATAACCATCTGCTAATTTACTATCAGAAACTTTGATTTTTTCTGGCTCTTTTTTAATACTTGAACCAAATTCGATTTGTAAATCTTTTATTGTCAAATTATCGTATATATCGATTGTAACGTCTTTCGTTAAACCAACTTTACTATCAAAAACCAAATCTTTAACATTAGGTGATATAGAATCAATTATTACAGGGATACTTAAATTTGTCGTATTATTTACAAAATCTGTTGCCTCAAGTTTTATAACAACAATTTTATCAGAAAAATTAGATTTTGATAAATCTTCACTAATAGAAGTTTCTATTAAACCAAAAGTTTTTGATTCTTTAAATTTAATTTCTTTTTTTGCTACTATATCTTTTTTTGAAATTGGATCAAAAATTGAGTATTTTATTGTTTTAATCCCTGCTGCATCCAAAACTTTTATTGGTAAATCTATTTTTGCAGTAAAAAGTTTACCAGCGAAATTATCGATTGTTTTTTCGTCAAATTTTGGATTTGATTTATCTATAAAAAAACTTTCTTTTACAGGAATTCCTGCAACATCATTTATATCAACAGGAGTCAGTTCTACTGTATATTTTCCATCAGGAAATTTTGTGTTGTCAGATAAATCAACTTCTTTTGAAAAGTTAAATCTTACTGGCAGAGTTTCTGTGTAGATAGGAGAAGTACTGCCATCTTTAAATATTTTAATTAAAACTTCTTTTTTACCATCATCATCTGTAAGGTCTCCAAATAATTCTAAAGAAGAAGAAACTCTGTCGTCTTTTTTAAGGCTTTTTAGTGTTAATATAGGTTTATCTTTTTCTGAGTTAAGTATTATGTTGATAAATGATGTTGTAATGTTTCCTGCAACATCTTCAACTTTTGCAATTAGTTTAAACTTTCCGTTTTTTAATTTTGACATATTTACAGGAAAACTCCAATATGGATTACCAGGAAGTAATTTTATTTCTTTAAATTTTCCATCCGAACCAGCACCATCTATTGCATACGAGATATTTTTTACTTCAACATTATCTTTTACAAACCCATAAGCAGTAAAAGTACCATCAACTGTATCTTTATCTTTAGGAAAGTCAATAGATATTGTAGGTTTTTTATGATCTACTGTAACAGTCAAAGGAGAATATCCAACAGAACCTGTTGCATCAGTTGCTCTAATCCAAATAGTTTGTATTCCTTCTACAAGTTTTTCTGAGTCAATTCTTACACTCCAGTTTAGTTTTGTTTTATTATTATCTAAATATTTTATGTTTGGCACTTCCGAAAAATTTATTCTTTCATCAATAGAGTATTCCATTTTTATAATACCATTATCATCAAAACCATCGCCACCTACATTCATAACGCCAGATACGATAGCACCTGATTTCATTGTTTTTATTACTACACTTGGGGTTTTTCTGTCAAGTTGGAATGATACGAAATAATCTTTACTTGTAACACCTTTTATATCATAAACTTTGAGTTTAAGAGTATGAATACCATCTTTCATATTTGAGGTATCAAGATTATAATACCAAAAGTCTTTTCCATCACAAATTCGTTTTTCTTTTTCTGCATCAACATATAAAACTATTTTATCTATTGCATCATCATCATAAGCCGTTCCAACTATTTTTAAATTACCTGGAACTCTTGCATCTTTTGTAGGGTTAATTATATTTAAGTATGGAATATCCGAGTTTGGGTCTATTTTTATATTAATAGCAGATTCTTGGCTTTCATTTCCGTTAGTATCTACTGCTTTTACAGTAATACTCCATTTTCCATTCTTATACTTATTTGTATCGCTAATATCATAGCTTTTACTCCAGTTTAGCGTACCATCAGCTATAACAAATTTTTCATTCAAAAATGCTAATTCTTTTTGTTGTTTTCTATATAAAAAATCGCCATCAATTATACTTTGATTAAAATTAGTTCTTTTTAAAAGTAATTCACTTTTTTTATTCTGAATTTTTTCTATTTGTTCTTTATTTAAAGTAGTAATTAAAGAATTATTTAGAACAGTTATTTGTTTATCAAGTTGATATATCTGTTTTTTTGCATTATTGATATTATTTAGATTTTTTTTCATCTCTTCTTTTACTTTTGCAATTTTTTGTTGCTTGATTTTTTCTGCTTCTTTCTCAAATTTTATTCTTTTTTCTGATTCTTGTTTTTCATATAAAAGTTTTTTCTCAAAATCAGATAGTTCTTTCTTATTAGTTTTAGTAATATCACTTGTTTGATCCGCTGAAAATCCGTAAGTTGTAACAAAAATGATAAATAAGAAACTAAAAAACTTATTAAAATATCTCATTGGTTTTCCCCCTATCTCACACATAGTAACTAAATTCTTTTATTTTGTCAAAAAAAACAAAACATTAGAATAATATAAATTATATTAAAAAACACTCTAAAGTATATAATAATTCTAAATTTAAAAATTTCTATAAATTTGACAATTAATTAATCCTTTTTTAATCTTTCGGTTTAAAAAGGCATAAAATTTAATTGATGTTAGGTAAAATTGAGAACTCGCCGATAATTTTTGCAGTTTTTAATAAAAACAGATTTTTGATCTGTCCCTTTTAGATAACCTCTAGTGATAAATTTCAAATTTTAAATTTTGTCAACTTAACTTTGAAAAAATATCTCACAGCGAATTCGTTAAATATATATTAATATTTCATTTGTATTCTAAGATAAAAAAATATTTAAAATATTAATAAAAAAGTATTGATAAAAAATGATTTCTGGTGTATATCTCTAATAGAAATATTTCTATTAGAAGGATGTTTATGTTAGATAAAATATTACTTGGATTACTCCATTATAAAGACTTGACAATTTATGAAATTAAAAAAGCAATTGAAACAAATATTCATTTTTTTTATAGCTCAAGTTATGGAAGTATCCATCCATCAATAAAAAAATTAGAATCATCCAAAATGATAATTTTTAAAAATGAAGTAGAGAATGGAAGAAATAAAAAAATTTATTCTATAACTGAAAAAGGGAAGATTGAGTTTCAAAATTGGCTTTTAAGTGAGATTAATATAGCAAAAACTCAAGAACAAGGAGTTTTAAGGTTGTATTTTCTTAACTTTTTACCAAAACCTGAAAGAATTGCAGTATTAAAAAATTATCATTTATCTTTAACAAAAGAGTTAGAAGCATTAGCTAACGTGGAAAAGGAAAGTCATGAAAAAATTAAAGACCTCAAACCTGAGTTCAAAGAAATTGTTTCTTATCAAATGACATCTTTAGATTTTGGAATCAATTATTATACCTTTGTTATCAAATGGTATAGTGATTTAATAAATAAAATAGAAAAAGGAGAACTTTGAAATGAGTAAATTTATTGTGCCAACAGTATTTAGTTGTATTATGATTTTTTCTTGTGCAACAACAAAACCTTACAGAAAAGAGGAATGGAAACAAAATGGTATAACATCTTTAGAAAAAATAAAAATGGGTAATATAAACCATAGTGTATTAATTAGAGGTACAAACATTAAAGAAAACCCAATATTGATTTATATCCATGGACAGGCAAGTCCGTCAATGCCATTCGCACATCTTGAATATCCTGAAACTGGTGACCAATTAGAATTAAAATTTACAGTTGTTCATTATGACCAAAGAGGCGTTGGTAAGACAGCAGCAATTTCATTGCCTCCTTTAAAAAGTTATAATATCGAACAATATGTTACTGATGCAGAGGATTTGGTAAAGTATATTAGAAATAAATTTAATAATCAAAAGATAGTTATAATAAGTGAATCTTTTGGAAGTATTATAGGATTGAAACTTATAAAAAAACATCCTGAATGGTTTGCTGGGTATATTGGTGTAGGACAAATGTCTAATATTAAAGAATACCTAAATGATATTTATAAATTTGCTTTAACAAATGCGGAAAAAGAAAACAACAAAAATGCCTTAGCTAGATTAAAATCAATAAAAACAAAAGATGGTAAGTTAGAATTTGATAAAATGACAGAATCTCAATTTAATAATACATGGTGGGGACTCGTTAAGTGGTATGGTTATTTTTTAAAGAATATTTATTCTCCAGAAAAAGACTTAACAAAATTCTTTTTTAAAAGTATGGATAAATCACCTGAATATAGCTTCTGGGATACTATAATTTATATGAATACTTATCTTTTCATCTATCCAAAACTTGGGTATATCGCTTGTAAAGAAAATTTAACAGAAGAAATTAAAGAAGTTAAAATACCTATTTATTTTGTACAAGGAGAATTTGATCTTACTAATATACAAACAAAAAAATTATATGATAACATAATTGCACCTAAAAAAGAATGGATTGAGATAAAAGGTTCTGGTCATGTTGTTCGAGGTGAAAAGCCAGAAGAATTTAATAAAATATTATTTGAAAAAATATATACTGAATTGGGATTAAAAAAATAAATATAAATAAAAAACCATAGAATAATATGAAATTCTATGGTTAATAAAAATTTATAAGCAAAAACTAAATTAGGAGTTAAATATGAATAAAATAGGTAATATAGAAAAACAAAATACTTTAAAATATTATTTTGACGAAATAGAGAGAAGCGATTTACTTTCTTTTAAAGAAGAAGTTGAACTTGGCAAAAAAATTGAAAAAGGAGATCAATTCGCTTTCAATAAAATGGTTAAATCTAATTTAAGATTAGTCATTAAAATAGCCAAAAAATATGTAACTTCACAATTAGAACTCTCAGATTTAATTCAAGAAGGAAATATTGGTCTTATCCAAGCTACTAAAAAATTTAATTACAGAAAAAATGTTAAATTTTCAACATATGCTTCTTTGTGGATTAAACAATCTATATATAGAGCTATAATCAATAAAGAAAGAAAAATTAGACTACCAATTAAAAAAGAATATAAATTAAGAAAAATAAATGTAACTGCCAATCTAATGTTTCAAGAATTAGAAAGGATGCCAACAATAAAAGAATTATCTAAAAAAACTGGATATAAAGAAATAGATATTATCAATTTGGTAAAATTTACTAACAATTTTATCTCAATGGATTCTGATATAAACGAAGAAGGGCGTTCTTTAATAGATAAAATAAATGATGTAACTTATTCTCCAGAAACTATACTAAATAAGAAATTTTTAAAAAAAGAAACAGAAGGAGTTTTAGAAAGGTTAAAAGAAACAGAAAAAGAAATTTTAAAACTAAGATTTGCATTGAATACAGACAAAAAAGAAACATTAAAATCTATAGCAAAAAATCTTGGTATCTGTACAGAAACAGCAAGACAAATAGAGATAAAAGCAATGAAAAAAATTAAAACTGATTTTTCATACTTAAAAGATTATCTGTATTATTAAAATTATCTCAAATATATTTAAATCTTTCAGATTTGTCTTGTATTTTTTAATAAAATTTATTTATCATTTAGAGTTCGTTAGGTATATATCTAAAATTAATGAATTTGAAACAATTTTATTAATTTATAATCTATGATTTCTGACAAATACAAAACATTTCATTATATAAAACTTCCTATTTTTGACCAAGATTTTTAAGTTTTTTTTCGAGTTGATTTATTTTATATTTGTTGTTTAAAATCTTATTAATTGTTAGATTGTTATTTATAAAGTCTATATTATTTGACTCAATTTCTAAAGAATAATCGCTTAATAAAAGCGCTAATTTTGTATTTTTTTCATCCAAATAAATTTTTGAAAGAATATCATAACTTGATGCCCAATTGGTTGTTAAAGCAATAGCTTTTATAAGATTTTCTTTTGCTTTCTCAATATCATTTTTTAAAAAATATTTTTCTCCAATAAAACTATAATATTCTCCAACATTGGGGTTTTTTTTAAATATTTCTTCAAATATGTTTTCAGCTTCTACAAAATCATTTTCTTTAAAGTATATTCTTGCTTTCTCGAGGATATAATTGAGATTATTATCATTTGCTATATAAGAATCAATAAGAAAGAAAGCTTGAGATTTACCATTATTTTTATATTCGACCCTAATTTTATCTAAATTTGATGAAATTGCATTTTTTTCAAGGTTTGTTGCTCTTATTAAAGTATTATTAAATTTTTCAAATACTTTATTTCTCAGATCTTTGGCATTATTTATATCATAAAATTCTCCTTTAACCAAAATATAAGTGTTTGATTCTTTAGTATAGAAAGGAGCTTTAAATACTCGAACTTTGTCAAGCTCCAAATTTTTATATAAACTAATAGCATCGAGAGTATCATACTCTTCGTTTACATCAAAATCTTTGTATAAATAGTATTTTTTTATAGATGTAAAATAAGGACTAAAACCATAGGATAGGCTATCTTTATTGATAGAATCTGAAACTACTTTACAACTGTAAATAAATTTACCAAAATTATATTTACCTTCTTCCTTAATTTCTATTTTATAATTAGTATATCCAAAAGCAAGAAAAGCAGAATTGTTTATATCAAAAGTACTAATCCATAGTCCAAATCTATATTCACCAAGAGGCAATTTGTCGTAATAATAGATATTATCTACATCCTGATTAATTTTATAAATCTCAAATGTTTTTAAATTTTGAATATAAATAACATCAGGAGCTATTTCTACACCATTTAGTTTATAAATAAAACTAAAACTTATATCACAAACTTTATAATCTGGTTTAAATTCTTGTTTAATCCTATCTAAAGTCTTACAATTAGTAAAATAAAAGATGATAATTAGAGAAAATATTAAAATTTTAAATCTAATGAAGTTAACAATTACTGGTTTGTTCAAATTTAACCCTTTTTCTTTTTATTAGTCAAATTCAACAAAAAACCAACTCCTATTAAAATAGCCGCAGTAGTAAAAATACCAATAATGCCATTAATTAAAGAATAATTTCCTAATATAGAAAATGATTCTTTACCAAAATGTAAAAATCCAAGTTTTTCTGCAACCCATTCAAGTCCATCTGGATTTGAACTTGCAAAAAAAGTTGCAAGTATTACTATCAAAATAGGAATTATAAATAATAAAATATATTTTATTTTATTCATTTTTTGCTCCAAAGTCTATTTTTAGAAGTTTTAGCATATATACTAATATTAATGTAATAATAGCTTCAAAAAATCCAATTATTGAATGAACAGAAACCATAGCATAAAGCGTATCTTGTAAATTAGCTTTTCCAGATAAACCAACTTCAATTGCACAAAAAGCTGAGGCTAAAACAACAGAACTCCAAGAAGCGATAAAAATAGCAATCCCAAAGTTTAATTTTTTGAATGGTAAATATTTATTTAATAAAAAGAATATTAAATAACCAAGTCCACATCCTACTAAAGCCATATTAAAAATATTTACTCCAAGTACAAGAAAGCCACCATCTGCAAAAAATAAAGATTGAACAATTAAAATTACGCTCATAGTTATTATTCCCAAATAAGGTCCTAATAAAGTTGCAGCAAGAACTCCGCCAAGTAAATGCCCTGATGTTCCATCATTAATTGGAAAGTTAAACATTTGGCATGCAAAAATTAAAGCACCAACAAAGCCTGCAAGAAATATTTTAGATGTATTAGCAGAAATAAATGATTTTGTAGAATTTGTAATGTTTCCTACTCCAGTTTCCATCGCTTCAACAAGTTTTGGAACTTTTTTACTAAGTAATTGTTTTACTTTTACAATACAAATGCCAAGTACAGTAGCTGCTGCTCCTGCAAGACCTGCTGAAATTTTTGGATCAGTAAAACCGTCTGGTAAATGCATACTTATCACCCCTGTTTTAGATTTTCTTTTTTTATTTTATCATACTAAAAAGCCTTTGTAAATTTATAATTTAAAAAAAAATAATTTTTAATTAATTTAAAAATTATATCTACTAAATTTAAATTTATTCTCATAAAAAGAATTTGAATAATAAATCTTTTTAAAAAAACTTAAAATATTTTTTAATTATAATCGTATTTGATTTAAATTTGTTTTTAACTGATATATATCAACCTATTAGTCTTTTATATATCATTATAAACAATTTTTACATTTTTTTTAATATAAAATAGTTCTGCTTATCAAATCAAAGATAAATATTATTACAAAAGATAATTGGGTTAGTTTTTCCCAAAATTCTACATTTTTTTATAAAATTTTTTTACTAAAATAAATCAAAATTAATTTTTTCTACTATAATATAAAAAAAGATAAAATATTGTTGTTTTTTTTGTATTTTAGGTTAAAATCTAAAATATGAAAAAAATTATTTTAATTATATTTTTATTTTTGTCTTTACAAAATGTTTTCTCGTTAGATAATACTTCTGACAAAATTAATATTCCTCAAAAACCTAAAAAAGAAGATACTTATAATTACAATAGATTAACATTCTATGATATAAGTAAAATTATTTATTGGTCTTCTACTGCCTCTGTTTGGACTTTTGCTTTTGTAAACTCATTTGCTTTGCTTGGTAATCAAAGTAAAATATCAGAGGATATGAAAAATGCAGGTAAAGAAATGACTGATTTTACAAAAATTGAAGCAAAATCAATTAGTGTTGTTGCAGATTTGTTACCAGGTACAGTGTTTGGGATAAATTTTCTGTTAAGTGGGGCGGCTTTTATTCCTGTATTTGGCGGTGTTGTTTATGGAATGCTTTTATACACAGCATCACTTGTAATGTACACTATAAAATCATTGGGACCAGATGATTTGTTTTGGTATGGAACACTTTTTCCATCAGAATTTAATAGTTCGATTCGTCAAAATATAGAAAGTTTACATGCCAGAGTATTTGATCCCACACCTTATTTTGTAGTTGGTACTTTTGCAATAATTTTTGGCATAGTTGAGATTATTTTTAATTATTTCTATGATCGAGAATTAAAAAAGCGAAAATATCCTAATATCAATAAAATTTTAACATTTACACCAATGGGGATTGTAATAAAATTAGATGTTTAAAAAAATTATATGTTTTTTATTTATTTTTAATATTTTTCTTTTATATTCTATCGAGTTAAAATATTCTTATAGAATGGGGGGTATTTTATATATAGAAACAAAAACAAATTTCAATCAATCTCTTAATGGTAAATTTTTAGCAAAAGGAAAAACTAAAGAAATTTCTTATATACAAGCACAAAAAATTGATAAAAATTGGGCAAAACTTATTTCAACTTTTTATTTACTTGATGAACGAAAATCTTTTGAAAACACAATTTATAAGGTAAAAGAAAACAAAAAATTTTCTTATCTAAAAGACTATAATGGAAAAACTTATGGACTTGAATTAATGAAAGGTTTTCATAACTTTTTAGTGTTCCCAAAAAGAGATTTAAAACTTGGTGAAACATGGCAATATCCTGCTTTTTATAATGTTAGTCTTTTTGGAGAAAGTTTTCCAAAATTAAGGTTAGATTTTGATGTTTTTTATAGACTTTTAAACATAGAAGAAGACCCTGAAAAAGGAACTATATGCAATATCTCAGCAAGTGCAGTTCTTTCTTATGATAGGTCAAAAGAATTTTTTAAAAATTTTGAGATAGAAAAACTGCTTGGTTTTAGTAATTGTTTTGTGAAATTTAGTATTACAGAGGGACGAGTCGTATCTATAGAAGAAACTTTTGATTATACATATTTTCTTGAAAATAATGACTTAATTGAGACAAGTGGAACTTCTTACACGATATACGAATCGCCTCCACCTCCAAAACAAGAAGAAATTGAAAGACTTCAAGAAGAGGTTGAAAATGCTACTGAAAATATTAATGTAAAGACAAAAGCAGATCAAACCGTCTCTATTACATTAGAAAAGATTCAATTTAAGCCAGATAGTGCAGAATTAGCTGATGGAGAGTTAAAAAGGTTGGATAAGATTGCAAATTTATTAAAAAACTATAAATCAAACCATATTATTATAGTTGGGCATACTGCTGATATTGGTAAGAAGGTTGCTCAACTCATGCTTTCAGAGGAAAGGGCAAAATCTGTACTTTCATATCTTATAAAAGTGCATAAATTTTCGCAAGATTTACTAAGTTTTCAGGGTAAAGGTGGAGAAGAGCCAATTGCTGATAATATTACAGAAGAAGGTCGAACAAAAAACAGAAGAGTAGAGATAATTATCTTACAAAAGTAATTTTTTTACCCAAAATTTTTGTTCAATAAAAGTTGTGAGGGGCAACAATATTTGAAGAGGTGAATAATTTCAACAAATTTAATCTAATAAAATAGATCAAGTTGAGGATTCCTCTCAATTGTCTTTTTATTCTAATCAATTTTTATTCGCTATAAAGTAGTTGTAGTTTCAGTTTGAGTACAAAAAAACATTATACAAACTATTAACAGGCAAATGGTCAATAGTTGGTATAATTTACAGTTTAATAATTTGGTAATATCTTTGATCTTAATGATAACGCTTTGTTTACCCAATTCTTTTTGTAAGTTAGTCCACTTTTATCAAGATGTTTCTTGGTTGTTTCAATATCATTTATAACAGAATTGGCTTCTAGATAATCTTGTTGTGATATCATATAATCAATATAATAATATTGTATCTCAAAACTATTAAATTGATTTTTTGCATTTTTGTAGAGCTGATAAATTTCTTCTTTCGATAAAATATGTTCAAAAATTTTAAGTTTTATTAATAATTCTGATTCATTTCTATATTTATATTTATTTTCATCTAATTTTTTTATAATAACATATGCTTCTTCATAGTTTTTACTACCATATAAAGATTTTGCCTTTAATAACATAATTTCATAATTATCTTTGTATGCACTAACAAGGATATTATCATATATTTCTATTGCTTTATCAAAATATCCACAATTTAAATATTCATCTGCAAGATTTTTTTTATTTTCATACGTTGGAGAATAATTTGCTTTTGATTCTAATTCTTTTAATTTATAAGATGGTGAAATAGATGTTGCTATAATGTCTGTGATTGATGATACAGTATTATGATAATTTAGGGTAGGTAATATTTCTATTATAAAATATGCAATTCCTCCAACATAAGGGGCAAAAATAATAATATATAACCAAGATGTATTTCGTCCATTTTTAATAACATGAATAATGCACAAAAGTTGCATTAAATATGGTATAAGTACTAAAGCAATAGGCATAAAAACTCCTTGAAAAAACAAATTGGTGTAATGACTCGTAGGTGTGCAATAATCATAAATATTACTAGAAAATTAAAATAATATCAACTAAATTGTTAATTATTATCCAATTTGCCAATTTGTTTGTACTTATGAATCAACCCCTAGAATTAAAACAGGGACATCAATATCTGAAATGCCTCTGTGGTGTAAATCCCATGCAAACTGCTCGAAATAAGAAACACCAGTACTCATTTCATCCGCAAAGTTTTTTACAGGTACTATTTCTATGCCACCATTAAAATCATACTTTGCAACAATTTTCATTTGGAATTCTCTTCTTGATTATTTAACCATTCTATTGGTAATTGAGAGACTTTTTCTTTTCCTGTTGGTTTATGTATAGGTTTTCCGAGTGGTCTGATTTTTAAAGTACCATTTTGAAACTGTTCAATCCGTTTCTTAGTTATTTCAATATATTGTTTTTCTTTATCGATAATCATTCCACGTCTTCCCCTTTTTATTGAAGCTATTAATGAAGAACCGACACCTCCAAAAGGGTCCAAAACCCAATCATTTTCATTTGTTAATGCTAAAACACATCTTTCAATAAGTTCGATTGGGAAAGAGCATGGATGTTCAGTTTTTTCTGGATGGTTAGCTTTTACATTTGGTATATCGATTATACCATCTTCCCATTCTTGCTCTATAAGAGTCCAAAAGTCAGATGGATTTTTACCCAAAGGATTTCCACTTGGTAAACCAATTTTATTTCCTTTGTAATGCCTCTTGCCTGGATATTTTGATGGAACTCGTACTGAATCTAAATTAAAGGTGTAATCATTTCCTTTTGTAAACCACAGTAATACTTCATACCTTCCAGAAAATCGTTTGTTTGCATGAAGTCCATGGTCAAAGTGCCAAACAATTCTATTTCTTAATTTCATGCCAACATTTTTAAACATTGGATAGAAATATATATCTAATGGAAATACTTCTCCATTATCAACATAGTTTCCAACTTGCCATACAATGCTACCGTCAAAACTACAGACTCTAAACATTTCTGTAATTATTTCTGATTGCCAATTCAAATAATCTTTTAAATCTACTTCCTTCTCATAAACCTTACCAATATTATATGGAGGAGAAGAAATTATTAATTTAAAAGTATTTTCTGGTAAAGATTTAAGAGTTTCAAGAGTATCGTTATTACTTAACACAGCATTAGAATCTTTGTCAAAATTATATGTAATAATGATTTTTTTTTCTTCAACAGAATCAAATAGTGAATTCACTGTTTCATTCTCCTTATTTCATATCGTTTACAGGTAGGTTGAATTTTACTATAACATTTTAATACAAACACTCTAGTACACGAAAAATTAGTTTATTTTCCGTGTACTAGAGTGTTTTAAGAATATTATGTGTTATTTGATTCTTCTCTATTTTTTAGGATTACATTATGTGCTCCACCTTCTATTATACTTGTTGATGAAACTAATGTTAATCTTGCGTTGTTATGTAACTCTTCGATTGTTTTGCAACCGCAATTACACATAGTAGATTTTATTTTATTTATTGTTAATCCAAGGTTATCTTTTAATTTACCAGCATAAGGAACATAAGAATCAACACCTTCTTCAAATGAAAGTTTTTGTCCTTCGCCCCCCAAATCGTATCTTTGCCAATTTCTTGCTCTAAAAGAACCTTCTGCCCAGTATTCTTTTACATAATTATTTCCTATTTTTAATTTTTTTGTAGGGCTTTCGTCAAATCTAGCAAAATATCTTCCCATCATAACAAAATCAGCACCCATAGCCAATGCTAAAGTTACATGATAGTCATGTACGATTCCACCATCAGAACAAATTGGTATATATACTTTTTTTTCTTTAAAATATTTATCTCTTGCTTCTGCAACATCGATTATAGCACTTGCTTGCCCTCTTCCTATTCCTTTTTGTTCTCTTGTTATACAAATAGAGCCACCGCCAATTCCAACTTTAACAAAGTCAGCACCTGCATCTGCTAAATAATTAAAAGCATCTGTACCAACGACATTACCAGCACCAACTTTAATGTGTTCGCCAAAATTTGATTTGATATACTCGATAGCCTCTTTTTGCCATTCTGAGAACCCATCAGAAGAGTCGATACAAAAAATATCAGCCCCAGCTTGAATAAGTGCAGGTACTCTTTCTTTATAATCTTTTGTATTAATACCAGCTCCAACCATAAGTCTTTTATTTTTGTCTAATAATTCATTTGGGTTTTCTTTATGAGAATCAAAATCTTTACGAAAAACTAAATATACTAATTTTTGATCTTTATTTAATATTGGTAGACAATTAAGTTTATGCTTCCAGATTAAATCGTTTGCTTCTGTTAAAGTTATTCCTTCATTTCCAAAAATAATAGAAGATATTGGGGTCATAAAATCTGTTACTTTAGTAGATAAACTAATTTTATTAACTCTATAATCTCTACTTGTTACAATACCTATTAGTTTACCAGAAGAAGTCCCGTCATCTGTTATTGCAATAGTAGAATGTCCAGTTTTTTCTTTGAGATTTACAACATCGACAAGCAGACTATCTGGTTTTAAGTTAGAATCACTTACAACAAAACCTGCTTTATATTTTTTTACTTTACTAATCATTAAAGCCTGTTCTTCTATTGGCTGTGAACAATAAATAAATGATAGTCCTCCAGATCGTGCCAAAGCTACTGCTAAAGTATCATTTGAAACGGATTGCATTACTGCAGATAAAAAAGGGACATTAAGAGTTATTGATGGAGATTCGCCTTGTTTAAATTTAACTAAAGGTGTTTTAAGTGATACATTTGATGGAATATCGTCTTTCTTTGTGAGATTTGGGACTAAAAGATATTCGCTAAAGGTGTGTGAAACTTCTTCTATTATCCTTGCCATAAATATTTCCTTAAATAAAAATATACATAGAATAATACTTAAAATGTTGTATTAAAATATATACTTAAAATATTTCACTCCTAAATGAGCACAAGTAAATGAGTAATCTTTTTTAAATAAGTTTAATTCTTTTATGTAAATAAGATAATTCTAAAACATTAAGGTATATATTGTTAGTATAATAAACATTCTAAGATATATACTGATAATTTAAATGATTATTAGTATAATTTTTAAAGATCAAATATATTATTTAAAAGGACGAATGTCAAGGATTTTTTTTACCAATATCAAAGATGGTTATTAACTATCCCAATTAGTATTGATATTCAATTTATTGATTAAAATAATTCGATATTCTTTTTTAAAATATTGATAAAATTGAATAAACAAAAATTCTACCTATCCATTTAATAAATAGATAGATTATTTCAAGAAATTATAAATTAATTTTAAGATATTAACCCATATTACGTTGATTTTAGTTCAAAATGTTTGTTATCCTATGATTTAATCTGTTTTATCTCAATTTACCCAATATTTCGTCTTTATTATCAATAAATAGAATGTCCTCAATAGCAATATCAAGTTTTTCTAAATTAGTAGTTCTTTTAATTAAGTCTTTTTCATTATCAGTGATGCCGAATTTTTTTGTAATAAGTTTTATTAAAACATTTTGTTTGTCTAATAATTCGCCTTCTTCTTTACCTTTTTCTATTCCTTTTTCTATTCCTTTTTCTATTCCTTTTTCTATTCCTTTTTCTATTCCTTTTTCTATTCCTTTTTCTATTCCTTTTTCTATTCCTTTTTCTATTCCTTTTTTTTCTGCTTCATAAAGTTGGGTTTCATGATCCATTTTAAACATTTCACGTCTTAATGCTAAGTCTCTTAGTTCTTCATCTTCTGTGAATTTTTTGTACTCATTGTGAGCTTTTTTTAAT
>Ga0209518_1001280_pt1 | contig 27906 bp, 26 predicted proteins | sample RifGroB1_FD_183993 | JGI IMG/M metagenome (GOLD analysis project Ga0209518, IMG submission 183993) | Groundwater microbial communities from Rifle, Colorado, USA - Groundwater B1 (SPAdes) (version 2) | ecosystem: Environmental > Aquatic > Deep subsurface > Groundwater | place: Rifle, Colorado...
GTTCGCCTTCCTGATAACGATTTACGAAGTCGTTATCGTTCTCGATGAGGTATGTCGTATTATTTGCGGATCTCGGAGTATTGAATAGAAGGAGTCCGTGCACGAATCTGAAACGATCTCGTTCGTCCATGAAGATGTTTCTTTTTTCGACACCTCGGTTTAACGCGTGGAAAAGTTCCATGCGTGTATTCTCGCACACATAACGGTTTCGTAAATCGTTATGTGCACAAAGTCGGGGTAGATGAGTTCTGACACGTTTATATCTTGTATAATAAGGACGATGCACACTCATTCACCGTTACGAAGAGGCAGTCCGCCAGCCGGCGGGTTTGCGCACCCAAAGCGGAACGTCGGTGCTCTGGACATTGAGCCAGGAATGCACGTTGCCGATTTCGGAAGCGGGAGCGGCGCGTATACGCTTGCCATTGCCGAGCGCATGGAGGGAGCTGGTCACGTGTATGCGATAGATATACAAAAGGATCTTTTACGACGTACTGCGAACGAGGCGGCGCGGCGTGGTTTAAAGAATGTAAATGTACTCTGGGCTGACGTGGAAGAGCCGCACGGCTCGAAGCTCTCTAACGGCATTATGGATATCGTGCTCATCTCCAATCTTTTGTTCCAGGTTTCCGACAAGCACGCGCTTTTTTCCGAGGCGCGGCGTATCATGAAGTCCGTGGGCAGACTCGCTGTTATAGATTGGTCGGGTTCCTCATCATCCGGTGGACAGAGCCTCGGCCCAGTGAAAGAAGATATTGTAAAGAAAGATGCGGCAATAGAACTGGCGGGAAAAGTCGGGTTCAAGCTCTGTAGAGAATTCAACGCCGGAGCTCATCATTATGGATTGATATTCAGGCCAGTTGCCATGAAAGAATAGTAGAGACATTGAATTCACGTTATTCGACAAAATAATCTACCATGCCCAAACTTTCCGTATTCCAAACTATTCTTCTTTCAGTATTCGGCGCGCTCGCAGTTTCGGGTGTACTTATTTTCGCACTTGTAATTGGTACCGGAGGCAGTACAAATATTGGTCCTGTAATGATATGGGGAACATTCGACGAGAACACATTCAAAACAATAATTCGAGAAGCCGCCGAGGCGGACGGTCGTCTTCTTACGGTGACCTATGAACAGAAAGACGAGGAAGGGTTTGCAAATCTTTTAACGGAAGCGCTCGCGAGTGGTGAGGGCCCCGATATATTTATTTCGAGACAGGAAAATGCTGTACGCGATTCCGGAAAAGTCTTTCCAATTCCTTACGATGGCTTCTCGGAGACACAATTTCGCAATGCGTTCATCGAAGCCGCTAATCCGTATCTAGGAGATGCGGGAGTATTGGGCATTCCTCTGCTTGCAGACCCCCTTGTTCTCTATTGGAATCGCGACATGCTCGCTTCCGCGGGTTTTGCAAGCCCTCCGCGCTATTGGGATGAGATTTCCGGAATGGCGCAGAGTATAACGAAAAAGAATGATATAGGGCAAGTACAGAAATCTACCATTTCGTTCGGAGAATATCGCAACGTCAATCATGCGAAGGAAATAGTAAGTACCCTCATCCTCCAGGCAGGTGGCTTGATAACTACGAGGGACAGCACAGGCCGACTGGTTTCTGCCTTTACGCCAACGCAGGCGGTCGAATCAGCCCTGCGTTTTTATACGGAATTCGCTGATCCGTCTAAGGCGATTTATTCATGGAGCCGTGCTATGCCGGGGTCGCGCCTTGCTTTCGCCTCGGGCGATCTTGCTCTTTATGTTGGCTTTGCAAGTGAGCATAGTGCAATAGTGAGCACAAATCCGAATTTGAATTTTGCGATCGCACCTATTCCACAGATCCGCTCTGCCGAACGTACGCTAACTTTCGCGCGCGTGTACGCGCTTTCTGTTGCCAGAACGACAAGAAATCCATCGGGGGCCGTTCAAATCGCCTCTCTTCTTGCGTCAGCCGATACATCGAGTGCGCTCTCGAGCGCATATGGTATTCCTAGTGCACGCAGAGATGTATTGACACAGACAACGCTCGCGGCAGGTAACGACAATCTATTTAAAAAGCAGGCAATTGCTTCTGCCTCATGGTCCGATCCTGACTCCGCAAGGACAGACGACGTGTTCCGAGGTATGATCGAGAATGTGACAACTGGGACGATGCGTCTTTCAGAAGCTGTAGGACGCGCGAGTCAGGAAATCGAACATATATTGGAACTATGAAATGGCACACAGTACATCGTTCCGTAAACCAATGCATCCCGACTCTACAGGGCGTTAACCCTCCGGGTCGGGAATGCCCCCCTGCGTACCTGCCTGCGCCGAAGCTCCCGCCTGCGCTGAAGCTTCGGCAGGCAGGTCGGCAGGCAGGCAAGCGCGAGTGCTTATTGGTTTCGAGCTCCTCGGCTCGGAAATACGAAAGCTCGCTTTCGTATTTCTCTCGCTCTACGTCGCTCGTAAAGTTTACGACAGCTTTCGTATTTGTGATGCTTATTTCTGCTCTGCCCGTATATGCGGCCGAAACCGGCGGATTCACAAACCCGCTTAAGTCTGAGTACAGTACGGTTTCGAGCTTCATCGCGGGCGCTCTTCGTGCCATGGTCATGGTGGCGCTTCCCGTTCTCGCGCTTTTTATTGTGTTTTCCGGGTTCAAATTCATAGCGGCACAGGGAAATCCGCAGAAGCTCGGAGAAGCCAAAATGAACTTCGTGTATGTAATTTTAGGGGCACTTCTCATTCTCGGCGCGTGGATTATCGCAACCCTTATAGGAGGAACAGTGTCCCAGCTTACCGGTACGAGCTCGTAACCTCGCATGCATTTCTTTCGATACATCGCTCTTTTTCTCGCGGGCATTGCGCTTCCACAAAGTGTTTTCGCGGCCGCACCGAAGAATTTTCTACAACTGGCCGGGGAACTCATCAATATCCTTAATCTTTCGACTCTTACGCTCATTATAGCCGGCTTCGCGGTTTATTTCTGGGGCATCTCTGTAAATATTCTCAAATTTGAGGACGATCCGGAAAAGCGCAAAGCATACTTTTTCTGGGGTCTCCTGGTCCTCTTTGTCATGGTTTCTATTTGGGGAATTATCGGTCTACTTCAGAACACATTGTTTGGAGGCACCCTTTTTAACCCCAGTACTGGAGGAGAAAATCCTGCAGGAAAAACGGAGACTCCTTGGAACTACTACGGAATTGGGGATAATTGACACATGAGGGACAGAAACACACATTTGTTTTCCATATTCATGTCCGCGTGTTTCGTCGTTTTGCTCGCACCGCGCTCGGTTGCCGCGCTTACTCTCGTTCAAATAACAGATCTCTTTAATATCTTCGCCGGTCTCATGCTCACGATGTCCATCCTCTTGTTTTTTGGGGGATTAGGCGTGTATTTTACCCGTCTCGGGACGTGGCCAAGCGATCGTGATTTAGCCATCAAAATAATGGAGTGGGGGGTATCGGTACTCTTCGTCTTGATAGTCATTCTTGCTATTGTCCAATTCTTTCAGAACTATCCAAAGGTGGCGACCACTGTCGTTGGCACAATCGTTGCTCTCGTTATTCTCGGTCTTGTTATTTATGTTGCCGCGAATACGGGAAGTAAGAAAAAAGAGAAAGAATAAACCCGCACACTTACTTTGGCATTGTGTTTTTATTGCTCATACAGCGTCAGTCATCGAAATCGGTATAACGACAGAATACGCAGAAACTGGAGACAGAAATCTCGAAAACACGGTGCAATGATGCCAAAGTTAGTGTGCGGGAATAAGCCCACACACTAACATTGGCTTAGATTTTCGTCGCCCATCCAGCGTAAGGAAAACATCGCACAACTCGATCTTCGAACGGACGAAGTGAGGTATAGGTAGGGGAAAATCATGGCGACAAAGCCAATATAAGTGTGCGGGTTATCCACAGCAAGTATTACAGCGAACGTTGTCTTTTCCAGGAGACTCGCTATCATTTAGATACTTACTAGGCTAATTAGCCATATATCACTATGCGACTGACGATAACAGGTTCCTTCCTCGCGATAGCGAGTGTCGCACTACCTGCCCTTGCAAGCGCCCAGACCATCATAAACACACTCGGCTTCATAAGTACGATTTTGAACGGTCTCATCGGTCTTTTTATAACACTCGCCATTGTCGTGTTCTTTTGGGGACTCGTTAAGTACCTATGGAGCATGAGTAATGAGGACGCGCATGAAGGTCTCAAGATAATGTTCTGGGGCATTATCGCGATATTCGTAATGGTTTCTATCTGGGGCCTTATCGCGCTCCTTCAGAGATCCTTTAATGTGCAAGGTGGGGCGGCGATTACTCCCGCACTTATTAATTTCGATAAAACCGGCCCTGGCGGTTTAAGACCCGGCGGGAATTGATTTCCGCGATGTCCTTTCGTAGGGCGCGTGTTGCATGTATCCTCTTCCAAGATTAACTTGTAAGAGTAGTGTGCCAGGAAAGTGACCGCGAGCTATGTATGGGAGCAGAAGCAGGAACGCAACTTCTTGAACGGTTCATTGAATTCGTGATTACCCCGGCGATGCTTTTGGTGTTTGGTGCCGGTTTTTTCCTTTTCGTATGGGGGCTCGTGCAATTCCTTTGGGGACTCAACGAGGGTGCAAATCGTAGTGAAGGTATTAGCCATATGGTATGGGGTATCGCAGGCATGCTCATCATGGTTTCTGTTCAAGGAATTATCATGCTCTTGAGCGGAACGTTCTCGCTCGGTATTGGCGCCGATGGTTCATATAATCCCGACATGAGCCGAGTAGAATCTTCGCTATTTCAGTCCCCATAAGACTTCTTTTTTTGAACAAAATTCCACCTATGAACTTTTGCCCTCTTGTGCGAGAAAAGCGTCGAACAAAATCATTAGCTCTCGCAGTACCTCTGGGATTACCGGGAGCGCTATTTCGTCGATCATGCGGATTGGAAGTATTTTGGACGATGTGCTGGTCAAGAACGCGCCATCATAGTCTTTGACATCGGATGGCGCGACGCGACCCTCCTTGAACGTGTATCCGTTCCCCGAAATGGCCCGCATAAGCATCTTTCGTGTGACGCCGGGAAGGATGTCTCCCTCTCTCGGCGAGATAATAGTTTTGCCTTGTATGCAGAAAAAGTTGGTGCGCGTACCTTCGGTGATGTACCCGTCACGGTTTATGAGTAGCGCGTCATATGCACCCGCGTGCTTGGCTTTCCTATATGCGAGATAACTTCCGAGCATGTTTAGGGTTTTCGCATGAGGGAAAGCTCGCTCATAATTATGCGTGATACATTTTACTCCATCACGGTATAGTTTTTTGTCAGGGAAGACGGGGTTGAGGCACAGGATGTACAATGTCGCTCCTTCTTTCGTTTTGTTTACCCCGAGCGACTTGTCCTGAGTTTTGTCGCCCTTCGAATTCCTCGGGGCGACCCTGAGTCCGTCGAATGGGTCGAAGGAAGTCGAAGGGCCACCGATAAGAAGGATTTTCAGATTACATGTTTCCACCGCATTCTTTTCAATGAGTTCCTGCACGATTCCATATATGGAACTGTTGCTAAATGAGTGTTCGAGCCCGATTGCGCGCGCGGATTCCTGAAGCCGTACAAGGTGGTCATCAAGAAAGCGCGGAGTGCCTCCCGCGACGCGAATAGACTCATACACGCCGAAACCATACTGATATTCGATATTCGAAAGCGGAATAACCGCTTCTTCAACAGGTTTGAGAGTTCCATTATGTGAGAAATATTTGAATTCCATATGCTCACTCTCGTTTAAATTGATAATGGGCTCTTCGCGTCATAGTTTTGGTGGGCGAGGAGAGACTTGAACTCTCACCCCTTTCGGGACACGGTCCTAAGCCGTGCGCGTATACCGTTCCGCCACTCGCCCCGTAAAGGCGAGTATAACTTTTATTTTGTCCCCCCGTCTAGTACTTAGAAACACCACGGTTTTCCAACACTCGCTCCGCTCATTGCCTTCCTCCACGGGAAAACAAATTGTTTTCCCGACCCCTTTCACCCTAGTTGGGGCATTCACTCTGTTCATGTCCCCCCACTAGGAATCGGACCTAGGTCAATTGCTTAAGAGGCAACTGCTTTACCATTAAGCTATGGAGGGTTAAGTGATTTTACATCAAAGAATGCTTCTTTGAAGTATGTGCCGAGGGCGGGGCTCGAACCCGCACGACGTTTTAGGTCAAGGGGACTTAAATCCCTCGTGTCTACCAATTCCACCACCTCGGCATCGCCCACCTGTACGATTCGCAATAAGGAGGACGTGAGGTCCGGGCGGGAATCGAACCCGCGCATAGAGCTTTTGCAGAGCCCCGTGTTACCACTTCACCACCGGACCGCATGGTCCAATATATCACGCACTATCCATTTTTTCTCGTCAGTTCGTCAGTTCGTCAATTCGCTGCCGATTTTTCTCTCCGTAATCAAGTTCGAAATCAATTGTTGGCAGATACCTCATGATACTGTGACCCTTCAAGTAATCGCGAAAATCGGTGCGATTGCGTTTCGCGAACGCGAGCGCCGTTTTCTCGAGATGTTCGGGAAGAACGGAAAGAAACACTTTCACGTTCTTGAGGTCTGGAGAAATCTCTGCGCGCGTGACTGTTATAAGTGAGCTCCCGGATTGCGGAGTGTTTGATGAACGCGCGAAAAAATCGGCTGCCATGTGCGCGATAATTTCAGCGGCCTTGATTTGACGATGAGACATTATGTACATCACGTAACTACACGGTAGATGTAGTAAAACATTCTAGAATATCCCCCTGCGCTATTTCAAACACCGATTCTACCTGCGCGCCGAATTCGCTTCCTGCATCGACTCGCTCCACGTTCTGTTTGTGAGATTGAAGGTTCTTGAGTTTTCCTATACCTATCGTGGTTTTGCGCCGCTGAATACGTACCGAGGCATTCCGCACGATATATCCTTCGGAGACGGAACCTCCGATTACGCGGGTATTCTTTTGACTTGAGAATTGTTTTAGGATTCGCGCGCGCCCGACGATTTCCTCCACCTCTCGTTTGGGGCGAGTTTCTCGCAGGATCTCCTCGATGCGTTCGGTGAGTTTGTATATTATGTCGAATGTTTCAATGGTAACGCCGCACTGACGAGCGCGTTCCTCAGCGGTTCTCTCCACGCCCACATTGAATCCGATGACGTTGACGCGCGTTGGGCTTGCGGAGGCCGTTTTTACGTCATTCTCCGAAATATTGCCGACTCCCGATTGCACGATGCGCACAGATGAATGTTCATCGCCCATTCGTGCGATTTCATGTTCAATAGCTTCAAGGGAGCCGGTCGTGTCTGCACGGATAACAATAGATAAAGCGAAGTGTCCGCCGGGCTCGGCATTCTCGGCGCTTGATGTTTGTCGGGAAGCAATGCCGGACTGTATGGCGATCGCATCCGGTCGGGCTTTTTCCGCCTCTCGTTTGTTCTTGTAGCTTGAAAATTCAGAACCGACCTCTGGGAGTTCATCGAATCCGGTGAGTCGTATTGGTGTCGAGAAATTTGCTTCGCGGATCGTAGACCCCGTATGGTCTTCCATTATGCGCACGGGGGAGATGGCACTACCTGCGCGAACCGCCATGCCTTGCTTGAGGACCCCGTTCGTGATTATTAGGGTTGCCGCGATTCCGCGTCTTGTATCGCGATGCGCCTCTACTACATATCCGGAGGCGGGAGGAATTGGGTCGCCCTTCAACTCGCGTAATTCTGCAACAAGAAGAATAAGGTCGAGGAGTTCGTCAACGCCGGCCCCTGTTTTTGCGGATATGGCGGTCCAGGGCACATCGCCCCCAAGCTTCTCAAGGAAGACTCCATGCTCCATGAGAGAGGATTGTGTGCGCTCGATGTTCGCGTTGGGTTTATCTATCTTATTTAATGCGACGACAAATGGTATGTCTACGCTTTTGATGCTTGCAAGCGCTTCCAAAGTTTGCGCTTTGACACCGTCGTCCGCGGCGACAACGAGAATTGCGATATCCGCAATAGTAGCACCGCGTGCACGGATAGCTCCAAACGCCGCATGACCCGGTGTGTCGATGAATGTGAGTCGTTTACCCTTGTGCGTTACTTCGTATGCGGCGACATGCTGGGTGATACCGCCTGCTTCTTTTTCGACGGTATTCGTTTTACGTATGAAATCGAGAAGCGTTGATTTTCCGTGGTCAACGTGTCCGAGGACGGCAACAATAGGAGGACGCTCTGTCAATTGTGGGATTCTTGCGATCATAGAGTGATTGGAAGGCCATAGAGGCAGTGATGGAAGGAGTATAGTCCAGAAACTCAAAAGCACAAAACACAGGAACCAAAACACAAATAAAGGCGAAAAGCACAAACACCCGAAAGTATCAAAGGGTTTGTACTCTGTGTTTTTCGCATTTTTGCGTTTTATTTGCGCTTTGTATATGTCTATGTTTTGTGATTTCTGAATCGGTGCTTGGAATTTGAGATTTGTTTAGAATTTAGGAATTAGAATTTAGAGTTTCTTCATGTACACTCTTCTGAATGGGAATGTTCCGTAAGCGACGTATATACCTCGATTACGCCTCGGCTCCGCCGGTTTTACCGGAGGCACTCCGCGCTATGCGCGAGGCCGAGCATCTCATCGGAAATCCTGGCGCTATCCACGAAGAGGGTGTTGCGATGAGAGCCAAACTTGAAGACGCGCGAGCGCGGATAGCTGCGCTCCTCGGAATAAAGGCGCGCGAGATCGTTTTCACTTCCGGCCTTACCGAAAGCAACAATCTGGCCATTTTGGGTTTTGCGCGGAAATTGCTCTTGTCGGGCGGAAATCTCGATGATACTCATTGGATTGTGAGTGCAATCGAACACGATTCGGTGTTGGAATGTTTTGCGGAAATCGAACGTCTTGGAGGAAGTGTCTCTCATGCAAATCCCGACATGTACGGCAGTATAAAGCCGCAGGAGATTGTGCGTTTGCTACGGAAAGAAACAGTTCTTGTTTCCGTTGGATGGGCGAATAATGAGATAGGGACAATCCAACCGCTCACGAAGATTGCTCACATACTGCGCGCGTATGAGAAAGAGCAGGGTACGATAGTGGCGCTCCATGCTGACGCGGGTCAGGCGCCGCTCTATCTTCCGACAATCGTTAATAGTCTCGGAGTCGACCTGCTCTCGTTTGGCGCGAACAAATTGTACGGCCCACATGGTATCGGCGCGTTGTATATCGGGAGCCGCATGCTTGCCGGAGGGATAGCGCCTATTATCATGGGCGGCGCGCAAGAAAAGGGGATACGGGCTGGAACGGAAAGTGTCACGCTTGCCGCCGGTTTTGCGGCGGCGTTCGAGGTAGTTGCGCGCGAGCGCGATGCGGAGGCGAAGCGCCTCTCTGAACTGCGCGACACTCTCGTCCGAGAACTTTCTGCTGGCATTCCCGACCTTGTAATAAATGGAGATTTAAAACACGCTCTTCCGCACATGCTCAACATTTCCATTCCGAACATCTCGAGTGAATATATAGTGCTTGCGTTAGACAGAGAAGGTATTGCCATATCGACGAAAAGCGCATGCCGCGAAGGGGAGCAGGCCTCGCATGTAGTGGCTGAATTAGGAGGAGAATCTTGGCGCGCGAAGAACACTCTGCGCTTTTCGCTCGGCAAAGAAACGGCGCAAAGCGATGTAGAACGCACCGCGCAGGCCTTGCGGCAGACAGTAGTAGATTTTCAAACGCGCTCTTAATTACCGTCTTCCTGATAGTGTGCGCCGGCGCAGACAGGTTCTGTAGCGATTTCCTCATTCTGAACGAAGCGAATCCGCACGCCGAGCGTCTGCTCGTACGCATTCGAAAGTGTAGCCCGCGCCTCGAATGCATCTTCTCCGGCCTGCAATGTTCGAACGTATTGAAGCGTTATTTCTGAAATAGAAGCCCGCGGTTCTTGTGGCGCGACAGACTCATCCAGTCGGGGCAAAGCAGGGTAGGCCTGCAGGTCTTTTGCGGACGGGAGAAAATCCCAGTACCAAATTCCCTGTACGGTTTTTACGCCGTGTCGCATTTCAATTTCGTGCCCGAGCCTCTCTTGGATTTGCGAGCGCAAAATCTCATGTCGCTCTATCGACACATCACCATAGCTGGGCGGTGCGTCGATCGGTGGAGGTATCACTAAAGGGTCCCGCTCGAACTGCTCACGGAATGAACGGATAGTGTCGGCGGACGGTTCGCTCGGCGCGTGCCCTTGCTCTTGAGCGCGTAAGAAAGATTCTAGGACGTGATTATGCATCTCGCACATCACTCCTACTTCTTCATCCGAGGGTAAGAGTTCCGCAGGATTTCCCTCATAGAAGCGCTCGTCGGGGTCGCCGCGCGTGGGAGGAGCAAGCCATTGTTCTCTTTCACCCATCACATACCACCCCACGTGTTCTGCCGTATCGGTCACAACGCCTCTGTGTAATGCTTCAATGCCATCGCGCCACGATGCGTCCGGCGGTATCTCGGCACTATACGAAGGTTCCGCGTGTGCAAGAAATGACGCGAGAGCCGCTGCCGATAAGGGTTTAAGAATTTCTCCAATCTTCCTTTCGTTTGGACCCCTCTCCATGCAGTTTGAGAATAGCATACCTCCGGTTTTTGCGTGAGACTGATAAGAGTGGTATATTGCATTCCATGAATCCCGTTAGAAGTAGCGGACGATGGTATACACAAGAATCTTATACAGGTCGCAATTATGAGCCATAATCGAGCAGGGTAAGAAGTACACTGTACTTCCGCGCCCTACTTCTAACGGGATGAACATTGAGCAACTCACTAAATCGCAACTCGTCCTTCTGGCACTTCTCTTGTCGTTCGTCACCTCTATAGCGACGGGCATTGTCACTGTAAGTCTCATGGATCAGGCGCCACCGGTCATCGCGCAGACTGTAAACCGCGTCGTTGAACGCACCATTGAAACGGTCGCTCCCGCAAGCCAAGCGGCTGCCTCGGCTACGGTGCGCGAGCGCACTGTTATTGTGCGAGAATCAGAGCTTATTTCGCAGGCGGTCACGAAAGTTTCTCCGAGTATCGTACGTATTTATAGCAATTCTTCCGAAAAGGCGACATTTTTAGGACTCGGCATCGTCATGAGTGCAGACGGCGTCATTGTAAGTGACTCTTCAGTATTCGGCGCATCGTCGACAACGGCAATCGCGCTTCTTGATGGCACGCGTTTGAACGCCTCTCTAACGAGTCGGGATGCGGCGACGGGTCTTGCGTTCCTTCAAGCGACATCGACGGATGAAGCGCAGGTCACATGGAAACCTGCGGTTGTCACGGGTAGTAATCCTATCCTAGGCCAGACAGTTATAGCTCTTTCGGGACGAACGGTCGTACGTATAGAGGACGGCATAGTTACCGCGCTTATTCCGGGGGAAGGGGAATCTCCGGCGAGTTACGCCGTTGACACAAACATTTCTCCTGATTCCGTTATGGCGGGTTCTCCCTTGATAAATACCAATGGTGAGATCGTCGGTGTAAGTACAAGCATCTCGCGCGCGTCATCCCCGAAGGGGTTTCTTGCGTCATCGGCGCTCATACAGCAGGCCGCTGGCGATACTCAAGAGTCTCCAAAAACTTCAGAATAGAAGACAAAGGAGAGCGGCGGAGAAAATGCCAATCTCGCGTCCCGCGCTTTTATCGGTTATACTGCATGTGGTATAGATAACAGATATAGGTAATATATTTCGTATATGGCCCCCTTTCATAATTACACTACGAAAGCGAAAGAGGCGATACACCGCGCGCATCAACTCGCGGTCGAACGCGGGCACAATCAAGTATCCACCGCGCATCTCCTCGCGGCGCTCCTCATGCAGGAGGAGTCCATGGTTCTGCCGATGCTTGAACAGCTGGAAATAGACATTGCCCACTTCACAGATTCTGTCTTAGAACTCATCGAGGGTGGTTCGGGAAATACCGCCGTGTCTCCGTCGTTCCAGCTCTATTTAACGCCGGAACTCGTGCGTGTCTTTGAAGCGGCACCCCGAATAAGCGCATCATTCAATGACCAGTTCGTCTCGCCGGAACATCTGCTCCTGGGTCTTATCGAACATCCCGGCCCGGCCTCTGATGTTCTGACGCGTTTTCGCATTGACAGAGCCGCACTCGCGCGCGTCCTTTCCGACATAAAAGAAGGGAAGATACGCGATGTAGATGAGCCGAAAAAGCCACGGGCATTGAGTCGCTTTGCGCGCTCGCTTACAGATCGTGCACGAGAAAACAAGCTTGACCCCGTTATCGGGCGCGATACGGAAATAATACGTGTTGTGCAAATACTCTCGCGTCGCACAAAGAACAACCCAATTTTGATAGGTGAGGCGGGCGTGGGAAAGACGGCTGTTGCCGAAGGGTTGGCTCAGCGCATCGCTTCTGGAGATGTGTCGGAATCCTTGCGTGGAAAAGAGCTTGTCCAGCTTGATCTTGGACTTCTCATAGCAGGCACCAAATATCGCGGAGAATTCGAAGAGCGTCTGAAAGCCGTTATGCGGGAAGTGGAACGTTCGGAAGGGAAGATAATCCTTTTCATAGACGAACTTCATACGCTCGTGGGTGCTGGCGCCGCGGAAGGATCCATGGATGCATCCAACATGCTTAAGCCCGCCCTCGCACGCGGGGAAATCCGCGTCATAGGAGCCACGACCCTTAAGGAATTTCAGCGACATATTGAACACGATCCCGCGCTTACGCGTCGGTTCCAGCCCGTCTACGTCAATGAGCCGTCCATTGAGGATGCCATAGCAATATTGCGCGGTCTGAAAGAGCGCTACGAGCTGTACCATGGTGTCCAGATCACAGATGATGCAATTGTTGCCGCCGTCCAGCTTTCCACCCGCTACATCACGGAAAGATTTCTTCCCGACAAAGCCATAGACTTGATAGATGAAGCGTCGTCCGCTCTGCGTCTTTCCCTTGAGAACAAACCGCCGATTCTCGAAGAGGCGCATCGGAAGATAACGCGGCTTGAGATAGAGCGCGAAGCGCTGAAGAAAGAGGCGGAAGGGGCTGAAGGAAAGGCGCGGACCCGCGTGCGTTCCATAGAGAAAGAAGTAGCCGATTTGCGAGATTCCACGCGAGAGCTAGAACTCAAATGGAAGAATGAGAAAGAGACACTCTCGGAGATGAAGCGCGGTAAAAGTGAACTTGATAAAGCGCGCGTTGATGCCGACGCCGCAGAAAGCGTGGCTGATCTTACAAAGGCCGCAGAGATACGCTACGTTAAGATACCGACTCTTGAGAAAGAGGTAGATGCCGCGACAAAACGTTTGAAGAAGCTTCAGGCAACGCGGCGGATACTGCGGGAAGAAATAACCGCAGAGGATATCGCCGAAGTTGTCTGTCGTTGGACAGGTGTCCCTGTAGCCCGCATGCTCGAAGAAGAGGCGGAGAAACTCTCACGTATGGAGGCGGAATTAAAGAAGCGCGTAGTCGGGCAAGATGAGGCGGTCCAGAAAGTATCTGACGCTATCAAAAGAAGTCGTGCGGGTATAGCAGATCCAAATCGTCCTGTCGGAAGCTTTCTCTTTTTGGGTCCTACCGGCGTTGGGAAGACAGAATTGACGCGCGCGCTTTCGGGATTTCTTTTTGATACCGAGAAATCGCTCATTCGTGTTGATATGTCGGAGTATATGGAGAAACACTCGATTTCAAAGATGATAGGTTCACCCCCGGGCTACGTGGGGTACGATGAGGGCGGAGGATTGACAGAGCTTGTACGTCACCGACCATACTCCGTTATCCTGTTTGACGAGATAGAAAAGGCGCACCCAGAAATTTTCAACATTCTCCTACAGGTCTTGGATAACGGGCGGCTCACAGATGCCAAAGGACGCACTGTTAATTTCAAGAACACCGTTATCATTATGACCTCCAATATTGGCGCCGAACACATAGACAAAATGTCGGGCCTTGGTTTTGGAAGTGGAGTTTCGCGGACCGAGATAGAGCGTTATGAGCACGTGAAGGAAAAAGTCATGAGCTCGCTCAAGGAGTTTTTCCGTCCGGAGTTTTTGAACCGACTCGATGAAATAGTGCTCTTCAACATCCTCGCTCCTGACGCGATCGGGAGCATAGTTCGTATGCAGGTTGAGCTCGTCGCTAAACGTCTGGAAGATAAAAACATCAAACTTTTGCTTTCCGAGGGTGCGCTAGGGCATCTCGCTAAAGAGGGCTACAACCCTCAATATGGCGCTCGTCCTCTTAAGCGCCTCATTCAGACAAAAATAATGACGCCGGTTGCGAACATGATGGTAACAAGAGGGGTCATGGAGGGTGGTTCTGTTTCAGTTGATTTAAAAGATGGTGAATTTACGTTCGACGTACGCAAAGGCCCCGAAAGGGTTCGTGGAGCACGGTCTCGAGCTCGAACAAAGACGGTCACTGCGGTGTAGATCCTCGCTCATTTTCTCGATTTAGGTATAATCAATCTCGTTGCGCCGGTGGTAGAGCAGTCAATTACGACGCGCTGTAGACGCGTTGCCTTCGGGCTACGGGGGTGCAAATCCCTCCCGGCGCACAAAGATGATATGATTGCAGTTGGTCGAAAGGCGTTTATTTAATCACTAGTATATTTGCATATGGAGAAACCAATCGGCACTGTCACGCACTGGTATGACAAGATCAGTGTTGCCGTCGTAAGGTTGACTGGAAAGCTCTCTAAGGGCGACAAGGTCAAGATAAAGAAAGGAGACGAGGAATTTGAGGATACCGTCTCTTCTCTCCAGATCGATCACAAAGATGTCTCATCTGCGAAGAAGGGAGACGACGCTGCAATCAAATTCTCGGAGCGTGCAAAGGAAGGTGCGTCCGTATTTTTGGAGAAGTAACTTCTTAACCCATATCAAGCATGTCTCATAGAAAGACCGAAACCGTCTTAGTGTCTTTTTTAGTTGTATTTTTAACTGCTATTCCTCTTTTTGCATTTGCGGCATTGCCATATAAAATCGTTCCCTGTGATGGCTTAAATTGCACCATCTGCGACATAGCGACTCTTGCGCAAAATGTTCTCAATACCGGCATTTATATCGCCATATTCCTCTCCGCGGTACTCTTTGCATGGGCGGGATGGAAGTATGTGACGGCGGGAGGCAATCCAGGAAAAGCGACTCAAGCTCGTGAGGTTTTCACAAACGTGCTTATTGGACTCGTCATTATACTCGCGGGCTGGCTCGTCGTGGATACTCTCATGAAGACGCTTGTGAAGGACAGCGACGGATTTGGTCCGTGGAATAAGATATGTACGTATCAAACTGACTCGGCCGGACGTATTCGTGGAGGCATTTGAACGAGGTAAGCCCTGAGAATTGACCGACAGGTATCAATAGGGTATTGTGCTCCTTTATGTCCCAAGACCAACTCATAAAATTGGCGTGTCAAAAGTGCTCGCGCACCAATTATTGGTCGCGCAAGAACAAGAAGCTCGTCGAGCGCAAAATAGAGCTCAAAAAATACTGCAAATGGTGCAGGGCACATACTCTACATAAAGAAACAAAGAAGTAGTCCTGCACTATTTGCAGGAGGAGGGGGTCGGGGAACAAGAAGGTTCTCCGTGGAGGAAAGAGTGGGAAAACCGTGGGCGCCCAGATTTTGTAGCGTGGAGCGCTAACAAAATCCAAGTACTCTTGGAGTGTTTCCCAGAACTGCTGGTGGTGCAGGGCACACACTGTTCATAAGGAATCTAAAAAGTAGCTTCAAGCTTCCAGCTTGGGAGTTTCGAGAAAAATCTTTTGAGGTTTGTCTATTTCGCTATAAGCTAGAAGCTGGCAGCTAAAAGCTGTGCAGAGGGCCCATAAGCTCAATGGTAAACTGCCGGTCTCCAAAACCGGACTTCTAGGTTCGAATCCTAGTGGGCCCGCCTACGACCTTATCCATCGTTTGACGTGTTTTAAGATATTAGATTTTCTGTTTGGGTTAAACCATGTAATTTCCTTGTTGCGCCTCCAGTAAGTCATTTGCCGCTTCGCGTAGCGGCGTATCTCTCGAAAGATTTCTTCTTCGAATTCCCGCCGAGACACCTTCCCTTGCAAGAGGCGGGCAAGTGAGCGGTATTCAAGTCCAAGTGCTTCCATGCGCTTGTACGACAGTCCTCGTGTATGCAAACGCTTCGCCTCCGCAACCATCCCTCGGCTAATTCGTGCGAATAAGCGAATAGTTATCTGACGCTCAAGCATCTTCATCTGAGGAGAAACTCCGATCCAGAGTACCTTATAACGATTTACGAAATCGTTAATGTTCCCATAACGACTTCGTAAATCGTTATTTCTGGAGACCGCGCCGAACATTTCGGCGATTTCAACCGCACGAATGAGGCGGCGTTTGTTGTGCGGATCTATCGTTTTCGCGCGGCGCGAGTCGCGCTTTTTGAGGAGAGCAAAAAGCTCGGCGGCACTCTTTTTCTCAAGTTGCGCGCGCAATTTCGGATTTGCAGGGACATTCGGGAGAGTCACTCGCCCCATGAGTGTGTCGATATAAAATCCCGTGCCTCCCGCTATTATCGGCAAGAGTCCTCTACGAAGTGTCGTAGCAATAACTTTTCGGCCACGCACTAAAAAATCGTGCGCGGTGAACGTCTTTTTCGGAGAGACGACGTCTAAAAGATGATGTCGAATACCGCGCATTTCGCGTTTTGTTATTTTGCCGGTTCCAATATCAAGACCTCGGTACACTTGGCGGCTGTCAGCCGATATCACCTCGCCACCGAATTTCCGCGCAAGCTCGACCGCCAAAGCGCTTTTGCCGGACGATGTCGGGCCGACGATAACTAGCACTTTTTGTTTCTTTGGCATAGCTGGCGTATTATAAGCATTCTGCTGGAGTGGCGGAATGGTATACGCGAACGACTCAAAATCGTTTGAGCGCAAGCTCGTGTGGGTTCAAGTCCCACCTCCAGCACTGCTTCCCCTGCCTCTATACTTCAAACTCCGTACATCATACGTTATACTTGTCTCATGTCCGGTTACTATGGCGATTCCATTTTTTGGGTTGAGGTGGACCGAATAAAACCAAATCCTTTTCAACCGCGTAAGAATTTCGACGAAACTTCTCTCGCGTCTCTCGCGGAGTCCATTCGTCAGTACGGTGTTCTTCAGCCGCTTACGGTCACACGCAAGGAAATAGAACGTCCAGGTGAAGGAATACTGGTTGAGTATGAGCTTATTGCAGGAGAAAGGCGTCTGCGTGCCGCAAAACTCGCCGGGGTTGCCTCGGTTCCGGTCGTTATAAGGAGTGGCGAGGATGATGATAGGATGAAACTGGAAATTGCCATTATCGAAAACCTCCAGCGTGAAGACCTGAATCCGATAGATCGCGCGAAAGCATTCAACCGTCTCTATAAAGAATTCGGTCTCAAACATACGGAGATAGGAAAGCGTGTGGGAAAAAGTCGCGAGTATGTCTCAAATACACTGCGCATCCTTTCACTTCCTGAAGACATGCAGAATGCGCTTGCAGAAGGAAATATTAGCGAGGGTCATACTCGCCCTCTCCTCATGCTTATGGATCGCACCGAGGAGCAGAAAACGCTTTTTCAGGAGATACTTACGCGCAAACTCACGGTGAGAGATTCAGAACAAGTTGCTCGCCGCATTGCGACGGAGCGCGCGCGTAAGCCCGATCTCACGCCTGAATTGCTTCTCTTGGAGCGCGAACTGACGGACACATTGGGGACGCGCGTGCGCATAGAAAAGAAAGATCAGGGAGGGAAGGTTCTGATAGATTTTTTCTCGGTGGACGATCTTGCGCATATTCGCTCCCTTCTCTCTCGTGAACAGAAACCAAAGAAGGTTGGGCCAGAAGAGATTGAGGATGAAACTCTTCTCGAGATTCCCGCAGAGCCGGCGTCGGCGCCAGAAGAAGCAGGGGTTCCGGATACGGAAATTAAATCGTCGGCCGAGAAAGAAAAAACGTCCGAAGACGATCTATACTCCGTACGCAATTTCAGTGTTTAGGGAGGATGCTCGTATGCTCGTATGCTTGTTGCAGGCCCCGAACGGTACGCGGCCAGAATCTCTAGCTCTTCTTTCGCTCCTGTGCGGAGAGCGCGACGCGAATGTGTTTTTTCGCCATGTTGGTCTTTGCCATATCGTGCCATTTGCGCGAAGGGCGTCCCGCGGGTTTCGTGATAATTTCCACCATGTCGCCGTTGTGGAGCGGCGTATCGATCGCGACTAATTTGCCATTCACGCGCGCCCCAGACATTTTGTTTCCCAGATCGGAGTGCACCGCGTAGGCGAAATCAATCGGGATCGCGTCTGTGGGAAGATCGATGACATCTCCTTTCGGCGTGAATACGAAAACACGATGGCTGAAAAAGTCGGTCTTCAATGTGTTGATATACTCCTTCGACTCTTTTGATGTCGTAGCGAGCGCGAGCTCCTTTATCCATCCTGGTACGTCACCTGCCTCGGTTGGGGTGTCGGAACATATCACTCCCTTTGCATCTGTACTCGCCAGCTCCTTTGCCGTAGCTCCTCTTCCAAGGAGTGGAAAGAATTGGCGCACCCACTCCAGGCCCCCGCGTTTGCCTTCTTTGGTGCTCCTTTGTGTTTCTTCTTTATACGTAAGATGCGAAGCGATACCGTATAGCGCATCGCGATGCATATCTTCGGTTCGCAACTGCATCTCCAAAGCACCACCATCTCCGGTGTAAACGGTAGTGTGAATACTCTGATAGCCATTCGGTTTTGGAAACGCGATGTAATCTTTAATCTTTCCCGGAACGGGCCGCCAATGAGAATGAATAATGCCCAGACCGGTGTAACAGTCGGAAAGTGAGGGAAAAATTACGCGGAGTGCAAGAATGTCGTATATCTTTGTGATGTCCCAATCCTTGCGTTCCAATTTGCGAAAAAGACTGTAAATACCCTTGACACGCGTTTCCGTTCGGAAATTGCGTAATTCGGCTTCAGCAAATTCGCGCTTCAGAACTTTCTCGACTTTTTCAAGTCGACTCTCATTCTCGCGCTTACGTTCTTTAAGCAGAGCCCGCGTCTTTTCGTGTTCCTTGGGATACGCATGAGGGAACGCGGCATCCTCTAACTCCTGCTTGGCTACAGACATGCCGAGCCGATCCGCTATAGGAGCATATATTTCCAATGTCTCCAGCGCTATCCTCTGGCGCTTATCTTCGCGTGGCACATACTCAAGCGTACGAGCGTTGTGTAGGCGATCCATCAGTTTGATAATGAGAACTCGAATGTCACGCGCTGTTGCGGCGAAGAGTTTACGTAAAGATTCGGTGTGGCGCTCGAGTCCTCGATAGCGTAAAGCGCCCAATTTTGTGACACCCTCTACAAGCAAGAACACCTCGCCGCCGAACTGTTCTTCTATGTCTTTCGGTCTTACACCCGCATCCTCGATGGTGTCATGGAGAAGCCCTGCCGCAATAGCTTTAGAATCCATGCCTGCATCAGCAAGAAGATAGCCGACTTCCGCCGGATGGGTGAAGTAGGAGGCGCCGGAATAGCGCTTCTGCTCTTTGTGCGCTTCTCGCGAGAACTCATAGGATCTCGTTATCAAATCAACATCTTTCGCATCCTTGCTGGACATCGCGTCTAGGATGTCTTTGAGGGAGCGCGGTTCAAGGGAGGTCATGCCCCCAGCATACAGCTTCCAGCGCTCGGCTTCCAGCGTTAGGATGATTTCTTTCGGAACCCGCGTTTCTTTTTTGGTTCTGCGAGTATTTGGAGCGCTCTCTCCAACGTTACGGCATATACATCGTCTGTTTTAAGCGAACGGAAGTCTCTATCGTGGACGATGTAAGGCCCGAAGCGTCCAATATTGGCGGATATTACTTTACCGCTTTCCGGGTGCTCGCCCAACTCTCTGGGAAGGGAAAGGTACTTCAATGCATCCGTGATCGTAACGCTTGACGGCTCCTTTTCTTTCGGGACACTTGCACGCCGCGGTTTATCTTTTGTTCCCTTTGCATATTCGCCCTCCTGCACGTACGGACCAAAACGCCCGTCGAGAACATATATGGGCTTGCCGCTTTCAGGGTGCTCTCCGATTGAAGGAGGCGGTTCGTTTGAAATGACGCCCCCGTCCTCTTTACGTGCACCGAGGCATTCCGGGAATTTTTCGCAGCTCATAAATCGTCCTGTACGAGAGAGCTTATATACCATGGGACTTTCGCAAAGAGGGCAGGTAAATTCTTCAGGCGCCGGCCCCATGTTTGTTAATTTCTCTATTTTTGCTTTACTTTTTACAGTTTTTGAAAATGGTACATAAAAACTCTTTAGCGTTTTCTTATACTCACGTTTTCCGTCGGCTATCTCATCGAGCTCATTCTCCATCTCGGATGTGAATGTATCGCTTATGTATTCTCCGAAATGCTCCTCCAGGAATGTGGAGACAACATCTCCGGTGTGGGTTGGAATAAGCGTGCGCCCTTCTTTTTCCACATAACCGCGGTCTCCAAGAGTCTTTATGATGGCCGCATATGTCGACGGTCGTCCGATACCGCGTTTCTCCAACTCCTTGACGAGTCCCGCCTCGGAGTAGCGCGATGGCGGCTGGGTTTCTTTGCCTTCGGAACGCGCCTCGACGATGGTCAACGCGTCTCCTGTAGCGACTTTTGGTAATGTCACGTCTTCGCCGCGCGCCGCCGGGTCGGCCTTGAGCCATCCTTCAAATACCACACGCGAGCCCGTCGCCGCAAAGTTTGGTATCGTTTCGCCGGAAATATTAGCGATTATCTTGGCGCGCATGATGCGCGCATCCGTCATTTGACTTGCTAGGGCGCGCGCACGAATGAGAGAATACAATTTTTTCTGCTCTTCGTTCCCCCCGGCGCTTTTCTTACGCGCATCCGTTGGCCGTACAGCTTCGTGCGCCTCTTGCGCCGTTTTTGCTTTCGTTCGGTATGTGCGCGGCGAGACATATAGCTCGCCAAATTCATTCTTCACGACCGACAAAAGATTTGCCTGCGCCTCTTTCGCAAGATTCGGGCTGTCGGTACGCATGTAAGTAATATGTCCCGCTTCGTAGAGTTTCTGAGCGAAATGCATAGTTCGTGATGGGGAAAAACCAAAGCGCGTAGAAGCCGCTTGCTGGAGTGTGGATGTTGTAAAGGGCGCACGCGGTGTACGAGCTTGCTCACTCTCTTCCATTGCGATGACGTTCCACGAACCTGCTTCTGCCGCTTTCACGATTCGCTCCGCCTCTTTTTCCGTTCTCGGTTCCTCCGTGCATATGGTGGTGAACATTTCGCTCTCGCCGGCTGACGGGTTTTTCTTTAGATATGCGCTGACGACCCAAAACTTCTCCGGCACGAATGCCCGTATCTCTCGCTCGCGTTCCATGATAATGCGCAGGGCGGGAGATTGCACGCGCCCTGCAGAGAGACCGTAGCGTACTTTTTTCCACACCAAACCGGAAAGATCGTAGCCGAATAGACGATCTAGGACGCGGCGCGCTTCCTGTGCGGCCCGAAGTGAATCGTCTATGGTGCGAGGGTGCGCCAGAGCGTATTGCACCGCTTGCTCGGTAATTTCATTGAAGACGATGCGTTTCGGCTTTTTGAGTCCTATCGTTTCCGCTAAGTGCCATGCGATAGCTTCACCCTCGCGGTCGGGGTCGGTTGCGAGTATGACCTCGTCGGCCTTTTTCGCCGCTTTTTGCAACTCATCAATTATGTGCTGTTTCTCTTTGACGATTTGATAGCGTGGAACGAATCCGCCCTTGATGTCAACGGCATCCTTATTGCTTTTGGGCAAATCACGAATATGTCCAACTGACGCACGTACCGAATACCCCTTACCAAGGTATTTTTCTATCGTCTTCGCTTTTGCCGGAGACTCTACAATAACTAACTTCATAAGTGGCTAGTGATACTTCAGAAGAGTACCATGTGTCAAGGACTCGAAATTAAAATGTAGATGTCAAAATGCAAAATGACAATGTAAAATCTCAAATTATCTCCATCCGAACGATAACGGACATTTCGGCATTTTGAACTATCATTTTGATTTTTGCACTTTGATTTTTGAATTTGCTACTTGATTCGCACCACGCCCAATTCCTCCACTATCAGACCTTTAATTTCCATCGTAGACAAAAGAATATTTGCTTCTGAAACGGGAAGTTTGAGTGTCTCGAGAAGTTTGTCGCGCGAGACGGGGGAAACGATAATTTCAAGTACACGTCGTTCGTTTTCAAAAAGATCGATATGTAAAGTCATCTCGCGTGTCTGCGTTTCGATACCGAGCGCGCGCAGAATATCTTCGGGCTCTGTCACGGGAGTCGCACCAAGTTTTAAGAATTGATGCGTGCCGCGGCTTTCGGCGGAGAAAATGGAGCCGGGGACAACGAGGAGTTCACGATTATATTCTGTAGCGAGACGCGCCGTTATCAACGAACCGGAACGTTCTTTTGCTTCAATTACCAGTACCGCCTTGCAAAGACCCGCCATAATGCGATTCCTCTGCGGAAATGTATAGTCGGCCGCTTTCATGTTTGGCTCGAATTCCGAAAGATGTGCGCCGCCCGCTTTTATGATTTCTCGCGCGAGATTCACGTTCGCACGGGGATAGAGCACGCTCCAGTCAAGGCCTGAGCCGGGTACGGCAACGATTGGGAGCCCCGCCTCAAGCGCGGCCTTATGTGCCTCGGCATCTATGCCGTAGGCCAACCCGCTTACAATGACAACAGGATAGCCGCGCAGTCCCTCTATCAGATGACGCACGGCTTGCCGACCGTAATTTGTTGCCGCGCGACTTCCGACGACCGCAAGCCACATGGAATCGTAGCTAGGAAGCGTCCCGCGCACATAGAGCTTCTTGGGTGCGTCGGGTATTTCTTTAAGGAGCGGAGGGAAGCGGTTTGGAGAAAGCGCTGTGATTTCATCGTGCATAGTGCTATCATCTTACCAGCTTCGAGGTGCAAGCTGCGAGTTGCGAGGAAGGTTTGATGTGTCTGCAAGCTCGAAGCTCGAAGCTCGAAGCTCGAAATTATGCTAGACATCAAATTCATCCGCGACAACAAAGATGTCGTTATTGCGGGTGCCAAGAAAAAGCACATAAAGGTTGATATTGACCGCCTGCTTCAAGTCGACGACAAAAGACGCGCACTGCAGGTTTCCATTGACGAGAAACGTGCTGAGCAAAACAATGCATCCGTTGCTATAGCCGGAGCAAAGGATGGCGCGGAGAAACAAGGACTCATCAGTCGGATGCAGAATGTCAAAGAGACATTGCGTTTGGAAGAAGAATCAATGCAGGAGATCATGAAAGAGTGGAGGGATCTCATGCTCCAGGTACCGAACGTCCCGGACATGACTGTTTCGGAAGGGGAATCCGACGCCGACAATAAAGAAGTGCGACGATGGCCTGATCCGAGCGGTTCATCCCGAGCGGAGTCGAGGGAAGTCGAGGACGGGGGATTACCAAAGTTCGACTTTCCGACAAGAAGCCATACTGAACTTCTTCTCATGCATGACATGGCTGATTACGAACGCGGCGCCAAGGTTGCTGGGTTCCGTGGTTATTTTTTGAAGAATGATGGTGCGCGGCTCGTATGGGCGCTCGAACGTTTCGTTATCGAACGCTTCGTGAATCGTGAAGGATTTATCCCGGCCATCGTTCCCTCCCTTGTGAGACGCGAACCTTTTATAGGCACCGGTTACTTGCCGCAGAGCGAGGATGACCTCTACAAGACGCAAGATGGCGACTATCTAGCAGGTACCGCCGAAGTTGCAACGATGGGGTACTACATGGATGAGGTGTTGGATAAGAAAGATTTGCCGATTAAATTCTTTTCGTTCTCTCCATGTTTTCGCCGCGAAGCGGGGAGCCATGGCAAGGATACGAAAGGTATTTTCCGTATTCACGAGTTTCTAAAATACGAGCAAGTCGTTTTGTGCGAAGCGAGTCATGAAGAGTCCGTAAAGCATCATGAAGATCTGACAAAGAATTCAGAGGAGCTTCTCAAAGAATTGAAACTTCCGTACCGTGTTGTCATCAACTGCGGAGCCGATTTGGGACTCGGACAGGTCAAGAAGTATGACATCGAAGTGTGGATGCCAAGCGAGGGGAAATACCGCGAAACACATTCGTCATCCTATTTTCATGACTTTCAGACACGTCGCTTGAATATTCGTTATAGAGATGGCGAGACGCTTCGGTATGTGCATTCTCTCAACAACACTGCGCTCGCCGTCCCGCGCATAGTTACACAAATAGTAGAGAACTATCAGAATAAAGACGGTTCAATTACGGTTCCCGAGGTATTGCGTAACTATGTCGGCAAAGAAAAGATCGGGAAGAGTAATTGATTTGCGCGGGAAAAGGAATACTCCTACGCGCGCGCAGGGAAAGCTTCCTTTGTTTGAAAAACGGCACGTGCCTCTGCGCGCGCGTCGAAGACGCAAGCGCGTCTTTTTTACGTTCTGTGCCGTGCTTGTAAGCGCCGGCGCGGCTTGGGGACTTCATTATGCATCGTATCTTCCGCAATTTTCCATCAACAGCGTTGAAGTGGTCGGTGCCAAGGAAATATCACCAGTACTCGTGGAAAGCTTTGTGGAGGCAGAACTTTCAGAAGGAGCGTATAGGCCTCTCTCGCGAAAGAACATATTTGTTTATCCGCGCTCCGCGCTCGTGCGTGCCACAGAAGAGTATTTTCCCAGGATTCGCTCTGTGAATATTTCGCGGGAGTCTCTCTTAGCGCAGGCGATTATCGTCGCCGTGGATGAACGGCAACCATTTGCCACGTGGTGCGCAGGAGATGGAGAATGCTACCTTTTGGATGACACAGGGTTCATTTTCACGGCGCTTGAGAATTATTTCGAAACTGGAGAGGCGACCACCACTGAAGCTACGCATGTTTCCACAAAGTACGCTTTTACCGGAGGACTCAAAGACGCTGAGAGTTCGCCTATCGGCCAGATGTTTCTTCCCGATCGTTTCGTCAATGCTCGTGCATTCCTTAAGAGCTTGGAGCAGACGGGCTTCTTGGCACAGAAAATTTCCGTGGACGATGGGGAAGATATTTCAGTGTCTATTGCGAGAGGGTTTGCTATCCGCGCATCGCTCGCGGGAGATGCCGAGACCACAGTGCGCAATTTAAAACTTGTACTTACCTCGGACGCTCTGCGCGGAAAGGAAGACGATCTTTTGTATGTCGACCTTCGTTTTGGGAACAAGGTATACTACAAATTTAAAGAGTAGTCGGCTGGTATGACTAGCTTTTGAAACAACTGAAAGAATAACTACAAGCGCAGTAATTATCGCGCTCTCACGCGGCGATTTTTCCGTGCAGTTTCATTTAGACGTGCGAAGGCGTTCCACACTCTTTCTAATCGTACTCGATCTTGGTCGCCCAATGTGCCTTCGTTGCCGATCGTAAATGGTAACGCATCACCGTCCGCATGATGAAGAGAGTTGAAGGATTTCTCAATAGCATCTAAAGCGTCAATTTCGTGCTTTCCCAGAGTGCCCTGAAATGGCAGATCACGATATATCGCATCTTGCCATCCGTGAATTTCGTGCCAATTTCCAGATTGTGCAGCAAAACCGACATCGTTCAATGAGGCCGAATAATCAACGGGTGATTTAGAATGACGCAAAGTTGAAAGATTAAGAGCGCCTTCCGTTGAGAGAGCTTTTATGTGATTAAAACCGAGGGTGTATGCAATTTCCAGCGTAAGGAATAAAAGTAATCGTTGAGGAGACACTCGGTATGTATCAAGAAAGTTTTTTCTAATCTCTCTAAGGTCGGTGGCGCGCTCAGTACTGCCGCCGCTCTTGTGTCCGCTTCCGGTCCGAATTATGCGGAACATTTGTTCTCCAGACCCGTTTGTCTCCGCATCGAAACCAACCCGCCAAATTTCCCCTGTCGTGTCATGAAGGGGCTTATCGTGTTCCGTGTGTTTGCGGTCATGTCCGATCGCAATATCAACAGAAAACGTACCCGAACCACTCCCGCCCTTAAGTGAAATGTAATATCCCTCGTCACGCGACAGCCAACTTTTCCAAATACCCTCGCGCGACGATGCCGTATCGATAGATGTCTCGAACAACTTGTCACCGAAGGTCCGCGTCCAAAATGTGTAATTCGCTTTTACGTTCTCCAGAAAATCATGAAGTGGCATGTTCTCGTCGGCCAGATACACCATGTTGCCCCTACTATAGAATTTCTCTGGAGCATGAGTCTTTAACCAAGAAGCAAACTCCAGAACATCCGCGACGTCAGACGCATTTTTCATACGGTCAAACTTTGTCACGAGGCGTGCGACGCCTCGGGCTGTATCTGCTCGTATCCCGTTTTTGGAACAATACTCACCGATAATTGTATTACGCTGTCGTCCGATTGGGATATTTGGTTGAAGAATCTCGTTCACAAAATCCACGACCTTTGCCCGAGAAACGTTCTCCTGCCTCTCAAACGATCCTGTCTCGATGCCCATAGCGTAAGTATACACGGCATAAAATAGCATGCTCGGGTCGGGTAGATAGTGTGCTATCGTTGCGAATGATGAAAAACTTCTGGCAGAAATTGCCACGGCCTTTTTTGGCACTTGCTCCTATGGAGGATGTAACAGACGCAGCTTTTCGGCGCCTTATTGCGCGTCATGGAAAACCGCATGTGATGTTCACGGAATTCACGTCGGCTGACGGACTCGTCTTGGCTCCTCGATCAGGACAGGAGAAGTTGCGCAAAAAGCTACTATATGCAGAGAACGAGCGACCAATGGTTGTTCAGCTTTTCTCTTCAATACCGGAGCGGATGGAAAAAGCCGCACACATCGCGGTTGAGCTGGGCTTCGACGGCATTGACATCAACATGGGGTGTCCCGACAGGGCCGTTGAGCGCGGCGGCTGCGGTGCCGCGCTCATGAAAAATCCGGCGCTTGCACGCGCGCTCATACGTGCGGCGAAAAGCTCGGGACTGCCTGTTTCTGTAAAAACACGGATAGGGTACACGAAAGATGAACTTGAAACATGGCTTCCGGGACTTCTCACTGAAGAGCCAGCCGCCATTGCTCTCCATGCGCGTACGCGCAAGGAAATGTCCGACGTGCCGGCGCGATGGGAGCGCGTCAAGCGCGCTGTCAAAATACGCGATTCACTCGGCTCAAAGACGCTCATTATCGGCAATGGCGACGTGCGCGATATCACCGACGCGCGCGAGAAAGCGGCAATGAGCGGCGCAGATGGCATCATGCTCGGCCGTGCGATCTACGGCAATCCTTGGTTGTATAACGATTTACGAAGTCGTTATACTCCAACGCCGTATGAGAGAGCGCTAGTACTCATGGAGCATCTTGAGCTCTTTGACGAACTCCTTTCAGATACCACAAGTTTTGCGATAATGAGAAAACATTTTAAAGCATACATTTCAGGGTGGAACGGCGCGAAAGAATTGCGAATACGACTGATGGAAACGAGCACATCGGCAAAGGCTCGGGAAGTGCTCGCGGGTGCACTGCCTGAGAGGGTATAATGCGTCGCATGGAAAAAAAGGAATCACGTCACGCGACTTTGTACAGGCAGTACCGCCCGCAAAGCTTCAATGACGCGCGCGGGCAAGAGCATATCGTAAAGGTTCTGAAAGCCGAGATAAAGAATAAAAAACCCGCGCATGCGTATCTTTTTTCCGGAGGTCGCGGTACGGGGAAAACAACGTTTGCACGAATTCTTGCGCGCGAGCTCGGCGTTTCCGACAAAGATCTATACGAGATAGACGCCGCTTCGAACAACGGCGTGGAACATATCCGTGAACTGCGCGAAGGTGTGCATGTCGTGCCGTTCGAATCGCCCTACAAATTCTACATCGTAGATGAAGCGCACATGCTCTCCAAGAGCGCATGGAACGCTTTTTTGAAGACACTCGAGGAACCGCCGCCGCACGCTATGTTCGTTCTGGCGACGACCGAACGCGACAAAATCCCCGACACCATCCAATCGCGATGTGAGGTGTACAGTTTC